>JGI24023J19991_10003976_pt1 | contig 10216 bp, 9 predicted proteins | sample Cruoilmetagenom1_FD_19991 | JGI IMG/M metagenome (IMG submission 19991)
CCACAATATGGGATAAAATGGCTGCCTGGATTACCAGATCTGTTGTAACAAGTATGCTTATTATGATTGGTCTTGTGGGACTCTACATAGAGGTATCAACACCAGGATTTGCTGTTCCCGGCACAGTTGCAATTATCTGCTTTGCAATTGTATTTGCAGGAGGTGCCCTTATGGGAACCTTTAACTCCTTTGAACTGCTGCTGTTTATTGCCGGAGTTGTTCTTCTTATTGCAGAAATATTCCTTATTCCCGGATTTGGTATAACAGGAATCTCCGGTATTTTTTTAATGATGAGTGCTCTGATTATGTCCAGGCAGGGATTTTTTATCCCTGAATTTGAATGGGAAACTGACATTCTGTTAAAAAATATGCTCCTGGTATTTGGAACTACAGGTGCTTCGGTAATTATTATGGGAGTTCTTCTGGTTATTTTCCCCCACCTTGCACCCTTTAAAAGATTAATCCTGACATCTCCCACTGTTCAGACGTCCAGTCAGATTAGAGATCCAAATAATGATCAATCTGATGGCCTATGGGAAAATGCACAAAAAGTAAAAGCAGGAACAGTGGGTGTAACAATTACCCCTCTCCGCCCATCAGGTAAAGCTTCAATGGGAAATGAAGTTATACCTGTGGAAACAGATGGTGAATATATAGGAAAGGGCAGTAAAGTTATTGTCTCCGGGAAGTCCGGAAATATTATCAGAGTCAAAAAGGGATGAATATATTGTTTCTTACAGGATTATTTTTTATTGGTCTAATTGCCATAATAGTTGAATTTTTCGTACCTGCAGCCGGAATAATAGGTATTATTGGGGTCGGTTCTATTGTTGGTAGTATTGTAATTGCCTATCTGGATTACGGGATTCTAACAGGCTTTGCATTTCTTCTTGGAGCATTAATTTTAACACCCCTTATAATTATTTTCTACTTTAAGATATTCCCAAAAACAATATTTGGGAAAAAGCTGATTTTAAATGCAAATCAAAGCCATGATCTTGGTTTTACAAGCTTTTCACAGGACTTGTACAAAGACCTTGATGGATGTTCCGGAATAGTTTTAAAAGAGATGCGGCCTGTTGGAATAGTAGAGATAGAGGGGCAGAGATTTACTGCCATGACAAATGGTGAATACCTGGAACAGGGCAGTAGAATAAAGGTGTTCAAAGTAGAAGGGAATAAGATATTCGTAAAATAGCCTGGAGGAAAAAAAATGATTTATGTAATTAGTATGATTCTTATTGGATTGGTATCAATTGTCTTTCTTGTTTTCTTTTTAAAATTTTTCAGTCTCTGGTTCAGAGCACTGCTTTCAGGAGCCCATATTAGTCTGGCCAGGCTTATAGGGATGTGGATAAGAAGAGTTAAATCCACAGTAATTGTGGACAGTAGAATAATGCTGGTTAAAGCAGGACTTCCCATAGATTCAGATCCACTGGAGACCCATTATCTTGCAGGAGGAGATGTTATAAAAGTAAGCAGAGCACTTATTGCTGCGAATAAGGCGGATATCCCCCTGACATTCCAGAAGGCTACAGCCATAGATCTTGCAGGAAGAGATGTTCTTGAGGCTGTAAAAACAAGTGTTTATCCCAGAGTTATCGACTGCCCTGATCCGGCAAAGGGAAAGATGACAATTGATGCTGTGGCAAAAGATGGAATACAGGTAAAAGCCAAGGCCAGAGTTACTGTCAGGGCAAATATTGAACATCTGGTAGGAGGGGCAACAGAAGAAACGGTAATTGCCAGAGTTGGGGAAGGAATTGTAACAACCATAGGTTCTTCCGAAACATACAAGGATGTTCTTGAGAACCCTGACCAGATATCTAAAACCGTACTGGGAAAGGGTCTGGATGCGGGAACAGCCTTTGAAATTTTGTCTATTGATATTGCAGATGTGGATGTGGGTGCAAACATTGGTGCAAAACTCCAGGCTGACCAGGCAGAAGCTGATAAACGCCGATTCCAGGCTCTGGCGGAACAACGAAGAGCTGCAGCAATTGCCCTTGAACAGGAAAATGTGGCAAAAGAAAGGGAAAACCGTGCAAAGGTTGTTCTGGCTGAAGTGGAAATTCCCAAAGCTATTTCTGAAGCTTTCAGATCCGGGAATCTGGGTGTCATGGACTATTATAATCTGAGGAATATACAGGCAGATACAACAATGCGAAAAAATATAAGCAGTGAAGCCAAAGATGAATAGTCTTGGAATACTGGATATAATTGCCGTCTACGGCAGTGCATTTATTATTCTGCTTCTTCTTATTTTAATCTTTATATTCAAAGTTACAAGAGAGAATAAAAAAGGAGAGAAAGAACAAACAGCAGTTCAAAAGATATCTGAAGCAAAAATAATGAAACCTGTGACAAACAATCCGGAAAGATCCGTAACACCTGAAAGAATGCTCCCCTCTTCAGAAATTGACACAAATAATAGTAAGCCAAATAGTATAATAAAAAATCTGGAACAGTTGAGCCCTCTGAAGAGAGGAATAGTGTGGGCAGAAATTTTGGGCAGACCAGGAGGAAGAAGACATAGAAATACCTAAACCCAGGGCAGCATTCCTGCAACAATCAGAACCTGGGCAACTATGTATGTTGTCATTACTACGGCCTGGGAATGAACCACTTTATGAAGCATTGAATAGATTAAAATAATATCGCTAATAATAAATAGCAACACACCTGCAAGTGTTAATCCCGGGAGTATTCCGGAAATAGAAATAAACCGGTAATAAGCACAGAAGCCCATAACTCCAAGAGCCAAAAAATAGATACCTGCAGAAAAGTAGAGAGAAGTACCCTCCATTCTGATTTTCATAAGTAAAACTATTATCATCCCGATAAATAGAAGAACACCTGCAAAGAGCTCAACGGAGAGGGCCGAAGNAAACGGCAGACCCTGTAAAAATGCCAGTGAATATAGAATATGCCCCAGGAAGAAGAATCCAAACCCTGTATAACTTGTTTTTTTAGATTCTGAAAGAAGAAACAGATCTCCAATCCACCCTGTAAAAAGACCAGCAAGAAGATAACCGGCAATTTCACCGGATTGAAGCAGGTACAGAACAATTATAAAAGGAACTAAAAGGGGTTTGGTAAACCACCGTAATTTTTGCAGTTTTTTTCCGGCAAGAACAACTTCCACAGCTGCAACAGTAAAGAAAATCAGGATCAGCATACTCAAAGCAATATAATAACCAGTCATAACTTTATCCCTCCTAAGCCAATTCTTAATTAGATTTTTAACTTAAGTTTCTCTATATAAAGTATATAACTATTTAATCTATCTGGAAACAAAATCCAGAATTATTTACATCCTGCATCTTGTATATCTATCATTATCCATGTGGTAGAGATGCGGTTAATCGCATCTCTACCACTGGAAATACACGGGAAAAATCCTTTTAATCAATAACAGCCTTATAACCTGAAAGCAGACTGGCCTTTCCTTCCAGAATAAATGACATGTTCATATTTACTCTGGAAACCATTTTATCTATAAATATTTCTGCAACCTTCATTTTTCGTTCAGAGTGAGCTGCATCTCTTAACATCAGATAGGCAATAATTAAATCTGTAGCCATCTCCACAAGTCGTCTGGAATGATAGGTAGTAAAATCCGAATCAGAAACTTCTCTAACACCAACAAGAGTTTTTTCAAAAACCAGCCTGGATTTCTGAACCTGTTTATGAAGTTCTTTGGCATGAGAAAAATCTTCACTTTCGTATTCATCCATTATTGAAATAGCAGTTCCTGTTGTTACTCCGCCAATAGCAGCTACAATCTGGAGCTGTGTAGTACCTTCATAAATATTTGTAATTCGGGCATCACGGTAATGGCGTTCTGCATTAAACTCCTGCATGTAACCTGTACCACCATGGATCTGGATTGTATCGTAGGTTACTTTATTTGCCATTTCTGTGTTATAAGCTTTAACAATAGGTGTAAATAAATTGGCAAGTCTTGAATATCGTTTAAGATCAGTTTTAAACTCTGCCTTTCTTTCAGGATATTTCTCCTGCATCTCTTCAAGACCTTCTTTCATATCCACAAATCGGGCTGTTTCATAAAGAAGGGTTCGTGCTGCTTCTATGGAAATTTTCATTTCTGTAAGCATTTCAAAAACAGGAGGGAACTCTCTTACTGGCTTTCCAAACTGAATTCTTTCTCCGGCATACTTATCTGCTTCTCTATATGCAGCTTCTGCAATTCCAAGAGCCTGTCCGGCAATTCCAAGTCGGGCACTGTTCATTAACCACATTGTGTATTTGGAAAGACCCCGTTTTCTCTCACCAACAAGGGCTACAGGTGCATTGTTAAACTGAAGTTCACAGGTTGGTGAACCATGAATACCAAGCTTATGCTCCAGACGACGAATTTTCATATGTTCATCTCTGCGGTAAAGAAAAAACGAAAGGCCTCTGGCTCCAGTCTGCCCCTCTTCACTTCTGGCAAGAACAAGACCTATTTCGCCATTACCATTGGTAATAAACCGTTTTACACCGTTTAAAAACCACTGGCCGCTTGCAGCTTGATGGGCCCGAAGGTTAACTGCCTGTAAGTCGGAACCTGCATCGGGTTCTGTTAATATCATTGAGCATCCAAGTTCTCCAGTAGCAAGTAAGGGGAGTACCTCGGCTTTCTGCTTATCTGAACCAAACTTATTCAGCGTTTCTCCAATATCCTGGTTAAGGCCAAAGTTTAAAAATGAACCGTCGGCTCTGGAAACAATCTCTGCTGCTACAGAAAGCATAATAGAAGGAAAGTTCAAACCCTTATATTTTCTGGGAAAAGAAAAACCCATTAAATCAGCTTGTGCAAACATATCCAGTATTTTCCGTGTTCCCTTAGCATACTGGACTTCACCATCAACCAGCTTTACACCTTCCTCATCAATCTCTGCTGCAAGAGGTGCAAGGTTCTCACCACTAAGCTCTCCAATTATAGACAATACCTTTTTATATGAGTCCTTGGCATCTGCTATATCAATTGGTGCATAGTTATATTTTTTTGCATCATTAAAATTATCTTCCTTTTGAGTGATAATTCTATCGATATCCATATTCTCAAGGTGAAACAGTATATCTTCGTTATCTAATAAAAAATTTTCCATATTACCTCCTTTAATCCTTTGCCTTGAAGGCTTTTATGAATTTCGGAATTACATCATTTAAATCTCCGACAATACCATAGTGAGCAATCTGGAAGATAGGCGCTTCGTGATCCGTATTTATAGCAATAATTCTTGCAGATTCATCCATTCCAGCTCTATGCTGGATGGAACCTGAAATTCCGCATGCTATGTAGAGTTTAGGCCGAACAGTAGTACCTGTCTGACCAACCTGATGTTCCTTGGAAACAAAACCAGCATCAACAGCAGCTCTGGAGGCACCCACCTCACCACCAAGAACATGGGCAAGTTCAAGAATTAAATCAAAGTTTTCTTTGGAACCAACTCCCATACCACCGGCAATTATTATCTGAGCTCCTTTAAGATCAACCAGTTTTTCCTCTTTCATTTTCTTTATTACAGTTGATGGAAAATCTGTATCCACAAGATCTACTGTAAAAGGAGTAACTTTCCCTTTATAACCAGGATCCTGTGTTCCAACTTTCATAACACCTTCACGAACTGTAGCCATCTGGGGTTTTTTTTCGGGGCTTACAATTGTTGCAACAATATTACCACCAAAAGCAGGTCGAATCTGATATAAAATATTACTGTAATCCACACCTCTGCTGGTGTAGTCACCAATTTCCAGACTTGTACAATCTGCCGTAAGACCAACTTTAAGATTTGAAGCAACCCTGGGTCCAAGATCTCTACCTGTGGTTGTAGCTCCATACAGAGCAATCTGGGGTTTTACCTTCTTGATAACTTCTATCATTATCTTTGTATAAGGGACGGGAGTATAATCGATGAGTCTCTTATCATCAATTACAAATATTTCATCTACACCATAAGGAATAAGTTTTTCTGCTTCACCCTTAATTCCACTGCCCATAAGAGCACCGGTTACAGATACCTTTAACTGATCTGCAAGATCTCTGGCCTTTGAAAGAAGCTCTACACTTACATCTGCAACCTTTCCATCATCCTGTTGGATAAAGACCATTACACTGTTATTTGAACTCAATTTATCTTCTCCTTCTTAACCCAGAGTATGGTCGCTGATTAACTCATGAACCATATCCGATATAGAATCTTCTGTATTCTCAACCATTTTTATATCCTCAGATTTAAGAACAATAGATTCAATCTTCTTTACCTTTGTAGGCGAACCTGCAAGACCACAACTTTCTATTTCTGCACCTATGGCATTTATATCCCATAGATTAATAGCTGTTTCACTTATTCTGTCTACAGAGCTGTCTATATACGATTCATCATATCCCTGTTCTGTCATTTCTGCAGAAGCATTTTTATATGTCATAACACGAATTACAGAAGGTGGACGTGGGGTATAACCTTCATCAGTTATTGTTAAAAGAATTGGAAAAGGGGCTTTTATAATCTCATAACCACCCTCAATAGATCTTCTGGCCTGGATTTCCTTCTTTTTAGCATCAACACTTTCAATCTGCGAAACATTGGTAATCTGATTTATTCCAAGTTTTTCTGCAGTCTGTGGTCCAACCTGAGCAGTATCACCATCAATAGCCTGTCTGCCGCAAAATACAATATCATACTTGCCAATCTTTTCTATTGCACATTTAAGAGCATAGGATGTGGCAAGAGTATCTGCACCTGCAAATTTTCTGTCAGATATTAAGGCAACATAGTCTGCTCCTCTATAGAGAGAGTCTTTCAGCACCTGTACAGCTGAGGGGGGTCCCATAGTAATTACAGACACTGTAGATCCCGGATTCTGATCTTTAACTACTAAAGCAGATTCAAGAGCATGAAGATCTTCCGGATTAAAAATAGCAGGCAGCACTGCTCTGTTTACAGTACCATCCTCCTTCATAGCATCTCCACCGACATTCTGTGTATCAGGAACCTGCTTTACAAGGACAATTAAATTCAGTCCCATTTATTTCCTCCTATTTATACATGTGTATTTAATCTTCAATTTATCGGTCAGCGACCGATAAACAGTAATAAGACATAACTTATCATACTCACAGGATTCTGGCAAATGAATACTCGATATTTAAGAAATTTTCTAAAAAATCAATTCCTCTATTGCATACAGCATAATATTTTATTATCCTTTGCTTATTAGAGGAGTAAAAAGGTAATATCTGGGAATGTTAAATAATAAAAAGTGGATACAGATTAGGAATTCAAACTTGAAGTACTATGAAGAAGTTGAACTCTATTATAATAGCCCCTCTGGAAATATAGTTCTCTATAAACCTGAGGGAATGAAGTTTAATGATGAAAGCCTTGATAAAAAGTATATTGATGATCTTTATATTCAGCCAAAAGATAAAATTAAATGTTTACGAGCTGCTCAAAAAGGCTTTAGTGACGGATTGGTATCAAATATTGTAAAACAAGATACTGCAAAAGTAAAAACCGATTTAGTAAATCTTGTAGATGAGACCCTTTCCCAGCCAAGAAGTGGAGGCCTCGAAACAGCTCCCAGTTTAATTGACAACATTATCAGCGGCTATTCTTCACAACCAGATGTAGTAAAAAATCTTGCACGTATATCGTTTACCGATTACACAACAACAATACACTCTATCAATGTAATGGCTTTAACAGTTGGTTATTGTTTTTACAATAAAATGACAGAAGAAGAAACCAGGCAGTTTGGTCTGGCTGCTTTACTGCACGATGTGGGGAAGACAGAAATACCCGGTGAAATTCTTACTGCAAACAGAGCTTTAACTGATGTTGAGTTTATGCAAATGAAAAAACATCCTTCCATAGGCTACGATATTCTAAAGTATACAGGAATTAATCTTAAAGCAGCAACAGAAGGTGCACTGGAACATCATGAAAAACTTGACGGAAGCGGATATCCAGAAGGAAAAACAAAAATATCTGAATGTGGAATGCTTCTTGGGATAATTGATTGTTATGAAGCTATAACTAACGACGATCGCCCTTATCGCTCTGCAATGCAGCCAATGGCTGCACTGCAAATACTAAAGAAAGATGTAGATAAAGGTAAATACGATAAAAAAATATTTGAGTCCTTTGCCTACAGCCTTACAGACTTTAACAGAAGCGGAAAGTATAAAGATTTTTTCTAACCCAGTCCCACATCCAAAGACATCATAACTGCAAACCCTATCATTGCTCCCAATGTAGCAATATGTGTATTTCCTGCAGCACTGGCTTCAGGAATTGCTTCTTCTACAACAACAAATATCATTGCACCAGCTGCAAAAGCAAGGGCATACGGCAATATTGGACGCATCATAATTACCGCAAAAGCTCCCAAAACACCGGCAATCGGCTCAACAATTCCCGAAGCCTGTCCATAGAAAAAACTTTTACTTCTGGAAAAACCTTCACGTCGCAAGGGGACAGAAACAGCCAGTCCTTCCGGGAAATTCTGAATTCCAATACCAATTGCCAGTGCAACTGCTCCTGCAAGAGAAGCTGAAGGAATACCAGCAGCTACAGCTCCAAAAGCCACCCCAACTGCAAGTCCTTCCGGTATATTATGCAAAGTTATTGCAAGAACAAGGAGAGTTGTTTTATGTAAAGAAGTTTTTACACCTTCTGCCTTTTCAATGGGATCACTCAAATGGAGGTGAGGCAGCAATCTATCTGCAAATCTGAGAAAAATACCTCCAAAAAGAAATCCAACTAAAGCAGGTATCCATGGAATAAGTCCCATTTCCTCAGACAAATCAATTGCCGGGGCCAGAAGAGACCAGAAACTTGCTGCAATCATAACTCCTGCAGCAAAACCAAGCATACCATCAAGAACCTTTCTACTTATATTTTTAAAAAGAAATACTGAAGCAGCACCTACTGCAGTCATACCCCATGTAAAAAGGGTACCGAATAAAGCCTGCATTACAGGTGAAAACTCTTTTAAATAATCCAATATCATATCAATCTCCGTTTTTTATCATTCTTGCAAGTTCAGCACCCCGTTCAAAAGCAATTTTATGAGCTTCTTCATCTGCCTCACCCTGCCATTCCAATGGTTCCACAAATTCCCATTTTAATTTTTTTGTTTTCTCAAGAAAATCCTTCTGAGCTCCTCCGGACCAGCCAAAAGAACCAAACCGAAAAACTTTTTTATTCCAGACACGTTTGTCCTCAAATACATCTACTACACCAGCAATAGGTGGAAACATTTTGTATTCATAAGTTGGCATTCCAAAAACCAGACCTGCAGATTTCCATGCATCTGCCAAAGCCCAGGAAGCATTTTCTTCCGGTACTCTGTGAACATGTACTGGTACAGATTCTGAACGGATACCTTTTACAACAGAATTAACTACTTTTTCTGTATACCCATACATACTTCCCCAAATTAGTGTTATTTCAGGAAGTCCCTTACCATTCATAAATTCTGCATACTGTTTATACCGTTCTACAATTACACCAGGATTTTCTCTCCAGACAATACCATGGGAAGGTGCTATCATCTTTATATTCAGACCAGCTAATTTATCAATTGCTTTTAAAACAAATATTGAAAAAGTAGCTATTATATTTGCATAATATCTAAGAGATTCTCTATCATAAAAATCATTCTGTTCCTGTGAAAGTTCATCATCAAAAACAGCTTCATTTACTTCACCATAAGAACCGAAAGCATCACAGGAAAATAAAATTCCGGAATTTACTTCATAAGTTACCATTGTTTCCGGCCAGTGAACATTTGGAACCTCAGTAAAGGAAAGAATTTTCCCATTACCAAGATCAAGAGTATCCCCACTTTTTACTGCCATTACATTTTTGGTAATACCACAAAAGGCTTTTACAAGATCAACACCTTTAGTTGTTGTAACAATTTGAACTTTTGGATTAATTGTAACAAATTCCTGAAGCCATCCAATATGATCCGGCTCCATATGATTCAGGATAAGATAATCAAAGTCTTCAATTCCCATAGAAATTGAATTTAACTGCTCTCTTATCTGTCCAGGTGCATCATTCCAATCATCAACCATATCAATAAGAGCAGTTTTATCACCTGCTACAACATAACAGTTAAGAGATACACCATCAGGAATCGGCCACATCCCTTCAAACATATCACCGTTTTTTATATTGGCACCAACTCTATAGATACC
>JGI24023J19991_10003977_pt1 | contig 10215 bp, 9 predicted proteins | sample Cruoilmetagenom1_FD_19991 | JGI IMG/M metagenome (IMG submission 19991)
TCTCTTGCGCTGATCCACCATCCAACTGCAACGGTATGGCTGCTTAAAATGCAAACGGAGAGGATTGTTCAATATTGAATTTTTCAACCGGCTTTGCTCAGATTGTTTTTAAGGACCAGACCGATGGCTTGGGACATTTCCTCTATGGGTACGATATTTAGGCCCTGTTGGATGTCATCCGGAATTTCAACCAGGTCGACCACATTCTTGGCGGGCAGGATTACCGTTTGGACGCCGGCCCGATGGGCTGCCAAAAGTTTTTCCTTGATACCGCTTACGGGAAGGATTCGGCCGGTCAGGGTCAGTTCTCCGGTCATGGCTGCTTCACGTCGACAGGGCAGACCGGTGATCACGGACAACAAGGCCACGGCGATGGCGACCCCGGCGGATGTTCCATCTTTGGGTATCGCCCCGGCCGGAATGTGGATATGGATGTCATGTTCTTCGAAAAATGCTTCGGGAATGGCAAACGTATCCACATGACTGCGGATATAGCTCATGGCCGCCTGGGCGGACTCTTTCATCACCGTGCCCAGTGATCCGGTGAGAATCAGTTGATTGCTGCCTCTCATCTTGGTCGCTTCGATGAATACAATCTCACCGCCGGTGTGGGTCCAGGCCAATCCGGTCGCGACACCGATGCGATCTTTGGCCTGAGTTACCTCAAAGGCATACCGGCGGGGGCCCAAGAAACCCGCCACCGACTCATCGGTGACCATCAGCTCGTCCCCGGTTCGTTGATGGTCAATCTGGTTCAGGGCTATTTTCCGGCACAGACTGGCAATTTGACGTTGAAGGCCGCGCAGACCGGCCTCGCGGGTGTATTCGCGAATGATCTTGACCATCGCCTGACGGGAAAATGAGACCAATTGGTTGTCGAGTCCGTTTGCCTCGGTTTCTTTCGGAATCAAATGATTAAAGGCGATTCTGACCTTCTCCTGTTCCGTATAGCCCGACAGCCACAGCACTTCCAGGCGGTCCAGCAAGGCTCCCGGAATTGCATCAACGGTGTTGGCCGTGGCGATGAACATCACCTGGGAAAGATCAAAGGGTAAATCAAGATAGTGATCCATGAAGTGCGTGTTCTGCTGCGGATCCAACACTTCCAGTAGTGCCGCCGCCGGGTCACCTTTGAAATCCTGGCTGATCTTGTCCAGTTCGTCGAGCATGAACACGGGGTTGTTGGTCTCGCAGCGCCGGATTTCCTGGATGATGCGGCCGGGAAGGGCGCCTACATAGCTGCGCCGGTGCCCCCGCAGTTGGGCTTCATCTTTCATTCCTGCGAGAGAAATACGAACATACTGGCGATGCATGCTTTTGGCGATGGATAAACCCAAGGAGGTCTTGCCGGTGCCGGGGGGACCTGCAAAACAGAGCACTGGTCCCCGGTTTTCCCAGCGGGTATGTTTGCGGCTCAATGCATTGCGGACGGTGGTACGGATTTCATCAAGTTTCAGGGGCTTTGCCAGGAAATGATAAGAGCCTTTCTGCATTGCCGAAACAGCTGCCGGCACCGTTGCATAACCGGTGATGACGATCACCTCGGTGTCCGGATTTTTCTGCTTGGCCGTTTCGAGCACCTGCATGCCGTCCACCTTCTCCATCTTCAAATCGGTGATCACGACATCGAAGACCTGATTTTCCAGCAATCCCATGGCTTTCAGTCCATCTGCGGCGGTGGCCACCGCATAGCCCTCTTTGGTCAGCACGTGTTTCAGATTCTTGCGGGTGATCTTTTCATCGTCGACCACCAGCATGTTGTACCGGCGTCCGGCCTGCAGAATCTTTACCGCCAGATGTTCCAGAACCCGGTTTTTGATTTCAGACAGGCCCTCGTGTTCCGAATCCAGTATCTGCTTGGCTGCCTGCAGGTCAAGGCTGTCTTCGCTGGCATGATTCCAGGGTAGGTGAGTCAGGTAGTCGATGTAATTGATACCGATGGTGTGTTCGGCGCTGCCGGGTCCCATTTTGGCAATCCGTTCAACCTCTTTGAGGGTTGCTTGCTCCATCTCCGGCGGCATTCCGGAATCGATCACCGAATGGCGTAACTGGTCCATTTCCGTGGGAGGCGTCGGTTGCTTCTCCTCTTTTTTAAAAAACGGCATGCCTGCTTTCCTGTGGTTGGGGCTGTCCACCGGACCAGCCTGGCCGATGGTATCCGCTGATCGTTGCTGTTTAGCACGAAATCAAACAGCATGCAAAAACTGTTCTCACTATAAGCATTACCCCACGCCTATTGATGATCATGGCAACGGCGGTGACCCGGGTTGCCGGCCAACATAGCGCGGCAATGGTCGCTTGATCCAAGAAGCGGTTGCCGGCGCCGAGAACTGCCAGGTGACCACCAGGGAAAACCCATGCCGATTCGTTGCGATATGCAACACATGGATGTGTTTTGGCAACGAATATTAACACACAGTAAATACTACAAATTATTTATAGTGTGCTTTTATTCGTTGCGTATTGTAACGATTACTAAAAGCCCTACCATGATTGGGAATATGATCTAAATATTCATTAATTCGGTATCTTATATTCATTTTGAGATGTTGGCACACGAATTGATATGCATTGCTGTACAATGAGACCGACAACACTTCAACAGGAGGGCCGATCATGTGGAAGATTGAACAACTGATTGACAGTTTTGAACGGACGATGGCAGCCGTGGCCTTCGCCGAACGCAATGACAGAGAAACCGCCTGCTGGATGATGAATTCTGACCTCTCGTCAACCCGTTTACACTCTGCTGATGAGATCAATCAACGTGTCGCCAGTCAACCGGAAATGAGATTGTAGGCCGAACGGCAATCCGATAGGAATTGGAAAACGATGAAAACCGTCCTCTTTGCCATTGATCACAAGGCTCCGGATCAAAAAGCGTTTGACTATACGCTGACACTGTGCCGGCGGATGCTGGCCAGGCTGGATGTGCTTCATATCCTTCATCAATCAGCAACCACTCGGGCCAACTGCCTGAAAACGTTAAAATCAGGAGTCCTTCTGGCCAGGGATGCCTTCGAAAATACCATGGTTAAGGCGACCTTTGCCGAAGCCGGCATACCCGACCCTGAAAGGGCTTTGAAAGCGGCGGCGTATGACCAGTTCAGGCGTGTACTGTCGAAACAACCAAAGCCGGCTTTCGACTATCACTGCGTCGTAACCGGTGAAGGCACCGATGCCGTCATCGAAAGATATGTCCACGACCACCGCAATGTCGTTTTAACCGTTCTGGATGCCCAGTCCCGGGAGTCGTCTGAAAACCTGAAAAATGAAAACTGCACGCAGGGAAGCCATGTCATGCCCAATTTGCCGATTCCGCTGGTGCTTGTGAAAAATTCATAGCTAACCCCCCATTCCAAACAGGAGGTGTTTCGACATGCGCAATCCATTCAAGAGAACCAAGAAAGCCGCAGCAACCAGTGTGATCCATAATGAAACAGGGAAAGAAGCGGCTGTTGTCAGATCAGATGCGTCCTCTATCGAGCAGGCCGCCGCGACCACGGAAGGAAAACTGCTCGTCATGGGGCGGGAAAGCGCGTTCTCCGAGGAAGTGGTCACCTACGCCATTGATATGGCCCAACGCATGTCGTTTGAAATCCTGGCCTTGAACAGCGCGCCGCTCTCCTGCGATTCCTTCAGCCTTTTTTCGACTTCCCGCAGAAAGATTTGCCATGAATTTCAATCTATTTCGGAGGAAAATGCGCTGGCCTTTCGTCAAGCCGCCGAGGCCAACTGCATTCCGTTCACCCACGTCGTCAAATTCGACGACCCCGAACAAGCGCTGTCAAGCGTGCAGCGCGAGTACGGTAAGATAGAATTCGTGATTTCCGATTCACCGGAGCAATCAGCCGTGGATCGTGTGACCAACAGCAATCGTCCACGCAATGAAGTGCTGGTCTATTCGATGATTTGAGCTTATCCATTCATCCGATGACCCATATCTAACATTTACTGCTTTTATCGAAACGGATGGCATCCCCTTAAAGACGACCTTTAGGGGATGTGTCGTATGGTGGGAACGATCGGCTGACAAAACCATATATATGGAAAAACAAGACAAAAAGGATGACGATGATGAATGGCCATTTTTTTTTCGCGATCGGATTGATTGTCATTGCGTTCAGCCTCTGTTTTTGGTTCCGAAAGGAAAAATAGCCGGTTCGTATCGGATACGGTCGAGTCTCCCAATTTCCCGTAGGCGGACAGGTTTCTGGGTGATGGTGAAAGGTTGATCCTCGGACCGTTAACGATATGCCATGATCATTTAATTTTCCTGATGCACGTGTGGATTGAAAGGAGCCTGTTGGATGACCCCCGAAATGATTTTGACCATGATCATGCTGACGTTTGCCGTTGTTCTGTTTGTGTTCGAATGGGTGCGGGTGGATGTGGTGGGCATCATCATGATGGTCATGCTACCGCTGACCGGGTTGATCGCCCCTAAAGAAGCCTTTGTAGGGTTGAGCAGCAATGCCGTCTGTTCGATCATCGCCGTGATCATTATCGGTGCCGGCCTTGACAAGACCGGCGTGATGAACCAGGTGGCCGGTCCGATCATCAAATTGGCCGGGAACAGCGAAAATCGGGTAATCGCGCTAATTTCAGGAACCGTAGGGATTATTTCCAGCATGATGCAGAATATTGGTGCGGCGGCGCTGTTCATGCCGGCGACCCAACGGATTGCCAAACGGATGGAGCTTCCGGTTTCACGAATCCTCATGCCCATGGGATTCTGTGCCATCATCGGGGGCACCGTCTCCCTGGTGGGGGCCAGCCCCACCATCCTGCTCAACGACCTGATGACCCTGGGCGGGGAAAAACTGGCACCCTTCGGACTCTTCACCCAAACGCCCATCGGCTTATGTTTGCTGGCAACCGCCATCGTCTATTTCCTGGTATTCGGCAAATACATCCTGCCGGCTGCCAAGGGAGAAGCCGACCGCGGCGTCACGGCGACGTTGATGGACGAGTACAAAGCCCTGGGCAATACCTTTGAATTCCAGGTGCCGGAGGGGTTCAGCGGGCCCCAAACGTTGCAGGAACTCGATATCCGGTCAAAATTCCTGGTGACGGTGGTCGCCATTCATCATGTCGGGGAAAAGGGGATCAACCTGGTCCCACATAGCCACAATGAGATCTTCGGCTTTGACGACATCGCTGTGGTGGGCAAGGAGAAAAACATCCGTAAAATGGCGGCTGAACTGGGTTGGGCACTGAAAGACGGGCTTGACACATTTGTCGAGAGCCTGGCCCGGACCAGTGCCGGAATGGCTGAGACGGTGGTGTCACCTCGATCGGAACTGATCGGAAAAACCATGAACGAAGTCAATTTCAAGGATCTGTACAACCTCAATCCGGTGGCCTTGTTCAAAGGCAACCGCATCTACTACACCGGCTTGACCCAGATTGCCCTGAACATGGGTGATGCCTTGCTCCTTCAAGGGCCCTGGGAGCGGTTTCATCTGTTGAAAAACCAGCCGCAGCCGAGGGCATTGACCTTTGCAACACCCCTGGAAGGGGAAATCCTGAGGCCTCAGAAAGCCAAACTGGCTATTTTCTGGCTGGGGCTGTCGCTTCTTCAAATCATCTTTTTCAAAATTCAGCTCTCCGTGGCCCTAATGTCCGGTGCTTTAGGGATGATCATTACCGGCGTGTTGAGTATCGACGAGGCCTATCGGTCTGTTGACTGGATGACCGTCTTCCTGCTGGCCGGACTGATTCCCCTGGGCATGGCCTTCGAAAAAACCGGCACGGCGGCGTTTATCGCTACCCGAGTACTGGGGCTTCTGGGCCACCCCACGCCGATTGTCTTGCTGACCGCCGTGGGCATCATGACCTCCTGCTTCACCCTGTTCGTTTCTAACGTGGGAGCCACCGTGCTGCTGGTGCCGCTGTGCATGAACATGGCGGTGATGGCCGGGGCCGATCCGCGTATGGCCGCCCTGGTAGTTGGGCTTTCGGCATCCAACACTTTTATGTTGCCGACTCACCAAGTCAACGCCCTGATAATGCGTCCCGGCGGGTACCGAACCATCGACTACGCCAAGGCCGGTTTTATCATGACCATTCTGTTTCTGGCCGTGGAGCTGACGATTATCTACTTTTTCTACGGCGTCCAATAAGGAATCCATACATATGGCAATTATCACGTTTTCGCGGGGATGCTTTAGTCACGGCAAGGAACTTGCCGAATGTGTCGCCGGCAAACTGTGCTATGAATGCATCAGCCGAGAGATCCTGCTGGAGGCATCGCATTTTTTCCAAGTCCCCGAGGCCAAGCTTTACAAATCCCTCCACGACGCACCGAGTCTGTTGGATCGGATTACCCACGAACGGCAACGCTTTGTCAGTCGCATTCAAGCTGCCCTTCTGGAACACGTGGTTAAAGACAATGTAGTTTATCATGGTCTCGCCGGCCAGATGTTGCTGGCTGGTATTTCGCATGTCCTCAGAATAAGAGTGATCGCCGAGATGGAAGAACGCGTGAATCTGCTTGAGAACCAGCGACAGGTCACCCGGCAGGAGGCGCTTCACCTCATCGAAGGGGAGGATCATGAACGGGCCGAATGGTACCAGAACATCTACCGGATCGACGGCAACGATCCCCGGCTGTATGATATAGTGCTGCATATCGATCGGTTGACCATCGACGATGCATGCGATATCGTCTGCCAAGCAGCGTCGGGAGACAGTTTCAGGCCGACGGCCCGGTCCCAGGCCGCTTTAGAAGACCTGGCAATGGAAAGCCACGTTAAGGTCGTTATCGAGGGTGTCTGCAAAGCCGATGTTACGGCCAGAGACGGTATCGTGCACATCCGGGTTCAGGGACAGAAACTGAAAACCGCCAGCGTTGCCACCCGGAAGGTTAAACATCAGTTGGCGGACCATATCCAGAATGACTTGTACGACAAAATCAGCGCCCTGGTGTTGGATGTCCCGGGGGTGAAAGACATCGATTGTATCATTGACCGACCCTATTATGTCTGACCGCCGTTTATTCCCGATACCCTCTGCAAGCCGACGTTGTGCTGGGGATAAATCCACTATACCGGGACGCCCGTATGCGAATCAGTTTCAGAAAAAAAATTATTGTTGTCCTGACGGTGTACATGCTCGTCGGTGGCGCCATATGGTTTTTGAACTACTACAACAATTCCCTGATCAATCGCAAGCTGCGGATTATCGAAAAAAAGGTGGATTTGCTCAACACTATTCTGGAAGCCCGCCGTTATGAAAAAAATTTCTTCTTGACACTAAACGTCCATCACCTTGACAGTGCTGTCACGTTTATTCGTCAGGCTGAGGAGAAGATGAGCTACCTGACTTTAGCGGAAGCGGGGGAACCGGCCAGCAATGGTCTGGCCCTGCACATGGCCAATCTTGATGACTACCGCAGCGCCATGTCCCGCTTGATGGCACTCAGCACAGCGGGATCGCTGTCCCCGCAGAGCCAGATACCGCCGGCTGAAATTGAAACCAACCAGGCAACCATCCGCCGCATGGGCCGCGTGATTACCGAAGCGAGCGAAGCCATGGTATTGGTTGACCGCGAGCATATCAACCGGCTGATCATCCACTCTCAATTCTATCATTTCACCACCTTGGCGGGCATGATCCTGATCACGATTCTGGCTGCCTTGTTTTTCTTTTTCAATGTCATTCAGCCCTTGAAAATGTTGGAAGCGGCCATTGGCGAAATCGCCTCGGGCAACTACGAAAATGTGCCTTCCATTGCCCCGGCCGTGGAGTTTGAATCGCTGGTCGGCAGCCTCAACAAGATGATCAGCATGTTGAACCGGCGCAGTGAAGATCTCATCCAGGCTAAAAAGCTGGCCGCTTTAGGCACACTGACCTCCGGCGTGGCCCATGAGCTGAATAACCCGCTCAACAACATCTCGACCTCCATGCAAATCCTCTTGGAGGAGTTGGAGGACCCGGATCTGGGCTTTAAGCGTGAGCTGCTTGCCGATGCCGAAAAGGAGGTCGAGCGTGCCCGGGACATCGTTCGGGCCTTGCTGGAATTTTCGCGCCAACGTGCTTTCAGCATCAAGACCGTCTTGTTCCGTCCGCTGGTGGACGATACCATCCGCCTGATCAAAGGAGAACTGCCCGCCCCGGTGAAGCTGGTGTTGGATGTTCCCGACGATATCCAGGCCATGGTCGATTCCCGCCGTATCCAGCAGGTGCTGTTAAACCTGATTTTCAATGCCATCCAGGCCATGGAAAACGGCGGCACCTTGTCGATATCCGCCCAGCGGTGCGGGACCGATGCGTTTTACGTGAGGGTCTCCGATACCGGTAAAGGCATCCCGCCGGAAGTGCTTCGCAAAATATTCGACCCGTTTTTCTCCACTAAAACGGCCCGACCCCGCAGCGATGAAAATTCTTCGGCCTATGATGCCTTTCTCGATCACGAAGGGACCGGCTTAGGTCTAGCCATATGTCATGGCATTGTTAAAAAACATGGCGGTCACATCGACGTCCAGAGCCAACTGGGTGAAGGTGCCACTTTTACCGTTTATCTTCCCATGGAAAAAGTTGATGACGTTGCCTGCTAAGGAACTTATTCTGGTCGTCGAAGACGAACCCATCGCCCGCCGAAACCTGGTTCACATTCTCGAAAAAGAGGGTTATCAGGTGATCCCCGCCGCCGGCGGTGTTGAGGCGATGGATCTACTCAAGACGCATACCTTCGACCTGGTGATCACCGATCTGAAGATGGAGCAGGTGGACGGCATGGCCGTGTTGGTCCAGAGCCGCAAACGCAGCCCGTTTACCGAGGTAATTATGATCAGCGGCTATGCCACGGTCGACTCCGCAGTTGAGGCCATGAAAGCCGGCGCCTACCATTACATCCCCAAACCGTTTAAAATCGACGCGGTCCGCAAGATCGTCGCCGAAGCCCTTCTCAAAAGACACCTGCAACTGGAAAACATGCAGCTCAGGGAGACCTTGGCATCCGTCGGCCAAGCCCCTTTGATCATCGGCGAAAGCGTGGCCATGAAAGCCGTCATGAAGACCATTCATCAGATTGCATCGGCGATCACCAGCGTGCTGATCCTCGGGGAAAGCGGCACCGGCAAAGAACTGGCGGCACGCAGCATCCATCAATTGAGCCCGCGGGCCCGGCGGTCGTTTGTGGCCTTCAACTGCGGATCATTTACCGAAGATCTCATGGCTAACGAATTGTTCGGGCACGAAAAGGGTGCTTTCACCGGTGCCAACCGTGAAAAGGCCGGCTTGCTGGAAACGGCAGACGGCGGCACCGTTTTTCTGGATGAGATCGGCGATATGCCCCAGACCATGCAGATCAAGCTACTGCGGGCGATCCAGGAGCGGGAAGTGCTACGCGTGGGCGGGGTGAGGCCTCATCCGGTGGACGTTCGATTTATCGCCGCCACCCATCGAGATCTCAATGAGGATATACAGCAGGGGCTTTTCCGTCAGGATCTGTATTATCGGCTCAATGTAATCACTATTCACTTGCCTCCGCTCAGCGGGCGTGAAGGCGATATCCAACTGCTGGCCAATTACTTCCTGGCCCTGAAACGTCGGGCCATGCACAAAGCAGTTCGTTCCATCCATCCGGAAGCCCTGGCCTTGCTGAACCGCCATAGCTGGCCGGGAAATGTGCGAGAACTCGAAAATGTCATTGAGCACGGCGTTGCCCTGGCTACCGGGGAGGCCATTATAACGGTTGATCTGCCGGAATACCTGCGCGAACTTTCCATAGAGACCTACCGTCAGCCGGCCGGATCGATTCCGACCCTGATCGAGCAGGAGCAGCGTTACATCTGCTGGGTCATAGAAAAATATGGCGGGAACAAGACCCAGGCGGCCGCTGTCATGGGAATCGACAGGGTCTCCTTGTGGCGTAAACTCAAACGTTACGGCATTGCCTGATTTTAGGCAGGGTTAGTCGAGCAATCGCTGATTCCGAGATGAATGTCTGTGGATCCGGCCTAACCGTGATAATGACAGACCTTGAAACCTCTAAAAAAGATAAACATGAGAAATTCGGAGCTGTGCGCATGGCATTGTTTTTCCGGGCTGCCAGGCGTGGCATGCGCTCACCAAGTTTACCGCAAATGAGGAAAAAGCAGAAGCATAGAAATAATTCGACCTGTGCGGATGCAAATATCTTAAATAGTCAAGCAGCCAAGCTAAATTTAACCTCATTACTTCTGAACCAATTGTGATATTCATCGTTAA
>JGI24023J19991_10003980_pt1 | contig 10212 bp, 8 predicted proteins | sample Cruoilmetagenom1_FD_19991 | JGI IMG/M metagenome (IMG submission 19991)
TGTGTAGAGACGCCCAATTTGGGCGTCTGTACAGGGCGGCGCGGCGTAATATCTGTATGGTTATAATATTAAAATCCCGCGAAAATTCGCGGGAATTTGATTTTTTTTATCGTTTCGTTATGTGTATGTGCGCACGTGTGTGTGTAGAAACGCCCAATTTGGGCGTCTGTACGATTATAATATTAAAATAAAACAAGTTCAAAAGTAACTGTGGTATTAAATTTTTCTCTATCCTCAAATTTGAACAAATAATCACCTTTTGCAACGATCTTAGATTATACCCATTAACAATTAATTCATTTTATTCCAATAAAAAAAGAGGTCGCCAAAGGCAACCTCTAAAATTATAATCTAAAGTGAAAAGTACTATTTCACCAAATTGATTTCAACACGTCTATTTTGTGCTCTTCCTTTTCTAGTTTTGTTACTAGCAATAGGATTAGATTCACCATATCCCATTGAACTCATAGAAGATTTAACACCGTGTCCTTTTAAGTAAGAAACTACAGCATCAGCTCTTTTTTGAGAAAGAGATTCGTTATATTTAGCACTACCTGCACTATCGGTATGACCTTCTACAACAAATTTTGCAGTAGGATATTCTTTCATAATTACTACGATAGCATTAAGTGTTTCAATAGTTTTAGGTTTGAAAGTTGATTTAGCTGTATCAAAGTAAATAACTTTAGCATATTCATTCAATTTTGCTTGAACTTCTTTGGTTACTTCAGGACAACCATTATTAGCAGCAGTACCTGCTACTTTTGGACATTTGTCATCTTTATCTAAAACACCATCTTTATCAAAGTCAGTGTAAGGACAACCATTATTAGCTACGGGACCTGCCACTTTAGGACATTTGTCTTTTGCATCGGTTAAGCCATCGCCATCAGCATCAGGACAACCATTCATACTAACCAAACCTGCCACTTTAGGACAAGCATCTTTTGAATCAATTACTCCATCACCGTCTGTATCAGGACAACCATTAAATTTGGCCAAACCTGCTACTTGAGGACAAGCATCTTTTGAGTCGATTACACCGTCACCATCAGTATCAGGACAACCGTTAAATTTGGCTAAACCTGCTACTTGAGGACAAGCATCATCTTTATCAAAAATACCATCACCATCAGTATCAGTACCGCCAAATCTTACAGCAATACCTACTGAACGTTGGAAATAAGGTAAAACAGCTTCGTCAAAAGTTTGTTTGTAACCTGTTTCAGCAAAAATACCTAAGTTATCATTAAACCAGTATTCTAAACCTAAACCAACGTTAAGGTTGCCACCATCAGCATTTTCTAACCAAGTATAACCACCACCGGCATACAAATAAGGTTGAAAAGCATTGTCTTCTTTTAATAAATTATACTTAACATCTAAGTTAGTGTTTAAGAAAGAAAGACTTACTTCTTTTGTTCCAAGGTTTGTTATTTTATTGGCTTTAAGCGAACCAATCAAACTAAACTTGTCACCTAAATATCTACCGATTCTTACATCGGAAACAGCATAACCAATATTAAAGTGATCAAAATTGCACAATTCTTTGCCAAATTGGTCACTAATATAGTCATAACCTTTTTTACCTGAAGGATAAAAATCTACGGCGTTTGTGCCTAATTTTACCATCCAAGGATTGTTGCTATCTTGGGCATTTACAACTACTGTACTTAATACAATAGCTACCAAGACTAATACTTGACTTAATTTTTTCATATTTATTCGTTGTTTAAATTTTACTATGCAAAAGTAATAAAAAATAATTAAATGATGTAAAAAAGCGTTATTTTATTACATTCAATTTTTTTCCTACTTTTTCAAAGGCTTTTATGGCTTTGTCTAAATGATCTTTTGTGTGAGCAGCAGATAGTTGTACACGTATTCTAGCTTTATCTTTTGGCACTACTGGAAAGAAAAATCCTATGACATAAATACCTTCTTTTAGAAGCTCATTTGCCATTTCTTGAGCCAGTTTAGCATCGTAAAGCATAACGGGAATAATGGGAGATTCACTATGACCAATGTCAAAACCCAATTGTGCCATAGCATTCTTGAAGTATTGGGTGTTCCAATCCAGTTTGTTTTTTAAATCGTTATTACTTGTAATCATATCCAAAACTTTTAACGCACCTCCCACTATTTCCGGTGCCAAAGAGTTAGAAAACAAATACGGTCTGGATCGTTGGCGTAGCATTTCAATAATTTCTTTTCGTCCGGTTGTATAACCACCCATTGCACCACCCAAAGCCTTACCAAGCGTACCAGTAACAATATCAATTTTTCCCATCACGTTTTTAAGCTCTACTGTTCCGTGTCCATTAGTACCAATTACACCAACCGCATGACTCTCATCCACCATTGTCAAAGCATCATATTTTTCTGCTAAAGCAACAATCTTATCCAACTGTGCAACAACACCGTCCATTGAAAAAACACCATCGGTTACAATAATTTTAAAACGATGACCTGCCTTGTTTGCCTCAATCAATTGTGCTTCCAAATCTGCCATATCATTATTCTTATAACGATAACGGGCTGTTTTGGTCAAACGTACACCATCAATAATAGATGCATGGTTAAGTGAATCCGAAATAATAGCATCATTCTCGCCAAAAAGTGGTTCAAACACGCCACCATTTGCATCGAATGCAGCAGCATATAAAATGGTATCTTCCGTTTGATAATAATCTGATATCTTGGCCTCCAACTCTATATGAATATCTTCAGTACCACAAATAAAACGCACTGATGCCATACCATAACCACGTTTTTCCATCATTTCTTGAGAAGCTTTGATTACTTCGGGATTATTTGCCAATCCCAAGTAATTATTGGCACAAAAATTAAGTACCTTTTGACCCGTATTTAAAGATATTTCAGCGCCTTGTGGCGAGGTGATAATTCGTTCGTGTTTAAACAATCCTGAATTTGTAATTTCTTGTAAACTATCTTGTAAATGCGCTTTAAATTTATGACTATACATAAGAGAAAATTTTTTAATATTGATTTTGACAAATGTAAACATTTTGCCCTAAAAAAAAACTGAATTTTGACAAAAAATATTGGATAAACACAAGCTTTTAGCAGCTTTTTTGTTTCTTAATACAATACAAGCCCGCCTATAATTTATTAATCGATGTATTTATCAAAATAAGCATCAATTTTTTGGTGCATAATTGCTTTTTCGTCCACATTTGCAAAGCTGCCATTTACTGCATTTACATTTAATTGATATAAGTCTTCTTTTGACAATTGCAAAGCTTCTGTTACCGCCCAAAAATTATCACTCATATAACCGCCAAAATAAGCTGGATCATCTGAATTGACCGTAGCAAGCAGCTTTTTTTGAAGCATTACCTTTAAAGGATGGTGCTGCATATCAGAAACTACTTTCAATTTATAATTCGATAACGGACAAATAGTTAATGCTATTTTATCAGCAATCAATCTTTCGACTAAATTAGTATCTTCCAAAGAACGATTGCCGTGATCCAATCTATCAATTTTTAATAAATCCAAGGCTTCCCAAACATATTCTGCTGGCCCTTCTTCTCCGGCATGCGCTACTGCTTTAAAGCCTGCTTGATGGGCTATTTCATATACTTTTTGGAATTTTGAAGGTGGATTTCCGACTTCTGANGAATCTAAACCCACACCATCAATCCAGCTACTATAAGGCAATGCTTGCTCCAAAGTTTTAAAAGCAGAAGCCTCAGATAAATGACGTAAAAAACTCATAATTAATTTATAAGAAATACCTAATTGTTGTTTACCATCTTCAAGTGCGCCGTGAATGCCTTTAATAACCGCATCAAAAGATACACCTCTTTCTGTATGGGTTTGTGGGTCAAAAAATATTTCGGTATGAATGACATTCTCTACATGAATTTTTAGAAGATAAGCCCAAGTCAAATCGTAAAAATCTTGTTCGGTAAGTAAAACACCAGCGCCGGCATAATAAATATCTAAAAATTCTTGAAGATTATTAAAGTTGTAAGCTTTCTTTACTTCTTCTACTGTTTTATATGGAATTACTACATTGTTTCGCTGTGCAATTTTAAACATTAATTCCGGTTCAAATGAACCTTCAATATGCAAATGCAATTCTATTTTTGGCATTTGCGCAATAAATCCTTTTAAATCTATCATAACTTTTTTAAATAAATTTTGACAAAGTTACACTTTTTTTGACACATTTTGGCATTGAGAATTACGGAACAAGTTCAACGCATAAACACAGCTTACGATAATTATTACATTAGAAATCAGCGCATCGGGCATCATTTTTCTTATTAAATACTTCAAAAACAATTGGCAGTTTTAGATTCAAAAAAAAATACTACATTGGAAACAAATAATTCTCATCATTAATCCATGGATAAAAAACTTATCAATAACATCACAAATAAGAGCATTATCTTTATATCGTGGATGACACTGCCTTTAAACATCATCATATATATTGCTTTAAAACAAAGTGAACACTTATGGCCTAGATTTGTCATACCTATTTTTAGTATCGTTGTAGTTTTAATGGCAATTTTTAGAAAAAAAATTCCTCAACAAACTAAAATAATCATTTTTGATATTTTGCTCTTTTTATCTGCTATCTTTAGTGCATTACTGGGATTGTTAGACATAGCGAGTCTTTGGTTTGTTTTGTCTATTATTTATACTTTAATGGTAGCCCATTACAAAAAAGCCATTTATGTCTTTGTTTCTGGCTTAGTTGTTATTGCAATTATGGGAAGTTTAATGATTGCCAAAATAGGTTTTTTACCACTTAATTACAATTTTCAAAACTGTCAATATGCTTGTGTTGTTACCCGTGTTTTACATTACATTATTGTAGGTGTTTTAGTTTATAATATCATCCATACATTTATAAAAACCATTCAAGCTAATATCAAATCACTGCAATCAAGAAGCTTAGATTTAGCATCAACAAATGAAAAACTCCTTAAAGAAATAGACGAAAAAAAGAGAATACAAGCAGAAATAATTGATACTATTATTTTAACCGAAGAAAGAGAGCGCAAACGTATTGCAGCAGATTTACACGATGGTTTAGGACCTGTATTGTCATCTATTAATTTATACTACCAGGCTTATATATTTGAAAAAGACAACGCGAAAAAAAAACAAATTGAAAAAAACTTAAAACAAATAATACAATCTGCCAGCGCTGATATATCAAGAATTTCCCATAATATTAGTCCATACATTTTAGAAAAAAGCGGACTGTTTGTCGCTTTGGAAAATTTTATTCATAATCTTAAAACCAATATAAATATTCGTTTTGATTATGAACCAATTCCTCGTTTTGATATTAAGAAAGAACTCAACCTCTATCGCGCTGTTATAGAATTGATTAACAACACCATAAAACATGCCGATGCACAACATGTTGTGATTAAGATAAGTACAATAAACCACCAACTTACAATTTCATACTCCGATGATGGTATTGGATTTATCCCAACAGAAAAACATTTTGGATTAGGCTTATACAGCATCCAAAATCGAATGAAATCTTTACAAGGAAATTTTATAATAACACAAAACAAATCAAAAGGATTTATGGCACAAATCAATATTCCTATTTGATATAAAATAATATGAAATCACCAAAAATAATTAGCATTGTCATAGTTGATGATCATGATATTTTTAGAGAAGGCGTCAAATTAGTACTTAATCAAGTACCTAATTTTGAAGTGATTGCTGATTTTTCAAATGGAAATGAATATCTTACATTTTTAGAATCAACAATTCCATCTATTACTTTAATGGATATCAACATGCCTCAAATCGATGGCATTCAAACAAGTAAAAAAGCACTTAAAGCACATCCCAATTTAAAAATTATTACATTAAGTATGTTCTCCGACCTGATACATTATTCCAAAATGATAGAAGTTGGTGTAAAAGGTTTTGTCGTAAAAAACGCCAACAAAGAAGAATTATATGAAGCTATTAAATCGGTTGATGAAGGAAGTGTTTATTTCAGTCCAGAAATCATGCAAAAAATGAATTTTTACACCCAAAAAAATCTTAGAAATTATCAAAACAAATTATCCCAAAGAGAATTAGAGATACTACATTTATTATGTATAGGAAAAAAAACGAAGGAAATTGCGGCAATTTTATTTATAAGCACTAAAACAGTAGAAGCACATAGATATAATATTTTTAAAAAAGCAAATGTTAGAAATATTGCAGAACTAATTATTTGGGCTGTACGTGCTAAGTTATTTTTGATTATTTAAGGGTTTCCCCTTATAGCATGCAACCTATTAAGATATTATATTTGTTTTTGAAGAATTAAAACAATTATTTATGGAAAAAGTTTTATTATTGTTAATGGGGTTATTTTTAACACAAACGGCTTTGGGTCAAATTACCCAGTCCCAACTACTATCAACCGCTGGAAACACCTACGTCAATGCTAACATTCAGTTAGATTGGTCAATAGGCGAATGCATCACACAGACATATAATTCAGGAAGTTATATGATGACACAAGGATTTCAACAAGGAAATTTTAACGTTTCCGGAATCGAAGATTTACGTACAGATTTAGATATTGTGGTTTTTCCAAATCCAACTCAAAAAACCATTATCATAAAATGGAAAGACTATGACACTTATGCACAATGTCAAAATCAGGTAGAAATTATAGACATTTCAGGAAAAATTATGTTAAGTAAAAAGCTATTTTCTAGTGAATTAGCTCTTGATTTATCCGGATTTATTCCAGGCGTTTATATTTTGAGTATCAGACAAGATAATCAACTTACAAAAAGTTTTAAAATAATTAAAAATTAATAAAACGAAGTGTTAAAATTCAATTTTTATAAATAAATAAACTTTATTCTTAATCCAAAAAAAATAGAAAAAATGAAAAAAATATTACTAACATTATTCGGCATATTATTTATACTTATGAGTTCTTGGGCACAAGCACCCAAGCAAATTAATTACCAAGCTGTATTGCGAGATACAAGTGGAAATATCTTAGTTAATCAAAGTGGTACAATTGAAATAATTATAAAGAAAGAAACTCCTACGGGCACACCTGTATTTATTGAATTTCAAAATATTACAACAAATGCACAAGGTGTTTTTAATATTAAAATAGGAAATTTAAATAGCTTAAGAATGGTTAATTTTGGTAATGGCAGCAAGTATTTTATAACTACTAAACTCAATGGTGTTGAAATGGGAACCATGCAAATGTTAAGCGTTCCTTATGCGCTTAATGCAAGTAGCTTAACTTTAAAATCAAATGATGGAAAATTATATACTGCTTCCGTAACGCCATCAGGAAAAGTAGTATTTCATGCGGCTAAATCAGAAACCACACCGCAACAAAAAATGCTAGAAAGACTCCAAGAGATTTTAGACAACCTTAACATGACCAAATACACACATACTGGTGATTCAATTAGAGACGAAGTAAGGGGTATTTACAATTATGATTGCTCTGGATTTATTTGTGAATTTGCCGTGAAAGGATTGTTACCGGCACATTATGCAGATTTATATACGCAATATTATAATTTACATCCTGCTGACATACGCCCTAGAGCTTGGACATTTTATGACTATTTTAGAAGTATTTTAGGGTCAAGTTATGATGCTGACGTAGCAAGTACTTGCACTGCGCAAAATAGTTTATGGAAAGTCTTTACTTCTATTGATTCCGTTCAAAAAGGTGATTTAATGATTGCTCGTTATCATGATGATTGGCGTACTGGTTGGTATGCTAATAATCATAATGGTAGTGTAGGTTCAACAGGGCATGTTATGACGGTATGGGGACCACCTGTCCAAGTAAACGATACTATAAATCATCCGGATTATTATAAATACAATATGCTTATTCTTGATGCTTCATCAAGTGGACATGGTAGTGACACTAGGATTAACAGCCCTTCTAGCCTCAATGGCAGTGGTTTTGGTTATGGTTGGATGCAATTTGAAGTGTCTAGTCATGCTTCAAAAAGACCTTATGAATATAAATGGAAACCTGATTCATCAAGTACTTATACACTATATAATCCCAGTAATACTATTAATGATTACACACGTTTAAAAGGAATTATTTTTGCCAGGTATATCGGCGACGATTAGTTCTAAACCAAATAATTACAAAAAGAATAGCCAAAGTGCCCTGCGCTTTGGCTATTCTTTTAAAGAAATATTTTAAATAATCCTAATAAGATTTGGCAAATAAAACCCGTTGTTTAGAAGGTTTTCCTGATAACATGTCAATGCCATCTTCCAACGGATTGCCCAAGGGAACACACCGAATTGTTGCTTTGGTTAAATTTTTAATTTTTTCTTCGGTCTCATTGGTGCCATCCCAAGGCGCTGATACAAAACCACCTTTTTCGTCTAATACTTTTTTAAAGTCTTCAAAATTATCTACTTTGGTAATATGCGTATCGCGATAATTTTCAGCTTTTTGGAATAAATTATCTTGAATTTTTTTTAATAAATCTTCTATATAAATAGCCACACCATTCATAGGTACAACCTCCTTACTCAAAGTATCCCTACGAGCCACTTCAACAGTTTCATTTTCTAAGTCTCTAGGTCCTACAGCCAAACGTACCGGCACACCTTTAAGTTCGTATTCGTTAAATTTCCAACCAGGTTTATAATTATCACTATCGTCAAATTTAACACTTATACCTTTAGCGCTTAGCGCTTTGACGATTTCATCTACCTTTTCACTTATTGCCGTCAATTCTTCCTCTTTGCGATAAATAGGTATGATGACCACTTGAATAGGTGCCAACTTAGGTGGCAATACCAATCCGTTGTCATCGGAATGCGTCATGATTAAAGCACCCATCAAACGGGTAGAAACACCCCAAGAAGTCGCCCAAACATATTCCAATTTTCCTTGACGCGACAAGAATTTAACATCAAAAGCTTTGGCAAAATTTTGACCTAAAAAATGTGAAGTTCCAGACTGCAATGCTTTACCATCCTGCATCAAAGCCTCAATGGTATAAGTATCTTCAGCACCGGCAAAACGTTCTGATTCACTTTTTACGCCTTTGATAACCGGCATCGCCATAAAATCTTTGGCAAAATCAGCATAAATATGTAGCATTTGTTCAGCTTCTGCAACTGCTTCTGCTTTGGTCTCATGTGCCGTATGTCCTTCTTGCCATAAAAATTCGGCTGTTCTCAAAAACAAGCGCGTACGCATTTCCCAACGCATCACATTTGCCCATTGATTTACCAAAATAGGCAAATCTCTATAAGATTGAATCCATCTTTTATAAGTATCCCAAATAATCGTTTCAGAAGTGGGACGAATAATTAATTCTTCTTCTAATTTAGCATTGGGATCTACCTCAATACCTTCACCATCAGATGCGGTACGCAATCTATAATGCGTAACAATAGCCGCTTCCTTGGCAAAACCTTCCACATGTTTGGCTTCCTTACTAAAATATGATTTAGGAATAAGCAATGGAAAATAAGCATTTTCATGACCGGTTTCCTTAAACATTTTATCCAACTGCGCTTGCATTTTCTCCCAAATTGCGTAGCCATAAGGTTTGATAACCATCATGCCTCTAATCCCTGAATTTTCTGCTAAACCTGCTTTAACAACTAATTCATTGTACCATTTTGAATAATCCTCGCTTCGTTTTACTAATTTTTTACCCATTATAAAAGTTTGGTATAATTATTGATTTAATTATAAATGAAAAATTGCCTATCAAGGACAATAATTTTGCAAATTTAATTAATTTTTGTAAATTTAAGCCTAAATATTTTGAATATAATCCTTAGTAGTTTTACATTATATAAAACATAGCAATTGTTTAACACATAATTAATATCCATAGAAATCTATAAGCATATGAAACCAACACTCGCCTCCAAACAAAGTTTAAGCATAATAATGATGCTTATTGCCGCCGTTTTTTTTACCTCTTGTGATAGTTATTACAATGTATCATCAGATGGCATTTATAACGATGCACCCGTTACAAGAACGCCCCAACGCAAAACAGTAGTTGAGGAAACAGTAGTTACACGCAAACATAAAGCGCCTCAAACGGAAGAAAACACAAAAAGTAATTATTATGAAGAATACTTCAGAAATAAATCAAAAATATATGAAGATATAGATGATGACGATGTCGTTNCGGAAGAAAGTGATTATTATGAAGATGATAA
>JGI24023J19991_10003982_pt1 | contig 10209 bp, 10 predicted proteins | sample Cruoilmetagenom1_FD_19991 | JGI IMG/M metagenome (IMG submission 19991)
TACCATACGGTTCACAACAATGAGAGAACCTATGATACCTGATGCAAAACTTACAAGTATCCCAGCCAAGAGAGCATGTTGCATAAATTCAAACTGTAAAGCTTCTATCATGGTTTTAGCCTCCACTGAGGTTTCTCATCTTCACAAGTATTACAGCTTTCAGCCCCAAGCATTTGTAAAAGCTCTATCTCACAGAAGTGTCCTTTATCTCCGTGTGTATGGAAAGTAGACTCTTTATCTGAGATATCGTGGTAAGAGAGGTTTTTGTTTACATGGGCTGCCTTATTGGCATATTCAAGTATGACAGATATATCATGACTAACTACAATGACCGTGATATATTCGTTCAGTTCTTTTAGCAATTCATAGATCTCACGTTGTCCTGTTATATCTATACTGGATGTTGGTTCATCAAGTACAAGTATTTGAGGATGGGCACAGAGTGCACGGGCTATCATTACTCTTTGGCGTTGTCCGCCTGAGAGTGAACCTATTTTAGTTTGTGCAAAGTCAGCCATACCAACTTGTTCCAAAGCACCCATGGCACAAAGAACTTCATGTTGACCGTAACCAAATAGAGGTCTTTTACCTTCTACATGCCCCATCATCACTACTTCTATGACTTTGATGGGGAAATCTGTGTTTACATTTGTGTTTTGAGGTACGTAACCTATTTTAGTGAGACTTTGTTTGGGTGATTTCCCCAATACAGAGATCTTCCCCTTATCTAAGGTATTGATACCCAATATAAGTTTGAGTAGCGTAGATTTACCCCCACCATTTGGTCCTATGATGGCTAGAAAATCCTTCTCTTCAACTATTAGGTTGATATCCTCTAAAACCATTTGCTTATCATAGGCAAAAGAGAGGTTAGATATCTCTACAACAGCCATTATTTAGTTCCGGTGATAGTTTTTGCCATATTGATGAGATTCTCTGACCAATTTGGTGTCATTGGAGATGATTTAACCACAGGAATACTTAGCTCAGTTGCTATGATCTTCGCAGAAGCATCAGAAAATTCAGGTTGTGTGAAGATCGCTGTGACTTGTTTCTCTTTGGCTTTTTTGATAAGCGTGACGAGTTCTCTTGGTTTAGGACTTTTTCCTTCTACTTCTACTGCGATCTGCTCTAGTCCATAGGCCTTAGCAAAGTAACCCCATGATGGATGAAAGACCATAAACGTTCGTAAACCTTTATGTGCAGAGAAGATGGTACTAAGTTGTGCATGTGTGTCATCTATGTGTTTGATAAATGCCTTTAAATTTGACTCATAATATTTGATATTATCTTTGTCAAAGTGTACTAAAGCTTTATAAATAGTCTTTGCTATATGTTTAATATTCGCAGGACTTGTCCAAATATGGGGGTCTTTTTTCCCATGTGCTGCATGGTTATGATTGCTATGATCATGTGCAGTACAAACATGATTGCCCATGGAGAGTTTATCAATACCATAAGAGAGATCTATCACTTCCATCTTTTTGTTAAAGCTTAGAAACTTAGGAAGCCAGACATCTTCAAACTCTACACCAATGGCAAAGTAGAGATCAGCTTTAGCTACGTCTACCATTTGTGAGGGCTTAGGTTCATAGGTATGCGGTGAGCTTCCAGGCTTGACCATCAAAGAGACATTGACTTTATCTCCCCCGATAGCTTCTAGAAAGACTTTCTGGGGTAAGATGCTGACCACAGCGTTAATATTAGAAAATATATATGTTGTTGATAATAAGAAAATGAGTATAGTTTTATTCATAAAATGGATTATAGCGAAATAGTGATGAATTGATAATAATCAAAGAAAAAAGAAGCCTAACTTGCTAAACTTCATATAAATATAATGAAGTGAGTAAAATGTTAGCAGATCAAATAACAAAAGAGAACATAGAAACTATGGTTATGCACTTTTACAGTCGTGTATTAAAAGATGACATTGTAGGACCATTTTTTATAGAGGAACTTGGTGATGATATGGACAATAAGTACTGGAAACCACACTTAAAAAAACTTGTTGATTTTTGGGCAACTACCGTACTGGGAGATAACTCTTATAAAAGGGATCCTTTTAATCCACATATGATGATGGATCTTGAGACTGGAAACCTTTGAACGCTGGTTAAAGCTCTTTTTTGAAACTGTTGATGAGATTTATGAGCCGAAAATGTCAGACATTTTTAAAGAGAAAAGTACAAATATTGCTGGAAACTTTATGCATAATTTAGGGTTGGAATAGCATATAGTTTAGTTATTATCTGTCATTTTATGATAGATGATCTTAAATAGCGGACGCTTTTCATTGTTAGGGTTTAAACAAGTATCTTTAAGAAGCTCTAGCTTTTCTCTTTCTTGAAGGTGATCGTTATCATTTGAAGAAAGCGTAAGCATCTCTTCCATCAAACATCCAAAAGCTCTTACTTCTAAACGCTCTAAAGCATTACGCTCTTCCTCACGACTAGGTTCAAAGTATGATGCTCCTCCAAAGTCGCCCAGTATGCTGTTGGCTTTAGCATCTATCATAATGTTGTGTGCATAAAAGTCTCCATGCATGATGCCATGCTCATGCATATGTGTGGCAGCATCTGCCATGGACTGGAGTATTTTTAAGGCTTGTAGGGTTGTGAGGGTAAAGCCTTCTTTATAAACATCACGGCTACAGGTTTGTAGAGTAGGTGGTAGCCCTAAGTTAAAGTAATGTGAGGGGATGAGTTCTAACATGAGTACATCTTTACCCTCTGGATGCTCTGTTACACGAGCCGTCACATCTACTAGATGTTCATGGTGACCTAGCGAGATGTTGATGTCCATCTCTTCTTCAGGTAGACCATCAGACGTGATCTCCCCTTTAAACACTTTTACTGCACTCTCTTTTCCACCATGTAAAGCTTTGTAGATCTGCCCAGAAGCACCTTCACCTAAAAGTTCTTGTATCTCCAGTTCATTCCAAACTATCTCTTTTAGTGGTGTGTCCACATCAGGATGTTTTGCGCAAAATGGGTTTCCACTATAGGCTAACCACGAGAGCTTAGGTAGTGTGAGTAAAAATGATGGCAGTTCTCTCAGTTCATTTACAGCGATACGCAAAAGCTCAAGGTTGTGACACTGAGACATACTTTGGGGCAATGAAGTCAGCTTATTGCCCGAAAGCATACACTTTTGAAGTAAACTCAGATCTCCCATACTTTCAGGTAGAGAGAAAAGCGCATTATCTGTAAGTATGAGCCAGCGCGTAGTCAGTGGCAAACTATTTTCAGGCACAGTAGTTATCTGGTTATTACGAAATCCTATCATTGAGAGGTTAGAACATTTCGCCAGTACTGAGGGTAGTTCTGTGAAGTTGTTATCTGAAAGAAAGAGTATCTTTAGGTTCTTCAGTTGATGAAAGTCATCTGGTAGAGCATCAAGTGCATTACCCGTCATGTCAAGACGTTCTAGCGTATCTGCTAAGGTATAGACCTCTTTAGGAAATGTGCTAAGTCCTTCGCAGAGCTTAAGTTCATTAGTACCTGTAAGTTGTCCTGATTTGAGTTGTTCTAGTGTATTCATGGTGGTATTTTAGCTAAATGTTTTGAAGCATAATGCAATGGTTAAACCTCTGTTGAGTAAATTTTGCTAGAATTGCTAAAAATTTTATTAATGGATAAAGAATGATTAAATTTAAAAAATGGGCATATCTAGCCGTAATTCTTGTAGCGCTTTACTACATTTTTATCGTCAATTTCTTTTTGACACTTGCTGTGATAGCAGGACTCTATGTAGCTCTTAGACTCTATAAAGTGTATGCAAGACATAAACTCAACAAATTATCAGGCTCTAAAGCGTTGTTTAGACAGAGTAGTTTAGGACACTTCATAGCACTTGTGGCAAAAGTAGCGAAGGCAGATGGACGTGTCAGTGAACTAGAAGCACAACTCATAGGTATGATGTTTGATGATATATCTAAGATCTTTAATGAAAAAGAGAAAACAAGAGACATTTTAAAAGAGATCTTCAATGAAGAAAAACAAAAAGATGATACTAAAGAGGTCGCGGGCTCTTTAAACAAGCTTCTTGGACGAAGTATATTAAAGAGAAGACAGTTTATAGAGTTCCTCATACAACTTGCCTTTGTAGATGACGGCCTTAGCTCTGATGAAGACAAGGTCTTACGCATCATAGTATCTGAGTTAAGCATAGCAACAAGTGACTATGAAGCCATCCTACGTAAATTTGAAAACATGAAGCAAGGCAAGTCTCAAGACATGAGCCTTGACGCAGCATACAAGATGTTAGGTGTGCGTCAAAGTGATGACTTTAACACCATTAAAAAGGTCTACAGAAACCTTGTAAGAGAGTATCATCCTGATATCATGGTATCACAAGAGAAAGATCCAGAGTATATAGAAGAAGCAACTGCTAAGATGCAGGAGATCAATCAGGCTTATCAAGTTATAAAAGAGTCTAGGAAGTAGTAACCATTTATTAGGGGAACACTTTGTCCCACTATTGCAAGAAATATGACAACTTGCATCCCAAGGGCATTTCCTCACTACGTTCAGGGCAAGGGTTATTGATTAAAAAATCCATAAAATTCCTTCATCAACTCTTGGGACTTTTCTACACTAATAAGCTCAAAACTCACCGTACTCACTATAGACATCTGTGCCAACATAAAACAATCACGAGGAAGCACCGATCCCATCTTTGGGTAGCCTCCAATGGTCTGCCTCTCTTTGAGTAAGATGATGGGTTGTCCATCTGGGGGTATTTGTACTGCTCCGAAACTGATACCTTCTGAGATGATGCCTTTTTGTGTGGTATTTATGGCTTCACCTTGGAGTTTGTAGCCCATACGACTCATCTCTGGAGTTAGGGTGTAGGTGGAGGAAAAGAACTTCTCTTTTTCCTCTTTGCTGAAGTTCTTATGTTGGTAGCCAAGTACTAAGTGTATGTTTAGGTGGGTAGGGTAGTTTGGGATGTGCTTTTCTGAGACACGTTTTACTTCACTGTTTGTAGTAGACTCATAAGGCAAGGTATCACCCATTTTTAACTGAGAGCCTTTCTGTTCTTTGAGCGTAGTAGAAAAGCTACCTTCAAATTTCTGTACGTTAAAACCACCTTTTACTGCTAGGTAAGCTCTCATACCTGAGACTCTTTTTTTAAAGGTGAGTATATCATCAGCTTGGATGTTGTGGGTTTGCCAGATGGGTTGTGAGATACCGTTGATCTGGAAGTTTAAGTCTGCACCACATACTCCTATGGTAGTAGGTGCAGTGGCTTGCAGTTTGAGTCCGCTTAGGAGTATCTCCAGTGCGTTGCCATCTTTGTTATCTAGTAGTTTTTGGCTCCAACGGTAGGCATACTCATCCATAGCTCCAGATGGTGTAATGCCTAAGTGGGTATAACCATCTCTTCCTAAGTCTTGAACTGTGGTAAACACACCACCATGTAGTACTTTAAACACTTATGAACCTCACTCTGTCACCTATCTCAAACTGTTCAAAATCATCAAACTCTGTATGGCCTATGATATTCCAACCTCCAGCACTCTCTTGGGGGTAGATGGCAGTTTGTGACTCTGCTATAGCTACGGAACCTTTAGGTACTTTAGTACGTGGAGAGTCAAGTCTTGGGGTGGCTATGGATTCATCTACATTTGCAAGATATGCAAAACCTACCATGAAGCCAATTGCGTAGACTCTGTATGTCATGGCGGTATGTTTTGCTACTACTTCTGAGGGTGTAAGAGCTTTTAGTTTAGCAACTCTTTCTAGGTCTAAACCTTTGTTGTAATCTACAGGTATTTCTATGAGTTTCCCCTCTGAAGATCCCTGTACATAAGGGTTTGAATACAATATTCTTTCAATGGTAGAGGTAATAGAATTAGTATCATATTTATAAATATTATATTCGATTAATATGCTATGATAGGAAGGTGTTAGGTTGATGATATCTGGTACGGTTTTGAGTACACCATATGCATGTTGTACCTGGTCTAAAACCTCTTCACAGATACGCTCTTCAAAGTAAAGTATGACAGAGTTTACCGAAGCTGTTTCTAGTTTAAGATCATGCTTCATGGTTTAACTGATGTAGAGCTTTTATAATCTCAAGTGCATGGTCTGTGTCACCATGTACGCAGAGTGTATCTACTTTAAGTGTGAGCTTTTTAGAGTTTATGCTCTCTATGTATCCCTCAGACTGTAGCAGTCTAGCTCTTTGGAGTATCTCTTTTATAGAAGTAAGCACTGCACCATCTTGTGAACGTGGTACAAGCTGTCCATTATCTTGGTAAGCTCTGTCTGCAAATGCTTCATAGAGTAGGGTAATACCATGTTCTTGGGCTAGAGTAGCATAGTGTTCATTATTTACATTGGAGAGTATCATCAGTTTTAGGTTTATGTCATACGATGCCACAGCCTTTACGATGGTTTCAAAGATATGCATCTCTTTCATCATGGTATTATACAGAGCACCGTGAGGTTTGACATAGGAGATACTTGCATCATATGTGTTACAGATGCTTTCTAGTACACTACACTGCTTGTGTATGAGTATAGTAAGCTCTTCTTGGCTACATTCTATCTCTCTACGCCCAAAGCCTTCAAGGTCATCGTATGAGGGGTGGACACCAATGCTCACGCCATGTGTTTTAGCCTCTTTAACGCAGTTTGATATGGTTATGGGATTTCCTGCATGAAATCCACATGCGATGTTAGACATACTTATGTAAGGCATGATGTTTGTATCTGTAGTTGTATCGTCTATGTTCTCACCCATGTCACAATTGAGTATGAGGGCTTTAGTTAGCATAGCTAACACCTAGTCCTAGTGTATCTGAAAGAAGTATCTCACTTTCATTAAACTGAATCTCTGTCTGTACAGGGTGAGAAGCCAGTAAACTGACTGCATCAAGATCAAGCATGGTGATGACGTCAGCTTTTGCTGATGCAACATGTACACCCGCAGCCACAGATATAGGACCTTCAAGCATACAGCCTATCATACATTTCACCCCAAACGATGCAGAAAGATCTGCAAGTTCAAGCGCTTGAGTGATACCTGCAGTTTTAGCTAGCTTGATGTTCACATAGTCTATGGCTTGCATCTCTAGTAGTATTCGTGCATCTTTTACAGAAAATATAGACTCATCAGCAAGTAGGGGAGTTTGTACTCTCTCTTTGATGTATTTGAGACCTTCTATATCATCTGCTGCCACGGGTTGCTCGATAAACTCTGCGATGATATCTTTCTTCTCTAATGCATGTAAAAGTTCTACAGACTGCTGTGCGCTCCACCCTTGGTTGGCATCTAGTCTTAACTTTATGTGCTTGTCCAGTGCCGCGTGGATGGCGACTATGCGTTCAACATCTTTTTGTGGGTTATCACCTATCTTTATCTTCAGTGTATCATACCCAAGAGAGACGGCATGATGAGAGTCAGCTATCATCTTGTCAATTTCACCCATACTTATGGTAATGTCAGTACTAAAATTCGTTTGTGTACCTCCCAACATACGGTACAAAGGGAGTTTAGAAGCTTTTGCCTTTAAGTCATAGAGAGCTATCTCAAGTGCAGACTTAGCAGTGGTATTTTTAACTATTAATGTATGTACTAAGTCGATAATAGCATCGAAATCTTCAATTTCACGTCCTAGGATATGAGGTTTTATAAATTCTATACAAGCTATCATAGAACCCATCGTCTCACCTGTTATCTGAGGAGTAGGTGCACCTTCACCATACCCAACAGAACCGTCATCACACCCTATGATGACCACTAGGTCTTCCAGTGCATCGACACGACGAAGTGAGGTGATGAAAGGGTTTTTAAGTGGGGCTTTGAGAGTTTGGGTTCGGATGTCTGTGATTTTCATAATGTTATTGTATCTAAAGTTATGTGCTGCATATACTATTTACTTTATACTCCGCTATGGTTTGTCCTTTTATATCCATCACGTGTACAGCACAGGCTAAACAAGGGTCAAAAGAGTGTACCACACGTAAGATCTCCAAAGGATTGGAAGGATCATCGAGTTTTACCCCTATCATAGCTTCTTCATATGGTCCTCTTTGTTTATCATCACGTGGTGAAGCGTTCCATGTGGTTGGCGCTATAACCTGATAATTGGCTATCTTTGACTCTTTTATATCTACAAAATGTGAGAGAACCCCTCGTGGTACTTCATATACAGCACTTCCTCGTGCACTTTGTTCTAAGGTCTCAAAGGTATATTTGGTCCATGTCTCTTCATCATAATATTTGATATTTTCTATCAGGTCATTGATGAAATCAAAAATATATTCATTACAGATCTCAGCTTCTATAGCTCGTGTGACTGTTCTTCCTATGGTCGTTGAAAAGTCTATGAGTTCTAAGCTGTATTTATCCATCCATGTTTGCATCACTGGTTTGATAATGGGTGAATCTTTAACATACCCTACCACCATACGTGCTAGAGGACCAACTTCCATCGCTTTATCTTTGTAGCGAGGTGACTTAATCCATGAGTATTTACCTTCTGTCTTAAGGCTTCCGTCTTCATTGAGGTCTGTATAAAAGGGTTCCGTATTACTCTCATAAGGATTTGACTCATCCCCCTCATACCAGGAACGGTTTACATGTTCTGTAATCTGTTCTATATTAAAAGCTTCTAAAGCATCAAAATGATGGTCAAATACTACACCCGACTCAAATAAAGTTTGTTTTTCCCCAAAGGTATACCCACCGGTGGCTAAGAAATTTCCAAGTCCTCTTCCTACCCCTTGTTTCATATCATCCAAATAGGCTTTCGTAAGCATGTGTATATCTGGTATATAGGCACGCTTTATGAAGTCTCTCGTCTCTTTCATAATGAACATAAACTGGTTAAGCCTGTCAGGGTTCAACATATCTGCTACAGAAGTGACACCTCCTACAATCAAGTTTTGAGGGTGGGGTGTTTTACCTGCAAAGATCGCTATAGCTTTTCCCAGTTCACGTTGTATATGCAAAGCATCAAAATAGTGGTTCATATGTATGAGGTTCTCTTCAGGGGAGAGTTTATAGGCTTTATGTCCCCAATATCCATTGGCAAAGAGTCCAAGTCTTCCTGCAGATATAAACTTTTTGAGTTTCTCCTGTGTTACTTCTAGTTGCGTTTGGGAACATTTAAAGGGTGCATCAGAAAAAGTTTTAGCGATCTTGACCGCTTCTGATACATCTGCTTCTATCGCTTTGGTAACATCCACAAAATCTAAAGAGTGCAAGTGATAATAATGCACCACATGATCCTGTACAAAGAGACTGAGTGATGTAAGGTTACGAATGATCTCTGCATTGTCTACAGGGGTGATGCTATAAGCATTTTCAACAGCAGAGATGGATGCACGGTAATGAACATTAGTACATACTCCACAAATACGTTGAGCGATCAGACCTGCATCTCTGGGATCACGTCCTTTTAAAATGATCTCAATGCCACGAAAGAGCTGGCCAGAAGCCCATGCTTCTTTTACCACATTGTTTTCATCAATCTCTACTTCTATACGCAAATGACCTTCTATTCTTGTTATAGGATCGATAACGATCTTCTTCATGATTTATCCTCAACTTCTAGCATTCTGTTATTTGCATACTTGTCAAAAGCGATCTTTCCTTCACCACAGGCGATACATCCATGACCTACTTGTACAGGCCAGTTTGTACCTTCATTGAACTTCACCATGGAACAATTGAGATGTGCATACGGGCCTTTACATCCCATATGGAAGAGACACCAGCCTTTTTTTGCACCTTCATCACCCCATTCTTCAACAAATTCATCCATATCAAAGTGACCACGACGTTCACAGTTATCGTGTATTCTATAAGAGTATGCCCATAAAGGACGGTTCTTTTCATCCAGTTCAGGAAGTTCTTCAAACATTAGGTAATGAAGTAGGGTACCGACTATGTTGATGGGATTTACCGGACAACCGGGAAGGTTGATGATGTCATCACGATTAAGTGCTTCGCTTACACCTACTGCACCTGTCGGGTTTGGTGCTGCTGCAACCACCCCACCGTCCAATGCACAACTTCCTATGGCAAACACAGCCATGGCATCTTTGGCTACACGTTTAAGAAGCGCTTCTCCTGTTTCTCCTTTAGCGCCTATGCGTAGAAACTTCCCTTCAAGTCCCAAAGGTATGGCTCCCTCAACCATGAGAATGTACTTATCATTTTTGATGACAGTATCCAGTGCATTTTCTG
>JGI24023J19991_10003983_pt1 | contig 10208 bp, 8 predicted proteins | sample Cruoilmetagenom1_FD_19991 | JGI IMG/M metagenome (IMG submission 19991)
TTACTTGGGAGAAACTTGATTATGTTGATAAGGTAAAAGCTGCTTTTGATATTTAATACCAAATTAAATATCAAAAAAATTCTAAGTACATGACAAAAATTGAATTACGTTAATATTATGTTGATTTTCAGGATTTAACAAGGCGTTTGCTATAAAAGAAAGCCCATATTTAAAGATACTTTTGGCTTTTCTTCCATGTTTTTTAATTTGTATAGGACGTATTTTATGCAAATAGATGCCTACTTTATAACACCAAACAAAAGCAATCATAACTAATAACACCAGTTTTTCTATTCTTTGAATATCCTGCAAGTGTGTATTTTCTATATCAAATCCGCTAGATTTCATGGCCTTAAAAGACATTTCTATCTGCCAACGCTTCTTGTAATCTTGTTGTGCATTTTCTGGCTTATTAAATGATACAATAATCAAAAAGTCCTGTTTTGTTTTTCTGTTGTTAAGCTTACAACCGCTAAGGTAACAGAGCTGTCCATTAACGCGTACTATTTTGTTGTAATACACAAATTCATTGTTCCTAAATCTATTAAATAAGTGAGAGNCCTTAACCTCTTTGTTTTTATGAGGAAGAAACACCTTAAAATTGTTACGAATACGAATACNAATACTTNATANCTAATACTATTTCTATTAAGGAACTCTAACCATTGTTCTCCCACAAATTCCCTGTCTGCAACAATACAATCAATAACCTCTTTACCAAAGAGACGAATAAACCTATCAATCAGGTCAATTCTTTCCTGACTATTGGAGTTTCCTCTTTTATTAAGCATGGTAAACAACAAGGGGAAAGCAACACCATTATAAACAATACCCAACATAAAGATATTGATATTGGTCTGTCCAAATTTCCAATTAGTTCTGTCAATACTCAAGATAAGTTTATCCTGCTTGGGAAGAAGATTGAAAACAAGGTGTGCTATAAGGTCAGAATCAAAACAATAGCTTGCAATAAATCGTTGGATACGCCTTAAGGACGAGGTTGAACTTGTTTCGGTTTCAAAAGCATTAGCAAGTTTCTCAAAAGTAACCGTTTGTACTTTGCATAAAGCAATAACGATATGCGAAATGAGTTTTACTCTAGCTAAATTTACTTTTCCTTGGAAATGAGTGTTGAGAACAGAAGTTAATTCACTATTTTTAGTGACAGCATTGGTTTTCTTCATTAGAAAAATGGGTCGAATTATTCTTCTAATATACTGAAAATCAATGCTTTAATCTAATTTTTTAACGCTTAATTTATTGATTTTCAATCAATTATATTTTTTGTCATGTACTAAAAAAAAAGATGTAAAAAATTTTATCTAATTATTTTACAATTCTAGAATCCAATTCCAAAACCCCTTTTTTAATGACTTTTACAGATTCAAAATCCGGATGCATAGGATTAATCAAATAATTAAAAGTCATAGGTAAAACGGCTGAAGGTACTTTTAGTACTAAATTTTTATTAGAACTAATCCATTTTGAACCATAATCTTGCGTAAAAGACAATGGAGGATTATGTCTCCAGTTCTGTTTTAAAATAGCTGGTTTTACTTGTGAAATAATAGTCGTATCCGAAATCTCTAATTGAAGATAACCAAAATCTTGTGGTATAAACTGATAGTCTGCATGCACTAATAATTCTAAAACCGAGAGCGATAAACTTTCTGAAGTGTACAACATATGTGTTCCGCGTTTATTCCATCGTCCACCAAATAATCGTGCTCCCTCACCACTTAAATCATTCAAATGCTGCTGCTTTGCAATACGAAATACGGTTAATTTCATACTTTAAAAATTAAGAATAAACACCATAAGCAATACGGCCAAGAATATCTTTTATGAGCTTAGTACCAAAACTGGTATCGAGATAATTAATGGGCTTTTCGTAATTAAGATGGCGCACCTCACTATGCAACCAAGATGTAAATGCATCAAGAGTTCCTAACACATCAATGCCTTGCGAAATGACTTGGGCAATTTCAATAATTTGTTCTGTAGGATAAACATTAAGCAACTCAGTATCGTGTTTGCGTTGAATAGTACGATGCGACACATGTAACAACTGGCTCATTTTTTCCATAGAAATACCAAGAATATTGCTTAGTGTTTGAAGCACTGCCTTAGGTAAACCTTTACGTGTAATTTCTATAAGATCAATATCGTTTTTAATAGATTGCCCAACAGCAGCACTACCTCCTAAAACACTAACTATACGATCGTATTTATTATTTAAAGCATAGAATAATTCTGGCTCTGCGGCTAAATTGATAGCTTTGGTTTGTTGATATTGAGTTTTCATAATAACGACATTTAATACAAATATATGTATTTTTGTCGTGTTTTAAAATTATTTCACATAAAAAAAACCTACTTCAAGTCGTTATCTTGAAATGGGTTTATATATTTTTTAAAAATAGAGATGCTTATATTTTGTACTTCGACAAGTTCAGTATAACAGTCATCATAAGCGATTCAGGTACTTTTTCCTAAAAAGGAAAAAGTGGTTTTCTGAGATACTTCGACTACGCTCAGTATAAGCGATATTCACAATTTTGAATGCGCTAAAGCTTTTCAAAATTGGAATCCTGCTTACATATTTCTACGATATTGACCTCCAACTTCAAACAACGATGCTGTAATTTCTCCTAACGAACATACTTTACAAACTTCCATTAATGCTTCAAATATATTCTCATTATTAATAGCTTTTCTTTGCAATTCTTTCAATAACTTTTCAGTATCATTTGCATTATGTAAATGTTCCAATGTTTTTATTTGAAACTGTTTCTCTTCTTCGGTAGCTCTAATGACTTCCTTCGGAATTACAGTAGGCGAACCTTTACTACTCAAGAATGTATTAACACCAATAATTGGAAATGCTCCATTATGCTTCAAAGTCTCATAATACAAACTTTCTTCTTGTATTTTAGAACGTTGATACATCGTTTCCATCGCACCAAGAACTCCTCCTCTTTCTGTGATTCTATCAAATTCTAATAAAACAGCATTTTCAACTAAATCGGTTAACTCTTCAATAATAAAAGAACCTTGTATTGGATTTTCGTTTTTATTTAAACCTAACTCTTTATTAATAATCAACTGAATTGCCATTGCCCTACGAACCGATTCTTCAGTTGGTGTAGTAATCGCTTCGTCATAAGCATTTGTATGCAACGAGTTACAATTATCATAAATTGCATACAAGGCTTGAAGCGTTGTTCGGATATCATTAAAATCAATCTCTTGCGCATGCAAACTACGACCAGAGGTTTGAATATGATATTTTAACATTTGTGCTCTTGGATTAGCTCCATATTTATGTTTTAAGGCTTTTGCCCAAATTTTACGAGCCACACGACCAATAACGGCATATTCTGGATCGATTCCGTTTGAGAAAAAGAACGACAGATTTGGCCCAAATTTATTAATGTCCATTCCTCTACTTAGATAATACTCTACATAAGTAAACCCGTTAGACAATGTTAATGCCAATTGCGTAATTGGATTTGCACCTGCTTCTGCAATATGGTAACCCGAAATAGAAACGGAATAGAAGTTTCTAACATTGTTTTCTATGAAGTACTCTTGAACATCTCCCATTAAACGTAAGGCAAATTCCGTAGAGAAAATACAAGTGTTTTGCGCCTGATCTTCTTTTAAAATATCTGCCTGAACTGTTCCTCTAACCTGAGCAATAGTTTTCGTTTTAATATCTAAATATACATCAGCAGGTAAAACCTGGTCTCCAGTAACACCCAAAAGCATTAACCCTAAACCGCTATTCCCTTCTGGTAAATCGCCATTGTATTTTGGTCGTTCTTTTCCTTTATAAAGTTTCTCAATCTTTGCTTCAACTTCTTTTTCTAAACCGTTCTCTTTAATATAAATTTCACATTGTTGATCTATAGCAGCATTCATAAAGAAACCTAGCAACATTGGTGCAGGACCATTAATTGTCATACTCACAGACGTCATAACATTTGCTAAATCGAAACCAGAATAGAGTTTCTTAGCATCGTCTAAACAACAAATAGAAACACCTGCATTTCCAATTTTACCATAAATATCTGGACGCAAATCTGGATCGTTTCCGTAAAGTGTTACACTATCAAAAGCTGTAGATAATCGTTTTGCTGGCAATCCCATACTTACGTAATGAAAACGCTTGTTTGTTCTCTCCGGACCGCCTTCTCCTGCAAACATTCTTGCTGGATCTTCGCCTGTTCTTTTAAAAGGATATAATCCTGCAGTATAAGGAAATTCGCCAGGTACATTTTCTTGTAAACACCATTTTAAAATATCTCCCCAAGCTTGATATTTTGGTAAAGCTACTTTTGGAATTTGTGAATGCGAAAGCGATTCTGTATGTGTTTCAATTTTTATCTCTTTATCTCTTACTTTAAATGTATAAATAGGGTCTTTATAACGATTCACTTTTTCGTCCCAACCAGTAATCACTTCCCAATTATATGGATCTAGATTTAGCTTTACTTTGTCAAACTCTTTAAATAATAAATTTAACAACTGAATTTGAGATTCCTCGTCTGCCGTTCCTCCTTCTGTAGGAATGACATTACGACTGTCATTCTGGGCTTGTCGAAGAATCTCATCTTGATTAACACCAAACTTACTCAGATGAGATTTCTCACTATCGTTCGAAATGACAGCAACAGAACAAATGGTTTTGTAAATTCCATATAATTTCTGAGCGACTTCAACTTGCTCATTAGCTGTTTTATCGTAAGCTCTATTGCTTTCTGCAATTTCAGATAAGTAACGTGTTCTTGCTGGTGGAATCACAAAAATCTTCTCGCTCATTTCATCCGAAATATGAAACGTAGATTTCAAATCTGTGTCAGCTTTTTCAACTAATTTATCCATAATAGCTTTGTAAAGCGTATTCATTCCTGGATCATTAAATTGAGACGCTATTGTTCCATAAACTGGCAAATCATCTTGGTGCACATCCCAAAGATTATTGTTGCGCATATACTGTTTTTTCACATCGCGCAACGCATCTAACGAACCACGTTTGTCAAATTTATTAATGGCAACTAAATCAGCAAAATCGAGCATATCGATTTTTTCTAATTGTGTGGCTGCACCAAATTCTGGTGTCATAACATAAAGAGAGACATCAGAATGTTCTATAATTTCGGTATCAGATTGTCCGATTCCTGAGGTTTCAAGAATAATTAAATCGTATTCAGCAGCTTTTAAAACCTCAACCGCTTCATTTACATATTTAGATAATGCTAAATTAGATTGACGCGTGGCAAGACTTCGCATATAAACTCTAGGTGAATTAATCGCATTCATTCTAATTCTATCTCCTAAAAGTGCGCCTCCTGTTTTTCGTTTTGAAGGATCTACAGAAACTAAGCCAACGGTTTTTTCTGGAAAATCAATTAAAAAACGTCTCACTAATTCATCTACCAAAGACGATTTTCCTGCTCCTCCCGTTCCTGTTATTCCTAAAACTGGTGTTTTTGAATTTTTGTTTTTAGTATGAATTGCTTCTAAAGTGGCTTTTGCAACTTCAGGGAAATTTTCAGCTGAAGAAATTACTCTTGCAATAGATTTTGGGTTTTTTTCGTGAAGCTCGCTTCCTTCATCATTTAATTCATCTCCAATCGCATAATCAGATTGCTTCACCAAATCGTTAATCATTCCTTGTAAACCAAGTGCTCTTCCATCGTCTGGCGAATAGATTCTAGTAATTCCATAATCCATTAAATCTTTAATCTCTTCCGGAAGAATTACACCTCCTCCACCTCCAAAGATTTTAATGTGATCTGCTCCTTTTTCTTTAAGCAAATCATACATATATTTAAAATACTCATTGTGACCACCTTGATAAGAGGTAAGCGCAATCGCATTAGCATCTTCTTGTATGGCTGTATTCACAACCTCTTCTACACTCCTATCGTGACCTAAATGAATCACTTCAACTCCTGTAGATTGAATAATACGACGCATAATATTTATGGCAGCATCATGTCCATCAAAAAGTGATGCGGCAGTTACTATACGTACTTTATATTTTGGCTTATAAGGTGTAGCTTGTTCCATTCGTAATAATTTGGCTTATTTGAGTAGCAAATTTAAGGAATATTCAAAAATTTAAGGCAATAATCACTAAATATCTAAAAGTTAAAGAAAGTCTCTATGGCTAACATTTTTAATTATTTTTAGCAATTCATTTAAGATTAATTTCATGCATAAAATTACACTACTTATTCATTGTGAAGACCAACCAAATATTATTGCTTCGGTTACCAATTTTATAGCTTCCAATGACGGAAATATTGTTTATATAGATCAGCATGTAGATAGAGAACAAAATATCTTCTTTATGCGATTGGAATGTGAATTTGCTTCCAATTCATTTTCTATTGAAAATTTCAAACAACTATTCGGCACTAATTTAGCTGATACTTTTCAGCTTAAATGGAAAATTTATGCTGCTGAAAAGAAGCCAAAAATGGCATTGTTTGTTTCTAAATACGATCATTGTTTGTATGACATATTAGGTCGATACAACTCGGGAGAATTGCATCTTAAAATTCCATTTATATTAAGTAACCATCTGGATTTAAAACCTATTGCAGACAGTTTCAAAATTCCATTTTATCATGTTCCTGTTACAAAAGCTACAAAAATTGAAGCAGAACAAGAACAATTAAAACTTTTAGAAGAACATAATATTGATTTTATAGTGTTAGCAAGATATATGCAAATTGTGTCTCAAACCTTAATTGATAAATTTCCAAATAGAATAATAAATATTCATCATTCGTTTTTACCCGCTTTTGTTGGTGCAAAACCTTACCACTCAGCTTACAAACGTGGTGTAAAAATAATAGGAGCGACAAGTCATTATATTACTGAAGAACTTGACGCAGGACCTATTATAGAACAAGATGTTGCTCATGTATCACATTCTCACTCTATTAAAGACTTAATTGCAAAAGGACGAGACTTGGAAAAGATTGTATTATCTAATGCCATTAAACTTCATGCAAATAGAAAGGTAATGGTATATAATAATAAGACCGTTATATTTTCATAGCATTATTACGATTATTAATAAGAACAATCCTGTTAAAAATTAGATCTAAAAATAATTATTAATAAAAAATATGTTAATTTTTTATTAATTTTTCATACATTACCTTCCCTTTTGTCATTATTGACAAATAATTACCCTATCTACACTAAACCTAACATTAACTAGTATCCTAGCTAAAAGTTAATTGTGACTCTTGTTATATATTCGCGTCTAATAAGATGTGAGAGATTTATATTTCTTGCTAAAAAAAATGTAATCTATTAACTAATTAATTATTTTATCCATGAAACAAAAACTATTATTATTAGTCTGCTTTATTGCAGGAATCGGATTTTCTCAAGCGCAAGGCTTACCAACAAATCCAGAACCAGGCAAATGCTACGTAAAGTGTATCACAAAAGATGCCTTTAAGGAAGTTGAAGAAACTATCCAAACGTATCCAGCTTATACAACTTTAAAAGTTGTCCCAGCAACGTACAAAACAGTTGAAGAAAGTGTATTGATAAAAGAAGCTTCTAAGAAATTTGTTTATGTACCTGCTACTTATGAAAATGTAGATGTACCTTACGTAAAACAAGAATCTCGTAATGACTTAAAAGTTGTACCTGCATCTTTTGGTAATGACTCTAGAACTTTTGAAGTTCATCCAAAAACTTCTGGATGGGAATATAAAGTATTAGAAGATTGTCCTTCTGTAAACAAAGATGATTGTGTTGCTGCTTGTTTTGTTGAGTATCCTGCACAATCTAAAGATGTTGGCTTTACAACATTAGCATCTGATGCTAGCACAAACTCTGTTCCAGTACCAGAGCAAACAACAACTTACAAAAAGCGAGTTGTTAAAACTCCTGCTAGCATGAACGAAATTGAAATTCCTGCTGAGTACAAAACTATTAAAAGAAGAGTTATTGACACTCCTGCTTCTACAACAACTAATACAATTGCTGCACAATACCAAACAGTAACAAGAACGGTATTAGACAAAAAAGGTGGTATTACTACTTGGGAAGAAGTTGATTGTGAGTTATTAGATCCAAACGTATTACCAGTTTTTTACGAATTAGGTAGTGCAAGATTAACACCTGCATCTAAAAAGACTATCGACAATACTTTATTACCATTATTATCAGATTCTAATGTAAGTATTGAGATTATGTCTCACACAGATTCTAGAGGAAATGATGATTTTAATCAGTCTTTATCTCAACAAAGAGCTAATTCTGTAGTTAACTATTTAGTATCTAAAGGAATTACTAGAAGCAGATTAACTGCTAGAGGTTTTGGTGAAACTCGTTTAACAAACAGATGTTCTAATGGAGCAGATTGTTCTGAATCTCAACACCAAAGAAATAGACGTACTGAATTTAGAGTTTTAAGTAACTAAGAATTTAGTAAGTTTTAATATTTAAAAAGCTCCTTTTAAGGAGCTTTTTTTTGTATATGATATACTGGGTAAGACACTATTTTCTTTTCTGCTTTAATTCCGTAGTTATCTTCTAAGTCGGATTGCATCAGTTGAAAAAACTTATAGTGAAAGTCCCAATCGTGTAAAGTGAGGCTTATTCCATTATCATCTGGTACAATTATAGGCATATCTAAAACAAAAGCCAGTTGATAAGCCACATCTCTTAGCGATACATTATCTGCTTTAATCTGAGAATCTCCTACTAAATATTGTGCATTATTTTTTCCCCAATCTATTTGGTCTGTACTCCAAAATCTAGGAGAATCAACTACAAAACTAATACCTTCGCCTTCATTGTATTTTCTTTCTACTCCGAGATTCATCTCAGTAATAAGTTTAAAAGCTAAATTTTCGTTTTTACCAAAAGGTTTTTTAAAATATATTTCATAATTAGTATCTAAGCCGTTTTCTAACACAATCTGGTTTTTGTATATTTTTGCCAAGTAACCCACAATACGTTTTAAAGAACCTGTTAGCTTTAAATAATTATCGTTATCTATAACGCTAAGATCTTCAACAGTGTTAGTTAATGGTTTTATTTCAAGTGCTTCTGTTGGCAGATACTCATCCACGCTTTCTTCGTCTAAAGTAACCACATTAAAAAATGATTTTAAAGACGACTTTGAAGTTTGCTGTCTCAAAAATTTAGATACCATGTGCGCTTTTAAATCTGGCGCACCACCTCTCCACAACACTTTACCTTTGCTATTAAACAAAACTCCATCCGGAATTGTGGTTACTTTAAATGCTTTATGAGTTTCACCATTATAATCAATAGCAACTGCTAATTTCGCAGGTTTCCTTTCTAGAAAACGCTCCACAGTAAGCGGATTTTCTTTTGTCATTGATACAATATACAAATCGTTAGGAAATTGTTTTTGCAAAACTCCTAAATGCTCCTTTGCTGTAATACATGGACCACACCAAGTCGCCCAAAAATCTACAAAATAGAGTTTATTATTGTCTGATGTTGCAATTTTTGACTCTTGCAAAAATTCTGAAACATTCATTTCGCTTTGCGCCTCTATATTGACAACCACAAAAAACAATAGAAGTCCAATGATACCTTTTTTATATAAATCCATTAATTCAATTAGGTTTATTAATCAATAATCAAATATGATGCTAAAGTATGAAATTGATATATTAAAATAATCTTTAACAAATTTACTATTAACAATTATTGGTTAAGAACTCATCTAAACTTTTTCAATTCGCTAAAAAATTAATTTTTTGCACTATGTTTTTCCCGTTTTTTACTTCCGTAACTATGCTATGCAAGTCAAAAACGACTTCAACACAGCACAAAACCTTTAATTTTCACTAGAATTCAAAAAAATTAAACGAGTTCTAATAATTATAACAGAGTAGGTGAAGTATTATTATATCTTTGCAAAAAATATGTAATTATGAAACAATTTTTAGCGGCAATCTTATGCCTATCTCTTATATTTTCTTGTGCAGAATTGCAACAAGTAGTTGATTCTTTACCACAAGACACTGGTGGAGTTTTAGGTAATGCAGATATAGCAGCAGGTTTAAGACAAGCCTTAGACTTAGGTATAGATAAACAAGTAACCAAATTAACCGCTAAAGATGGATTCTTTAAAAACGAATTGGTTAAAATAGTTTTACCAGAAGAATTACAAAAAGTAGATAACACCT
>JGI24023J19991_10003992_pt1 | contig 10187 bp, 10 predicted proteins | sample Cruoilmetagenom1_FD_19991 | JGI IMG/M metagenome (IMG submission 19991)
TGGGTGGCGTCCAGATAAAACCCTTGACAATACAACTGGTATAAATTACTTGCTTGTTGCTTAAAAAAAATTAAAAATTATTAAAAACAAATAGATAAAACGATTTCCAGTCATTGTTCATTATGTTCTGGTAGACAATTTACATTGATTTTCTTTTTCCGCATGGGGGTTCTAACGATCCATGAGATATGCTGCCACGATTACCGGAACCGGCCGTACATTTCCTGAAAAACGGGTGACCAACGACGACATCGTCGATCGGTTGGAAAAGGGTTGTATTACCACCGACGACCAGTGGATCCGCGATCGTACGGGCATTCGTGAACGACGCTTTTCCAGCCTGAAGAACCCCGACGAACACAATTCATCCCTTGGCGTGGCTGCGGCCAGAAGGGCGCTTGACATGGCCGGCCGCACACCCGGGGAGATCGATCAAATCATCTACGCCACTTGTTCGCCGGATACACTGCTCCCCTCCACAGCTTGCTGGCTTCAACATAAAATCGGTGCCACCCAGGCCTGGGCCATGGATATCAACGCTGCTTGCTCCGGGTTCATTTATGGATTGGCAACGGCGGAAAAATTCATCCAATCCGGACAGACCCTGACGGCACTGGTGGTGGGGGCCGAGGTGCTCAACCCGTTCATCAACTGGCGCGATCGGGGGTCTTGCATCATTTTTGGTGACGGTGCCGGCGCTGCCGTCGTGGAACGGACCGAGCATGATTCACCGGCACGCATCCTTTCCAGCCATCTGCTGTCTGACGGCAACTTGTGGGAGATGCTACACATCCCCGCCGGCGGTTCCAGTATGGAAGTCACCCCCGACCATTTTTCCAAGAACCTTCACAAAATACATATGCACGGCAAAGAGATCTTCAAGGTGGCTGTTCGCACCCTTGCCGAATTTGCCACCCGGTCCCTTGAAAGCAATGGCTTTACCATAGATGACCTCGACTGGTTTATCCCCCATCAGGCCAACTTCCGGATCATCGAAGCCGTTGCCAAACGCCTGCGCTGTCCCATGGAAAGAGTAGTCGTGAATGTGGACCGTTATGGCAATACTTCGGCGGCCACCATTCCCACGGCACTGGATGAGGCTGTGAGGGATGGCAGGATTCAAAAGGGACAGTTGGTCCTGTTGGATGCTTTTGGGGCCGGTCTTACTTATGGCGCCATTTTGATGCGTTGGTAGCTCTCAGCTGTTCCAACAGATCCTTTTCGCCGATGAACCGGTCAATGATGCCGAGACGGTGATGCAGCGGCTTTCCAAGCGCTTTTCCAACTAAGGACCGTGATTTTTTTTCCGTCGTTGTGTCAGTATGGTGTTGACATCCTGCCTCGCATTTGGTTAACCATCCCTTTCTCATAGGTTAACCAAATGAAGCCCAAGCAGATCATTTTACATATGTTGAGTCAAGCCGACGGCGTGGTGTCCGGCGAAGTGCTCAGTCTCGAATTGGGTGTCAGCAGGGTCTCCATTTGGAAACATATCAAGGGACTGGTCCAGTCCGGCATTCCGATTGTCTCTTCTCCCAAAGGTTATCGCTTGACACATGATCCGGACAGTCTGTTGCCTTGGGCATTCGAGACACGCCGGGACCGCATCCATTATTTTCCGGAAACCGCATCCACCATGGATGAAGCCATGGCGCTGGCACGAAAAGGCTGTCCGGATTTTACCGTGGCGGTGGCCCAACGCCAAACCCGCGGCCGGGGGCGCATGCAACGGATTTGGTTGTCGGCCGATGGCGGCCTCTATTTTACCGTCGTCGTTCGGCCGGATATTCCCGTGATGCTGGCCGGCCTGGTGAATCTGGCGGCAGCCATCGACATGGCCAATCTCCTGCGGTCGCTGCTCCAGGTCGATGCGCATTTGAAGTGGCCCAACGACATCCTGGTGGACAACCATAAGATCTGCGGTCTGTTGTCCCAGATGGAGGCTGAAGGCGACCAGGTGGCCCATATGAACATCGGCATCGGCCTCAATGTCAATAACACCCCGGAGACCGAAGACCCCATCGCCATCTCCCTTAAGGTGCTGCTGGGTCGACCCGTGGCACGCCGGGAGATTCTGGTCGCCTTCCTGGAAGCCTTTGAAAAGCGGATCTTGACCTTTGATCCCCATGGCGTGATCGAGGAATGGCGGTCAGGCAATATAACCCTTGGCCAAAAGGTCCGTGTCATCACGATCAAGGAGATGGTCGAAGGAACCGCCGTTGATGTGGATGTTCAGGGCGGCCTGATCCTTCGGCTGGCCGATGGTACCCGGCAGACTGTGATGCATGGTGATTGCTTTCACCAATAAAGGAGAAACACCATTATGGATGTATCGGCGAAACAATTGAAACGGATGGTTTACGCAGCCCTCATGGCCGCCCTGACGGCTGCCGGTGCCTACATTGCCATTCCCATCGGCCCGGTGCCGATTGTCCTGCAAAACTTGTTCATCATGCTGGCCGGGTTGCTTTTGGGTGGTCGTTGGGGACTGATCAGTGTGGGGGTTTACCTGTTGGCCGGTGCCGTGGGGCTGCCGGTTTTTGCCGGTGGTACCGGCGGTGTTGGAAAATTCGTGGGGCCTACCGGTGGATACCTGCTGGGATTTGCGGCTGCCGCTTACCTGGTTGGTGTCATTTCCGAAAGCGGGCACAGGCGTGTGGCCATTGACGTGCTGGCCATGGTGGCCGGTACGCTGATCATATATGCTTTCGGGGTCTCGTGGCTCAAGGTGGTCACCGGAATGAGCTTTTCCAAGGCTTTTGCCGTGGGCATGTTTCCCTTTTTGATCGGTGATGCCTTGAAAATCGCCGCCGCAATTCCCATCGCCAGGGCCCTGAGACCCATTATCGATGGCAGTTTTGGCGTGGCGCGGGCCGCAGGATAACACCGTGTCGATCATCCAGACCACCCATCTATATCATCGATTTGCCGATGATACACAGGGCCTTTGCGACGTTTCCCTGGCCTTTAACGAAGGGGAATTCACGGTCATCGCCGGTGCCAATGGCTCGGGCAAAACCACGCTGTTGCGCCACCTGAACGGTTTGCTCCTTCCCGAATCCGGGGCGGTGACCGTTTGCGGTAAGTCGGTGGAAGAAGATCCCATGGCTGCTCGACAGCAAGTGGGGATGGTCTTTCAGGATGCGGACAGCCAGATTGTCGGTGAGACCGTATACGATGACGCGGCCTTTGGTCCGGAAAACTTGGCGCTTGGTCGGCTTCAGATCAACCGGCGGGTCACCCGGGCCCTGGAGGCCGTTGATCTTTGCGGGTTTGAAAACAAACGGCCCCACCATCTTTCCGGTGGTGAAAAACGTCGTCTGGCCATTGCCGGGGTGCTGGCCATGGCCCCCCGCGTGCTGCTAATGGATGAGCCTTTTTCCAATCTTGACTATCCGGCCACCTGCCTGGTATTGGACCAGATTCTTAACCTCCATAGTAACGGCCACACCATCATTATCACCACCCACGACCTGGAGAAGGTGGTTGCCCATGCACAGCGGCTGGTGGTCATGGCCGACGGACGGGTGGTCGAAGATGGTCTCCCGACCGAGGTGATTGACGGCGTCGCGAGATACGGCATCCGGCCGCCATGTTCCGTGCAACTGGGCAAAGGCATCCGGCCATGGATGAGTTGAGTACCATCGGCTTCGCGCCAGGCCAATCACCGCTGCACCAGCTGGACCCTAGAACCAAGCAGGCGCTGCTCATGGGACTCAGCGCAATCAGCCCCTGGGGGCGACTGACCTTTCTGGTGTCACTCTCCGTCGTGATTTTGCTTTCTTTTCGCGCTGCCGGTATTCGCCTCAGCCGGTTGATCGGTGATATCCGCTATTTTCTCTTATTTCTCCTCTTTGTTTTCGTTGTGCGAACGGTCACGTTTTCCGGTGGCTGGATTCCCAACATCTCCGTCGAGCTGGCCGGAGAGGCCCTGATGGTTTGCTGGCGTCTGTTAATGGTGGTTTCCATGGGGGCGTTGTTGATGGCAACCACCCGGGCCGCCGATATCCGGGCTGCACTGGTCTGGTATTTGAAACCGATACCCGTTGTGGACGAAAAAATGGCTGCCACCATGGTGGGCCTGGTGGTACGGTTTCTGCCGGTCATTCTTTTTCAGGCCGCTGAAATTTCTGATGCTCAGCGCGCCCGGGGAATCGAAAGACGCAAAAACCCGCTGAGCCGGCTCATGATTTTCAGCCTTCCCTTGTTTCGTCGTGTGTTTTTAAGTGCCGACGAACTGGTTGCGGCTATGCAGGCCCGGTGCTACAGCGAGCACCGAACCTTACCTGATCTCTCTTTTTCCCGACACGATGGCTTGGCCATAGGGGCCGGGATTCTCATATCGTTGACCGTACTTTTTCCTTGACCGGTTATCCAATACGAATCACTTCCCTATTTGCTGGATTACCCCCACCTCGTTTGACACGGCATAGGCGGTGGTGTAAGGCATAGCTGCCAAAATCCAAGTCGCTAATCAATTGTCTGGGCTGAGTATAAAGGAGCCTTGCGGTGAAAATCGTTATTGTGGGGGCCGGTGAAGTCGGGTTTCATATTGCCAGCCGTCTGGCGTTGGAACACAAGGATGTGGTCGTTATCGACTCTCATCCGGAGGCGTTGAAACGGATTTCGGAAAATATCGACGTCCAGACGATCAGCGGCTCGGGGAGCAGTCCTGTCATCCTGGAGGCGGCCGGTATTCGCGATGCCGAAATCATGTTGGCCGTTACCGACTCCGATGAGGTGAACCTGGTGGCCTGCCTGGTGGCCGACACCCTGTCTCCCAGCACCAAGAAGTTGGTCCGGCTACGGGCGGCCGATTTTGACCGCTACCATGATGCGTTCAAAGCGAATGCGCCGCATATCGATACGATAATCAACCCCGACATCGAGGTGGTCCGGACCATCGAACGGCTCATGAGCGTTCCGGGTGCCGTGGATGTAGGCGAATTTGCCGACGGTCGAATAAAATTTGTCGGTGTTTATCTGGAACCCGGTTCACGCCTGGCGGGTGTGCGTCTGTCCGATTTACCGATCCTGCTTAAAGAGGACCGGCCCTTGATTGCCGCCGTCGTTCGTGACGACCAACTGATTGTTCCCAAGGGGAACAACCACCTGCGCGCCGCTGACCTGGTCTATTTTATCAGTGAAGAAAAGAATCTGTTTAAGCACCTTTCCATCTTCGACAAGCACGCCACGCCGGTCAAGCGGGTACTTATTATCGGCGGCGGACGGATCGGCTATCGGTTGGCCAAACGGCTTGAAGACAAGTCGCTTTCCTGCAAGATCATCGAAAAGCTCGCCACCCAGTGCGATTTTCTGGCCGAACGATTGAATCGAACCGTTGTGCTCCATGGGGACGGGTCTGACCAGAGTCTGCTGGTGGAAGAGAATATTCATGACACCGATCTGGTGGTGACCCTGACCGGTGACGAAGAAACCAATATTTTGGCATCCCTGCTGACCAAACGGCTGGGCGCTAAAAAAACCATTTCCCGGATCAATAAATTCAGCTACTTTTCACTCATGTCCACCATCGGTATCGAACAGGTAGTCAGTTCCCGGTTGTCGGCCATCAACACCATCCTGCAGCACATTCGCCGGGGCAAGGTGCTGTCGGCGATCTCCATCAAGGGAGAAGCGGGGGAGGTGATGGAAGCTTTGGCCCTGCCAACGTCCGACATCGTGTCCAAGCCCTTGAAAAAAATATCCTTTCCAAAAGGATCCATGGTGGCCGGCATCATCCGCATGGAGACGATCATCATCCCCACCGGCGAAAGCATTATCGAACCGGATGACCGGATCATCATTTTTGCCACCCGTGAGGCCATTCCCGGTGTCGAGAAGATTCTGGCCGTAAAACTGGAGTACATCTAATTGCGTTGGCGTTATATCCTGAACACCATCGGGGTATTAATCCTGTTTTTCGGCGGGACGATGATTGTTCCCCTGGCCTTCGACCTTTTTGCCATGGATCGCAGCCTGATGCCCTTGATCAAGGCCATGGGGGTCACGGTGGTTTGCGGGGCCGTGATGATGGCGGTATTCAGGCACAAAAAGACCGAAACCATCAGTCAGCGGGAGGGCATGGCTATTGTGGCCTTGGGATGGACGGCCATCAGCCTGTTCGGGGCCCTGCCCTTTTATTTTTCCAGCGCATCCTTTTTCTTTGTGGATGCCTTCTTCGAGTCCGTTTCCGGGTTTACCACCACCGGTTCATCGATTCTGTGCAATATAGAAGGATTAAGCCAGGGGTTGTTAATCTGGCGCAGCTTTATCCAGTGGCTGGGGGGGATGGGCATCATCGTTCTGTCTATCGCCATCCTGCCTTTTCTGGGGGTTGGCGGCATGCAGCTGTACAAGGCCGAAGTGCCCAGTCCCGTACCGGACAAACTCAGGCCCCGAATCCGCGATACGGCCGTCATTTTGTGGAAAGTGTACGCCCTGTTTACCGTGGCGGAGGTGGTACTGTTGATGGTCGGCGGCATGTTTTTTTTCGATGCCCTGAACCATGCCTTCACCACCATGCCCACCGGCGGCTTCTCAACCAAGAACGCCTCGGTGGCCCATTTCGACAGTGTCTACATCGATGTCGTCATTACTTTTTTCATGCTGCTGGCCGGCATCAATTTTTCCCTTCACTACCAGCTTTTAAAGGGCCGCCCACTGGCCTTCTGGAAAGATCCGGAGTGCCGTTTTTACCTGGCCATGTGTCTGTTCCTAACCCTCGTGGTCGGATTCGATATTTACCGTACGGTATATCCGGATGTCGGCCAGGCCCTGCGGTATGCCGCCTTTCAGATGGTTTCCATCGTGACCACCACCGGCTACGTGACTGCCGATTATGAAATGTGGCCGGCCATGTCACAGATCATCATCTTCCTTTGTATGTTTGTTGGCGCGTCAGCAGGTTCCACCGGGGGGGGGATGAAGTGCCTTCGCATCATGCTCGTCTTCAAATATTGCTACAAAGAGCTCTTTTCCATGATTCACCCGCGGGCAGTCACCCACATCAAGATTGGCGGTAAAACCGTGCCGGAGGATGTCGTGAGAAGTGTGCTCGGTTTCCTGGCGCTATACATGGCCCTGTTTGCCCTGTTCACCGTGCTGCTGGCCGGCACCGGGGTTGATTTTGTCACCGCCCTTGGCGCCGTGGCTTCCACCATCGGAAATATCGGGCCGGGATTCGGTATGGTGGGACCGGTAGAAAATTTCGCTCAGGTTCCCTACTGGGGGAAGTGGTTGCTTGCCTGGTGCATGCTGCTGGGACGCCTTGAAATCTATACACTCATCATTTTGGTTGTGCCTGAATTCTGGCGGAAGTGACCTTTTTTTCACGAAAAAACAATCAGAAATTTCATTGATTATGATATTGACAAAAGGGGGATGGGCGTGTAAAAGTATTTTTTTTCATCGGGCCGTTAACTCAGTCGGTAGAGTATCTGCCTTTTAAGCAGAGAGTCGTTGGTTCGAGCCCAACACGGCCCACCAGAAGTGAAACACCTTGCGTCCCCATCGTCTAGCCTGGCCCAGGACACCGGCCTTTCACGCCGGCGACAGGGGTTCGAATCCCCTTGGGGACGCCAATTTCATCATCGTTAAGGCGCGTACATAGCTATCTAGGCTTACGCGCCTTAACCATTTTCTGGTTTTGGGGTCATTCTTGTAGATTGAGAGAAGTAAGCTCAAACTGAATTCAGAGAGATTTCCAAAAAAATGACGGGGAAATCTGAACAAATGCTTTGTCGTGTGCTACTGGATGCTTAACAGCTTAAACGAATCAATCTAAGAGACAGGCAAACACGATCATGTTTCCCCAGGGTCATCGAAAAACAATCGGATTCGGCAGTTCACTGACACCAGCCGGCAAAATCATGCTGATCGTCTATGCGACGGTTTATGTTCTGGAATTGATCGGCGAACAATGGCTGGGAATACCAATTTATCAATGGCTGGCGCTCAGCCCACTGAAAAGCGGGTATTTTCACATCTGGCAACCGGTCACCCACCCGATAATCCATGACCCCGGGGCGCCAATCGGGTTCCTAATCAATTGCCTGGTCTTCTACTTCTTCGCCGGTACCATCGAATCGGCATTGGGGACCCGGGCATTTCTGAGGTTATATATCATCGCCGCCTTGGGCGGCGCAGCCGCCGGCCTTATTTTCAGCGGGCTGACATCCTTTAGCGTACCCTGTGCCGGCATGATGCCAAGCCTGCTGGCACTGATCGTTGTTTTCGGGTTGCTGCAGCCCGAAGCCACCATCATGCTGATGTTCGTGCTGCCCATCAAAGCCAAGTATATCAGCTACGGCACCACCATCGTCACCGCGTTGACCTTCCTGGCCCAGACCAATCTCCACGGCGCCTACCACCTGGGCGGTATCGGTCTGGCCTGGCTCTACTTACGCGCGCCGACCCGGTGGTTCGACGCCAACTGGTGGCGCTGGAAACATGTCGAGTATAGCCAAAAGAAACGTCGCTCCAAATTCACCGTCATCAACGGCAAAAACAAAAATGGTGACGACAAACCGACCATTCATTGAGCCCATTGCCTTAGCCATCGAAGATGGTAACGTTTATGTTTGACAGATGCTATAATTATTTTACTATAGAGATAGATAGGTTACCCTTGAACACAGCCACCCATGTTATTCGTGTTGAGGCCTAAGTGATGGAACAGCAACAAGACAAACGACACAACCCAGGCAGGCGCTCCGGAGTCGATCGTCGAAGAATCGATCCACCCAGATACACAGGCATCGAAAGACGAATCGATTCCCAATGTCGAAGCGGCGAGGACAGAAGAGAGGAGATAGAGTCTTGGAGCGAAATGCAGCCAAGATGTGTTAAATAGCGTCCTCCAGGATCGGTATAAATCGATTGTCTTCCTGGAAGATGCCTATCTCAAGGAACTGGTACGCTATATCCATTTGAATCCGCTCAGGGCGAAGATGCGGTTAAAGGGGATGGACCGGATAAAAGGGGATGAACGGATAAAAGGGGATGAACGGATAAAAGGGGATGAACGGATACTGGGTGATGCGGAATTTGTGCTCTCCGTGTTGTCCCATGCAAACGAGCGGTTTGAAAGCGGCTATGAATGCAAGCGACTTGGATACGACATGAATCGCGTCGCCGATAAAGTTGCGGGGATATATGGAATCGATCCAAATGAAATCTATCAAAAGGGTCGCCAGAAAACGCGTGCCGATGCCCGTGGCCTGTTTTGATACTGGTGTTCAAGCGAGTTGGGCCTGTCCCTGACCGAAGTGGCCCGGAAACTTGAAATGACCGTTTCCTTTAAGGACATCCCGAAAATGCTATAGGTTTCGATTAGGCTGTAATTCTTGCCTCTGATTTTTTCAAAATAGGAAGATACACCACCCGCTCATTTAGGTACATCTCGATATTGTTTTGCCTGCACTGATAAGCACATTGTCCACAACCAATACATTTATCCTTATCGAAAGACACCGCTTTATCAATTAATTTCATCGCAGTTGTAGGGCAGAATTTTTCACAATTACCACAAGATTTGCAGTCTGCATCATCCTTGATTCGGGCTGAATAGGAAGCATTATACATTAAAGCGACAGCACCCATGTTGTATGGTTTTAATATACTACAGCAATCCCAGCAACAATTGCAGATTGCAGCCACCGGAAGGTGGCAATCGTCTTTTTCATGAATAACCGAATGAACCGCCCCTCTATCTCGAACTTCCTTGAGAATTTCTATCGCTTCCTCCTTAGAAACACGTCGACCGTAACCCCAACTTTCCCATGCTTTTGCAATATTTCCGAAAGCCATGCACGATTCTTTAGGCATATCAAAGCTACATCCAGTGTCTATTAAGCTTTTCCCGTGTCGACAGACACAGGGAAACACGTAAATGGAGTTCTTTTTACCGTATTCTTCAACAAGATCATCGACCAAAAAGGAGGGGTATACTTTTGGATCATGAGTCATGCTGGCGCTTATTGGAATAGTCTTTTTCTTATTTTTTCTCTTTATTGCCGGATTCATCAGAGCTGTGCCTTGGGAAGGTTTTAACTATTGAGCCTACGCATAAACTTGAAATTGCTCAGGAAAAAGTTACAATATTGTATATTAAATTTTTTAAACTTGATCAATGTTCTTTGAAAAATAGGTTAAATCTGTAAGCTACTGCCTTTCAGCTTCAAAAA
>JGI24023J19991_10003993_pt1 | contig 10184 bp, 8 predicted proteins | sample Cruoilmetagenom1_FD_19991 | JGI IMG/M metagenome (IMG submission 19991)
AACCGACACTTAAGCGCCTAAACAACAATTTTTTCCAAAAAATATAATCAAAACATTAAATTCCACCTTATTTCTTTCCATACTCTATAAAATTTTTAGCTTTAAACATGCGAACAGACATAAATATTTACAAATCAGACGTAGTGAAACCTTATTTCTGTCTATAAACGTCAAAAATTTGTACTGCAGACAACATTTGTTGTCTGATTGAGTAAAAATATTTGTTTCAGGCTAAATATTTTTTGCTTCATCACTAATTTTTTATAAAAATTTGAACCAACAATCCACTCAAACACTAAATTTTATAAAAATTCATAGCAAACAGTGACTAACAATAAAAAAATGATCCTCTACTCTAGCTTTTTATGTTAACTTAGCTATACTCACGTAAACTCAGTGTCCAACGGAGGGTTGACAATGGCAACGAAAAAGAAAACTGCAAAGAAAAAGGCTAAGAAGAAAGTAGCAAAGAAGAAAACAGCCAAGAAAAAGGCTAAAAAGAAAGTAGCAAAGAAGAAAACAGCCAAGAAAAAGGCTAAAAAGAAAGTAGCGAAGAAAAAGGCCAAGAAAAAGGCCAAAAAGAAAGTAGCGAAGAAAAAGCCAAGAAAAAGGCCAAGAAGAAAGCTAAGAAAAAAGCCAAGAAAAAGGCCAAGAAGAAAGCTAAAAAGAAAACAACTAAGAAAAAGACCGCACGTCGTAAAAAGCGGTAAGCAACTGAGGGAAACCTCTGCTGCATTTTAAAAGGGCCTGATTTCAGGCCCTTTTTTTTATTACCAGTGATTAAGTTAACAATTTACCGGCCCAAAAACAGACGGTAGGCCGGATTATCGGTCTCTTCCCACCAGCGATACCCAAGACCTTGCAGGAATTTGTGATATTCCGCTTCATCACCATCCAGGATCTGAATCCCCACCAGGACACGACCATAGTCGGCGCCATGATTTCGATAATGAAACAGGCTGATATTCCACTGTTGCCCCATATGATTCAGGAATCGTAACAAGGCTCCAGGCCTTTCCGGAAACTCAAACCGGTAAAGACGCTCATCCGTCACCTCTCGTGCATGACCGCCCACCATATAGCGGATATGTAATTTAGCGACTTCATTATCGCTCATATCGATCAGCGGGTAGCTTTTTGCCTGCAGGGTCTTCATCAGTGCATCCTTATCATGGCTACCCTGTTGCATCTGGATACCAACAAAGATGTGCGCCTGGCTTGGATCGGCAAAACGATAATTAAACTCGGTAATGCCTCTTCGACCTATGATTTCACAAAACTCCCGAAAACTGCCCGGTCTTTCAGGAATTGTCACGGCTAGCAGGGCTTCCCGCTGTTCACCCAGTTCGGCCCGCTCTGCCACATGGCGCAGGCGATCGAAATTCATATTGGCGCCACTGACAATGGCCACCAGGGTTTGCCGTTGACATTGTTCACGCTCGATATACTTTTTAATACCGGCAACCGCCAGGGCGCCTGCCGGTTCGGCAATCATGCGGGTATCATCAAAAATATCCTTAATAGCGGCGCAGATTTCATCGGTAGAGACCAGCAGCATCTCATCGACATACTCACTGGCGATACGAAACGGTTCTTCACCTGCCTGACGCACGGCCACACCATCGGCAAAGATACCGACTTGCTCGAGTATGACACGCTCATGTAGTTGCAAGGCCTGATACATACAGGCGGCATCATCCGGTTCAATGCCAATGATCTTGATCTCGGGACGCACCGACTTGATGTAGGCTGCGACACCGGCAATCAGTCCACCACCACCCACCGGCACAAAGATCGCATCGATTGATGCAGGATATTGATTGAGGATCTCCATCGCAATGGTGCCCTGCCCGGCTATGATGTGAGGATCATCGTAGGGATGAACAAAGGTCAAATCCCTTTCCTGCACCAATTGCTGGGCACGTTGATAGGCATCATCATAGGCATTGCCGTGCAGTATCACTTCTGCACCCCATTGCCGAACAGCATTGACCTTGATCTCCGGTGTGGTCTTCGGCATCACAATCACCGCTTGTAAACCCATTTTACTGGCCGCCAACGCCACACCCTGGGCATGATTTCCGGCCGAGGCGGCGATGACCCCTTTTTCCCTGTCAGGTTCGGATAAATGAACCATCTTGTTATAGGCACCCCGCAATTTAAATGAAAAGACCTGTTGCAGATCTTCCCGTTTAAGTAACACCTGGTTTTGCAATCGGCGTGACAGACCTTTTGCCTGATCCAGCGGTGTTTCCTGAGCCACGTCGTAAACCGGGGCCTGGCGAATCATTTCAAGGTATTTTTCGAGCATGTTTGCCTGTTGAGTTGACTGGTTTTGGGGTCTGCGGCTGGATATAGCAGGGCTTTGCCTAATATAATGGGTGTCACGCAGTCCAACAATGCTTTCAGACAAATTGCACCCGATTTTCTGCCGGGATGTGGAGTAAGACAATGAATCAAGACGAAATGAAACAGGCCGTCGCCAAAGCGGCCATCGATTATGTTATACCGGGCACTATCATCGGTGTCGGTACCGGTTCCACAGCCAATTTCTTTATCGATGAACTGGCCAAAATCAAAGGCAAGATTGAAGGCACCGTGGCCAGTTCCGTGGCCAGTGCCGAACGGTTGAAAGGGCACGGTATCCCGGTATTTGAACTGAACGCCGTGGGTGGGATCTCTGTCTATATCGACGGTGCGGATGAATCCAACAAACACCTGCATTTAATCAAAGGCGGCGGTGGTGCCCTGACCCGTGAAAAAATTGTTGCTGCCGCGAGTGACAAATTTATCTGTATTGCTGACGAATCGAAACTGGTGGATCGGCTGGGCAAGTTCCCGCTGCCGATCGAAGTCATCCCCATGGCCCGCAGCCTGGTGGCCCGGGAAATCATCAAGCAGGTGGGTGGCGAACCGGTGTTACGTGAAGGCTTCACCACCGACAATGGCAATATCATCCTCGATATCCATAACCTGGACATCATGGAACCGGTCAAGACCGAACAAACCCTCAATAGCATCACCGGCGTGGTGACCAATGGCCTGTTTGCCATCAAGCCGGCGACCGTGCTGCTGCTGGGTTGTCAGGATGGTGTGAAAACTATCGAATAGCAGATTTTTTGTGATGCCGAGATCACGCGTATGGCCCGCATCCTGATTGGTATCGGTATTCTGCTCATCATCCTTGGCCTGCTCTGGCCCTGGCTGCAAAAAGTCGGGCTGTTCAGGTTGCCGGGGGACATCGTGATCGAACGGGACAATTTCCACTTTTACTTCCCCATCACCAGCACCATCATTATCAGTATCCTGTTAAGCCTGTTGATCTGGTTATTCAAGCGTTAGTGGGTCGTACGATAGTCCTTGTCCGTCCAGCAACGGGGCAGCGACTCACCGGAAGGAAACAACAAGGCCTGTTTTTTGAACGTCCTTTCATCCTGCATTTCTTCCCCGGCATGAAAACGGCCCTTGATGTCGGCTTGGCAAGGGTCAACCAAAGCCCCCAGGTCCAGCACCTCGACCATATCACCGCTTGATGTCTCTTTCAGATACATCACTGACCTCCTCGGGTCTGTTGTTTAACTCTGTATAATCACTTGACGATATCAGGCAGATAGAATTTTGCATTGACTGGTATCAATTNGGCAAAAAAAACCGGTTGTCACCAACAGGTAATTATCCAGATACTNGCCAACTCCCTCATTACAAAACATAATGATGTCATAGNCGCTAGAGCAACACCCGCTCGACGCCGTCTTTGGCCATTTTTCTGAGAAATGTCTTTTGCCAGNCTTTGCCCAGCAGACTGCTAATCATTTCCACGACAATATAATCTGTCTGCAAACCCGTTGTTGCCTGATAACGGGACAGGCCCTGCTGACAGGCCGGACATGAGGTCAATATTTTAACTTCGCCTTTGTGGCTAATATCCTTACCGATCAATTGCTGAATACCCTTGCGCAGTTCCTCGACCTTGCGATGCCGAACCTGTGTGGCTATATCCGGTCGCGAGACGGCAAAGGTCCCGGCCTCTGCACAACAACGCTCGGCCAACAACACATCCTGTTTTAACAGGCTCGAAGCGACGCGTATCGGATTATGGGTTTTCATCGGGGTATGACAGGGATCATGATAAAGATATTTCACCCCACTGGCCTCAGACAACTGTATGCCTTTTTCCATTAGATATTCATGAATATCCAGTAAGCGACAACCGGGAAAGATCTTGTTGAACTGATACTGCTGTAACTGATCCATGCAGGTGCCGCAGGAGACAATCACGGTCTTGATGTCCATGTAATTCAGGGTATTGGCCACGCGATGGAACAGAACCTGATTGTCGACGGAAATCTTTTTGCCCTTCGCCGCATCCCCGCCGGCAGTTTGCGGATAACCACAACACAGGTAGCCCGGCGGCAGGACGGTCTCGGCACCGGCTTCACAAAGCATCGCCAGGGTGGCCAAACCGATCTGACTGAACAGGCGTTCCGATCCACAACCGGGGAAATAAAACACGGCATCGGAATCCTCCGTGACCCTGGCCGGATCGCGCAAGATGGCTACCGTCTTGGAATCTTCCAGATCGAGTAAAGCCCGCATGGTCTTCGCCGGCACGTTATTGGGTAGCGGTGTATTAACGAAATGAACCAGCTGGCTGGTGGCACCGCTTTTACCAGTGGTGGCCTGTGGCCGTGATTTACTCTGCCTCGGTAAAAAGACCCTGGCGACGCGCCAGGCCAGCCGTTGCATGCNATAACCCAGACGAATGGCCATATTACGAATCAACTTGATCGCAGCAGGGTCGCTCACATTCAGGTACAACATGCCCATCCAGGTACCCAGATTCCAGTTCTTTTTACCCTGGTTGCGCAGGATGGTGCGCATACTGATCGAGACTTCACCGAAATCGATATTCACCGGACAGGGGTTCAGACACTTGTGACAAACCGTGCAGTGATCGGCCACATCATTCATTTCTTCAAAATGGCGCACCGAAATTCCGCGCCGCGTCTGTTCTTCATACAGGAACGCTTCGATAATCAAACCCGTGGCCAAAATCTTGTTACGGGGTGAATAGAGCAGGTTGGCCCGCGGGATATGGGTATTGCAGACCGGTTTGCATTTGCCACAACGCAGACAATCCTTGATTGCGGTATTCAGCTCACCCAACTCGCTGGCTTCAAGAATTAGCGCCTCTTGTTCAACCAGTCGCAAGGAAGGGGTATAGGCCTTTTGCAGATCGGCGCCGACCATGAGTTTACCGGGATTAAATACGTCATTTGGATCAATCCCCTTTTTATAATCGGCAAACTCCTGGATGATGTCTTTATCCAGAAATCCCAGCTTGGTAATACCGATACCGTGTTCACCGGAAATCACCCCACCGAGGGATTCAGCCAGTTGCATGATCCGCGCAACCACCCGCTCGGCCTCATGCAGCATGGCGTAGTCGTTGGAGTTGACGGGAATATTGGTATGCACATTGCCGTCACCGGCGTGCATGTGGGTAGCGACAAACAGGCGACTGGAATGACTCTTTGCATGGATCGTGTCGAGCCGCTCACGCAGTGCCGCAAACTCCTGACCACTGAAAATGGATTTCAGGGGCCGTTCCACACTCTGCCGATAAGAGATACGAAAAGACCGGCGTTGCAAGACACGAAAGACGGTATCACCGGCTTGCAGTTCATTTCGCGCGGCTTCGTCCAGTAAGCCAACATATTGTTCAGCTGACTCGTCCATATCATCCAGCAGTTGCTGCCACTGCTGCTGAACGGCCGTGAGTAAATCACGCGAGGTTTGTAACTTGTTCTGTATCAGTCGCGCACTCTCTTCATCCCGGTCTTCCGGCACCTCACCAGCTACGACCGTGCGTAACTCCGGCATGTCACTATCAAGATAGGACAAGACGGCATCGATCATCTGTAGTTTATTCCGGGTCGAGAGCTCGATATTAATCCGTTCGATAGCGTCGTTATAATCGGCCAAACGGGACAAGGGAATCACCACGTCTTCATTGATCTTGAAGGCATTGGTATGGGCGGCAATTGCCGCTGTCCTGGCCCTGTCTTCCCAAAAGCGTTTACGCGCCTCGGCACTGATGGCGATAAAGCCTTCCCCTTCACGTCGTGCCGCCGTTGCGACCACTTTATCGACTGCCTCGGCCACAGCTTGCTCATCATCCCCGGCCACATCGATCAGCAGCACCATCTTGGGCAAGTCCTGTCGGGCGGCCTTGGTGGTGTAATTCACGGCCCGCACATAACGTTCATCGAGGTGTTCCATCCCCGCCAGTTGCACACTATCCAGGCCATCGAGGTAATCCTTGGTCTCGACAATGGCAGGCACGGCCTTACGCAGATCACTGCCAAAAAATTCCAGGCATGCCGTTCGCATAAACTTCGGCATACGATGAATCACAAACCGGGCCGAGGTAATAATGCCGTCACAACCTTCTTTCTGAATACCGGGCAGGCCTTCCAGAAATTTGTTGGTGACATCTTTGCCCAGGCCCTGTTTGCGCAATCGGATGCCTGGAATGCGCAGTAACGCAGGTTCATTCAGCAAAGTCTTGCCATCCGCCGCGAATCGTTTAATACGGAACAAGACTTCGGGCTGCTCATGGATCTTGCCCAGATTATGATTGAGGCGTTCGACCTCCAGCCACTTCCCATCCGGCGTTACCATGCGCCAGGAAAACAGATTATCCAGTGTCGTGCCCCACAATACGGCCTTTTTGCCACCGGCATTCATCGCTACATTGCCGCCGATACAGGACGCATCCTGGGAAGTGGGATCCACGGCAAACACATAACCGGTGGCCTCGGCCTGCTCGGCAACACGGCGCGTCACCACGCCCGCCCCGGCACTGATCACAGCCGCGGTGGTGTTATTGAATTGAATCTCTGCCGGTAATGTCTCCACGCTGACCGCGCTGAGACTATCGAGTTTTTCCGTGTTAATGACGACACAATTATTCGTCAGCGGTACCGCACCCCCGGTATAGCCCGTGCCACCGCCGCGGGGGATGATCCCAAGCCCCAGTTCAAGGCAGGCCGCGACCACTCGTTGAACCTCCTTCTCGGTATCGGGGTTGATGACCACGAGGGGAAATTCCACGCGCCAGTCCGAGGCATCGGTGACATGGGAGACGCGGGCCAGGCCATCAAAGCAGATATTGTCCCTGCGGGTGACCTTGCCAAGGCGGTGCAAAATGCTTTTGCGCAATTTTCGTTGGGCCGGAAACCAGGCCTCGAACTCGACCACCGCCGCACGGGCCCGGGTTGCCAGGGTCAGGGCCTGATCATTACCCTCGGCACGGGCCATGATCTGATCCAGGCGATGATGCATGGCATGGATGAGTGAGCCAAGTCGACCGGGGTTGGACAACAAATCATCCTGGATAAAGGGGTTACGCACCACCACCCACATATCCCCCAACACCTCGAACAACATTCGCGCCGAGCGGCCAGTCACCCTTTCACCCCGCAGGGTATTCAGCACCTGCCACATCTCCTCACCCAGAAAACGGATGACGATTTCCCGGTCGGAAAATGAGGTGTAGTTATAAGGGATTTCGCGGATGCGGCTGGTCAATGTCGAGGGCCTTAATCAAACTTCTACAGAGGGACATTTTAGCATTGGCTGATAGATAAATCGCGGCCGGATACGAAACTGTACCATCAAATTATCCAATGGGAGGATCGCCATCCACCGTGCGGAAAAATCTTTCCAGCCCTTCAATCGTGGCATGACGTCTACTACCGGAAAATAGGATTTATCATGTAGGAGCGCCGCCCTCGGCGCGATATACTTATCATGTTGGAGTAGGAGCGCCGCCCTCGGCGCGATATACTTCCAAGGACACAAGGAGGTATTGCAATGCCCACAAAACCGAAAGGACATCGGTTGCGGAAGGGACGTGTTTCCGAAACCGGCCGCATCTATTTGATCACTACCATCGTACATAACCGCAAACCCGTTTTTAGCGACCTCTATCCTGGCCGCTTACTGGTCCAAACAATCCGGACTGAACAATCCCATGCAACCACCCTGGCCTATGCCATCATGCCAGACCATTTTCACTGGCTTATGCAGTTAGCGGATTCCCCCGATCTCAGCACAGTCGTCGCCACCATAAAATCGGTAAGCGCCCACCGCATAAATCATCACCTTGGCCAACAAGGCAACCTTTGGCAAGCTGGATTTCACGATCACGCGGTAAGAAAGGAAGAAGATATTCAGGCATTAGCCCGGTATATCGTGGCCAGCCCTCTACGTGCCGGCCTTGTCGATAACATTGGAGATTTCCCATTATGGGATGCGCTGTGGGTTTAATCGCGCCGGGGGCGGCGCTCCTACATTTATGCGGCTCATAAAAAACGGGGTCCGAAGACCCCGTTCAAGTACTGCTGGATAACTTCTTATTATTAGAAGTCTACGCGTAGACCCAGGCTGGTCACGCTGGCATCAACCGCCTTGCTACCAACTTCATTATCCGAAGTCTCGGAAGTGCTGTAACCAACAAAGGCGCGAGTCTTTTTGCTGAGCTTGTGGATGACACCAACCGCCAGGTAGTCCTGGTCTTCTGTATAAGCACCGGACGTACTCTCACGGGTACCATAATTGACAACAATGACATTCTTACCCATCGCCATTTCGTAACCAAGGAATATGAAATCAGATTCCCAGGTTCCACTAGTACCAGTAACGGTAGCGAACGTACCAGTGTCCCCAACATCAACCCTTGTAATAGTGGCTTCAGTACTTTCAATCTGGGCCTTGATCTTGTGTGGTCCCATTTTGAACATACCACCAAACTTGGTAGCAGAGTAGTCACCAGCAATTGCGTCATTGGCTGTACCATCATCCTGCGCGTCATAACCTCCTTGAGTGACTGAATCGTTAGAGGCCATGGCGACAAAGGCTTCGAAATTACCGCCGCTGAACTTCACACCGGCATTGATGTCGCCGTCAGCACCCTTGGCGCCGCCCTTCTCATCCAGGCTGGTATTGGCCCACACTTCTACCGCACCGAACTTGCCCTTATAGCCGATGGCATCGGTCATGAAACCATGGTGACCAAATGAACCTTTTGTACTAAATCCAGCGTCTGCGGCCTTACCTGACATACCGCCACGTGAACGGGCTTCCAGGTAGGTAGTCACAAACGGATCATACTTCACCCCACCGTAATACTTATACGGGGTCTTCAGGGAGCCGGCCATAATAGTACCGAAACCGGCCTTGATACCGACCATGCCGACACGAGTCCCATCATTCACCTGACCCTGGGTGGTTTCCACCTGCCATTCAAAGTTGTAGATGGCGCTCATGCCACCACCCAGATCTTCGCTGCCTTTGAGACCCAAACGGCCACGCTTGTTGTCGTCAGTGCCCATATAGCTTGAACCAGCCGCACCGGTATCGGCATCGGCCTGTTTTGTCCCGCCATCATCAATATCGGCCACTTCAACTTGCAGATTACCATAGACAGTAGGTTCCGCTTGTGCAGCCATTGGGGCAGCAAAACTTGCCGCAACAGCGATTGCAATCAGTTTCTTGTTCATATCGTTTTTGCTCCTGTTTCTTATTCTCGAGTAGTGAGTTTGTCAGTCTGGATTAATGAGTTAGGTTAACCAGACCCGACCGTTTTTATACCGAACTGTTCCACGATGCGCAACACTTTTTTTCTTAAATACAACAAACGGAAAAACTGTTGCATTAAAGCAACATGTAAGGGATACAAGTGCCTATAAACGCATGATACATCGACTTAGTTATCCACAAACAGAATAAAACCAAGTGCCTGTTTTAACGTTGATATTTAACTATCGTTCAATTATCAAACAACTCTATTTTTCATCTGCATGCTTGCTTTTTGTTCGATGACACCCTCACCTCTAAATAGTGAAATAACTGTGATGTTTATCACAGTTATTTCACTATTTAATAAATCACTAATATAGTTTGAGATAAAACCTTGTAATAAACTCAATAAATACTCGACCCAAAGCACGCAGCCACGCTTTATGCCGCATAAAACTCACGCGCGTAATTAACATTTTCACCATAATTTTTCCCCTACCTCAAGCAAGAGTCGAATCTCGTTCTGAAATTCAGGAGGACCATAGGCCACCAGATTTTGATCCGATCGGTAATCCTGTTCACCGCTATCCTGTTCCATA
>JGI24023J19991_10003994_pt1 | contig 10183 bp, 10 predicted proteins | sample Cruoilmetagenom1_FD_19991 | JGI IMG/M metagenome (IMG submission 19991)
CGTCAGGCGGTTTATCTGCACTTTCCCAACCGCGCGGAATTGCTCATCGCGACGACCCGCTACTTGGATGAGGTAAAAAACGTCGACGCGCGGCTCGCAGCCTGCCGTAATGCCGCCACCGGATTGGAACGGCTGGAGGCCTTCATTGAAGCCTGGGGAAACTATATTCCGGAGGTCTACGGCGTCGCCAAGGCCCTTCTCGTGATGAAAGACACCGACGAAGCCGCAAAGCTCGCTTGGACCGATCGGATGGCGGCCGTTCGCGCTGGCTGCCAAGCAGCGGTCGACGCGTTGAAGAACGATGGCCTGCTGACAGCCGAGCACTCGGTTAAGGAGGCGACGGACATCCTTTGGTCATTGCTATCGGTGCAGACTTGGGAGCAACTCACCCGCGAATGCGGTTGGTCACAGCGCCACTATGTCAACGCTATGAAAAAACTCTCAAATAAGATGCTGGTTGCTAGTCCGGCCGCGCAATAAGCCTGGCCGCCGATCAAGCTGGGCACTCCGAGCCGACCTAACTCTCGTCTATGGAGTCACGTCCTAATTGACGAGCTGCTGGAAATTTCGGGGCGCCTCGTCGATGACCTTGAAGCCATCGCGGCGCATTTCGAGGATGGCGAGAGCCCGCTCAACCTCGCCGGTGGGCAGGAAGCGGAACACCCCGTCGATGCCGGCAAAACCGCTCGGTTGGGTTAAGGCGATCTGGCTGAAGTCCGGCTCCTGGCCACGTTCCAGGGCGCCGCGCGCCAGCACCGCGGCCAGCGCCGCTGTATCATAAGCCAGCGTCGCCAAACGGGGCGGCGCCTCACCAAAGGTCTTTTGATAGCGCTCGCGGAAGGTCGTCCACAAAATCGGCGGCGGTGCCGTGAACCAGCCGTTTTGCAGCGCCGGTTCGCTGCCCAGTTCCGGGTCATCCCACAGGGCCGTGCCCAGGAAACGAACCTCCGCCGGGTCCACATCGAAGTAGGCCAACAAAGGGGCGATCGCCTGCAAACGCGTCCCGCCGTCGGGCAAGATCACCGCCTGAAAGTCCGGCGGCCCCAAAGTCTCCAAGCCATCGAGCCGCTTGAGCGCCAGCTTCGAGGCTTCGTCATCGCTCGCGGCGAGAATTTGCCGCTGCTTCAACAGCTCCTGATGCCGCGCATCGTAGTCCGCCAGCAACCGCGCCTCGGGGCTGCGATCCGCCGCATCGACATTGTAGAGCACCACACGTGACAGCTCGGCGCCAGCGTCCGCCGCCGTCTCCCGCGCCGCCTCGACAACGGCGGCGCCGTACGGTGTATCGGGCGCCAGCACCGCTAGTCGCGTCAGCGCCTGACTAACGGCATAGCCGACCAGGCGCTTGATCTGCGGCCGCGGGCCAAGGCCGACCACGAAAATCCCGTCGCCGGCAACGGCACGGTCATTCGAAAAGGCGACCACGTTGACATTGGCGGTGCGCGCGGTTGCCGCCATCGCCTCGACCGAGGTGGCAAAGAGCGGCCCGAGAATCAGCTCGGCGCCCTTGGCCAACACCTCCTGGGTCGCGGCGACCGCCCCCGCTGGCGTACCGCCCGTATCCCCAACCACCAGGGCAAAACCATCACTGCCCACATCGAAAAGCGCCAATTGCGCGGCATTCAGCAAAGCCTGACCCAAGCGCGCCTGCGGCCCGCTCAAAGGCAACAGCAAGCCAACGCGAATGCGCGAATCGAGATCGGTCTGGGTAATAATAGCACCGCCGGCACCGGCCGGCGGCTCCGCCGTTTCGGCGCGCAAGGGCCCGCCCAATATCTGGGCCGGCGCTTGCGACGGGTCGGGTGCGGGTTGCGCCGGGGGAATGCTCTTCGGTACGGTGGACGCCTGGCAGGCAGCGAGCAACAGCAGCGCGCCCAGTGCCAGGGCGATCGGCCCGCGATGGGCAGGCCGGCGGCGTGGTAACAATGCCAAAGAAATCACCAGAGAATCCGTCGTCCTCAACGCGCGCCGACCCTAGCCGTCCGGTGCCTCGAAGTAAACCAGTGGCGCCCACAACCGGGCCCACTCCGGGGCTCTACCTGATCGCCACCCCCATCGGCAACCTGGCGGACATCACCTTGCGCGCGCTCGACCTCTTGAGCAAGGCCGATGTCATCGCTTGCGAGGACACCCGGGTAACCCGCCGACTGCTCAGCGCGCATGGCTTGCGCGCCCGCCTGACCGCCTACCATGAGCACAGCGCCGAGCGGGTGCGGCCACGCCTTATTGAACGGATGAAGTGTGGCGAATCCGTGGCGTTGGTGGCCGATGCCGGCACCCCGCTTATTTCCGATCCCGGGTACAAACTGGTGGAGGAGACCGCCGCCGCCGGCCTGCCGGTAACGGCGGTACCTGGTGCCTCGGCGGCCTTGGCGGCCCTGCTTGTCTCCGGCTTGCCCAGCGACCGGTTTTTCTTCGCCGGATTTCTGCCGGCCAAGGCGGCGGCGCGGCGCAAAGCCTTGCAGGAGTTGGTGGCCGTTCCCGCGACCCTGATTTTTTTCGAGTCGGCGCGGCGCCTGGCCGCCACCCTTGCCGATATGTCCACCACCCTGGGACCGCGCCCAGCAGCGGTGGCGCGCGAGTTGACCAAGTTGCATGAGGAGACACGGCGCGCGCGCCTCGATGTCCTGGCCGCGCACTACCAAGCGGCCGGGCCGCCGCGCGGCGAGATCGTCATCGTCATCGGCCCCCCGGCGGAAAAGACTACCGATGTGGACACCGATGATCTCGACGCGCGATTGCACGCCGCTTTGACGACGAGCAGCTTGCGCGATGCGGTCGCCGCTGTCGCCGCCACCACCAGCCTGCCGCGCCAACGGGTTTATGCCCGCGCCCTGGCGCTCCGCCGCACGGACGATGAATCGTGACCAAAGTGCCCCTGACCAAAGCTAACCGCCGTCTCGCTTATGGCCGGGGCCGCCGGGCTGAGTCGATCGCCGCCTGGTGGCTGCGCTTGAAGGGCTACCGCATTCTCGCACACAGCTTTCGTGTGCCCGTCGGCGAGATCGATCTGGTGGCGCGGCGCGGCCGGACCATCGCCCTCGTGGAGGTCAAAGCGCGCGCCGATCTGGAAACGGCGCAGGCCGCAATCGGCGCCCGGCAGCGTCGACGGATCGAGCGTGCCGCGGCCAGCTTCCTGCAACGGTACCCGGCGCTTGCCCGGTGTGACATCCGCTTTGACGTGGTACTGCTTGTCCCCGGCCGATGGCCGCGCCATCTCACCGATGCCTGGCGCACCAGCGGGTCTTTGCACGGCACGGGTGGCGCACCTATCTTATAGACAACTCCCGTACACGGCTTTTGCGCACAATTCATGAGGGGACCATGCCGAAACCCGTTGCTTTCAATTTTTCGCCGATCGTCGGCCTGTTCATCGCCGCTCTTAGCTTGGGGCTGGCTGGCTGCACGCCTATCGGTGTCGTCGTCGGCGCCGGTGCCGGGGCGGGGGTCGCCGCATCGCAGGAGCGCGGCTTCAAGGGCGCCATGAACGACACCGAGATCCGCCTGCAAATCAACGACCTTTGGTTTCAGGAAAGCGTCTCGCTCTACAGCAAGATCAACCTGCAGGTACAGGAGGGGAAAGTCCTGCTCACCGGCAACGTGCCTGATCCGGAGACCCGGTTGAACGCCGTGCGCCTGGCCTGGCAAGCCCATGGCGTGCAGGAGGTCATCAACGAGATCGAGGTAAAAGACAGGAGCTCGCTGACCGATTCGGCACAGGATGTTTGGATCGCCACACAGCTCAAGGCCAAGCTTCTGGTCGATTCCGAGGTTTCCTCGATCAATTATTCGATCGAGACGGTCAACCAGGTCGTGTATTTGATGGGTGTCGCCCAAAATCAAGCCGAGCTTGACCGGGTGGTCGGCCACGCCAAGAACATTTCCTATGTGCGCCGGGTGGTCAATTACGTGCGCGTCAAGGGCGCCTAACGGGGCCTGTAACAGGAGCAGCCTTGCCGCTATAGTTTCGCCAGCCGGGCCCGAGGTATGGCGCGGTAACAGGGGATGTGCGCACCAATGAGCCTAGCCGTTGCCATCCAAATGGATCCCTTCGAGGGGATCGACATCACCGCCGACAGCACCTTCGCCTTGGCGACGGAGGCGCACGGCCGTGGCCACGGTCTCTACCACTATTTGCCGCAGCAGCTCTCCTTACGCGACGGGCGCGTCTATGCGCGGGTGCGTCCGTTCGAGCCGCAGCGCGATGCCGCGGCGCCGGCCCGCTACGGTGCCGCGCAACTCATCGATCTGGCGACCATGGACGTGGTGCTCATGCGCCAGGACCCGCCGTTCGATATGTCCTACATCACGGCCACCCACCTGCTCGAGCACGTGCACCCGCACACTTTGGTGGTCAACGACCCGGCGCAGGTGCGCAACGCGCCGGAGAAGCTGTTCGTCACCCATTTTCCCGATCTCATGCCGCCGACGCTGATCAGCAGCGACCGGCAGGAAATCAACGCCTTCCGCGCCACCCACAAGGACATCATCGTCAAGCCCCTGTTCGGCAACGGCGGTGCCGGTGTTTTCCACATCACGCCGGACGATGAAAATTTGAATGCTTTGCTGGAGATGTTCACCAGCCTCTACCGCGAGCCGATCATCGTGCAGCGCTATCTGCCCGAGATACGCCAAGGCGATAAACGCATTATCCTGATCGACGGCGAGGCCGCCGGCGCCCTCAACCGGGTTCCACCGGCCGGCGAGGCGCGCTCCAACCTGCACGTAGGCGGCCGGGCCGAAAAAGCACCGCTGAGCAACCGCGACCGAGATATCTGCCATGCCATCGGCCCGGCGTTACGCCAGCGCGGTCTCATCTTTGTCGGCATCGACGTCATCGGCAACTACATGACCGAGATCAACGTCACCTCGCCCACGGGCATTCAGGAAATCGGCCGCTTCGATGACGTGGTCCTGGAAGCGCAGATCTGGGATGCCATCGAGGCTCGCCGCGCCGCCGGTGACGAGGAGCTTGAGGACAGCGATGAGTGATACGCTCTCGGTTGCCCTGTGGGCCTGCAACCTATCCGCGCCGCTGAAAGACATCGAGGCGTGGGGTGCCGCCGTCGACCGACAGATGGCGGCGGCCAAGGCGCAAGGCGCGGATTTGCTCGTCATGCCGGAATACGCCGCGGAGCAGTGGCTCTCCTTTGCCCCCGCCGATTTGGCACCAGCGGCGGAGATTGCCTGGATGGCCGAACAGGCGCCGGTGGCCCTAGCCCAACTCACGTCGTTACCGCGCAAACATGATCTCGCCCTCCTCGCCGGTACCATGCCGATGCACCGCGAGCAGCCGGCACCTGATACGCCGCCGCACGTCAATCGCGCCTGGCTGCTGCTGCCCGACGGGCGCGCCATCGCCCAAGACAAACTGTGCCTGACTCCCGGCGAGCAAAACCCGGCCGGCTGGAACCTAGCCACCGGCGATCGGATCGAAATCGTCGAGTGGCGCGGGTTACGCCTGGCGGTGGTGATTTGTCTGGATATCGAGATGCCCGCCTTGGCAACCCTTCTCGCGCCGTGCGATCTGGATCTTATCCTGGTGCCATCGATGACGGAGAAGCTTTCCGGCTACTCCCGCGTTTTCTCCTGTGCCAAGGCGCGGGCGGTGGAATTGATGAGCACCGTCTGCGCCGTCGGCTGCCTGGGCAAGGCGGCGGCGAGCAAGCCACGTTTGTCCAACACCTCCGGCGCCGCGGTCTATCTGCCGTGCGAGGAAGCCCTCGGCCATACCGGCGTGTTCGCCGATCTTCCGGCATCAGATCAGGCCGAGGGGCTAGGTCCCATGCTCGTCGCCCGCGACATACCCGTGGGCCAGGTGCGCGAGTTGCGCTGCGGCAAGGCGGAAGTATGGCCCGGCGCCTGGCGCGCCGATCATGTGCGCGTGGTCGAGACTTCCACCGCCACCAAAGCCGCCTCCTGAGGTGAAAACGGTCTTCAGCGCCGACAACGTGCTCGCCGGTTTCGCCGAAGCGCGTTAGCGCAGAGCAAAAGGCAGCGCCCTGTCAATGCAGCGAATACGGCGCCCGCCAACTTGCGTGGTCCGGCGCAACTCGCACGCAAACAGGCGATCGCTCTCAGTATCGACGATCTACAAAGTATCGCCCGCATCCATGGGCGCGGCGGATCTGGGCGGATATATTGTGAACTACGCCGGCCGTGGCGGAAAACCGCCTGAAACTCCTGTGCGAAAAGGGATCTATGGCGTTTTGTTTTCGCGCTCTAATTTGACGATCTTGTCGTGGGTAATTTCCGAGGACATATTGCGTGGCAGAAGGTCAACAGCGCCCGAGTATTGGCTGAGTCCCCCTTTCCCGCGCGGTTTCGTCTTTACCTCATGGAAAAATAATTGGGCGATCGCCTGACCCGGCCACAACGCTAGAGGCGTCTCACCGAGATTTCGTAACTCCAGGGTTAGCGTGCCCGCGAAACCTGGTTGTATTCCGATTGCTGTGGCAACAATCAGTCCCAGACGTCCCCATGTTGAACGGCCGATGACATAGGCCATCAAATCTGAAGGCAGACGCAAATACTCCAAGCTTGCGGCGAGCATAAATTGATGAGGATGAATAACAATCCTTCTGCCGAACGGAACGTATTGCTGCTTGTAGAGTGTCGCCAGCGTCGGCTGTAAACCGGTCCGGTTGGTATCAAACTCGTCAATGGATCCATGGGATGAGGGTGAAACCAAAGCAAAGTCAAAACCGAGGCGAATATCTATAGAAGCCTGATCGGTTCGAAGCTGTTCCTAGGGTTCAAGCAGAGGACTTACGACCAAACGAGCGTCTGGGGATCGGGTCTGAAGTCGATTCTTAATCTTTTCGCCGGTCAAGGTTGCCATATCGCCTCACACAGATTTCCAAGCACGACGCGCTTCAGACAGCTCGACAGCTTTCAATAGGAGTCCGTGCAATCGCTCGAGTTTATGAACCGCCGCCGGCTCACTGACTTTGACTCTTAAGTCGGGCAGCTTGGTGAGCAACGCGGCCCACCCAACATTCAAAATCGCAGCAAAGCTGGCGGGTTCTCTATCTTCGAGATTGCTGCCCGATTCTATAGGCGGAATAGCAGCCAAAAGTGCGTCAAGATGACAATCGAGGTCGGCATCTAGGTTAGCGGGCTTATAAATGATCTCGGGGCACTTATTTTTCAGATATGCGTCTAGTGAATCATAAATGCAAGCTGCTGCTCTGATCATTGAAGAATTAAGCTCCGCTATTACTGCAGCAACACTGCGGTTAGCGCTGTGTTTTAGGAAATCATCATATACATGATCCGCAGATGGGGGGTGAACTAGTAAAGAGCTATTAAAATCTTCAGTGATTTCGCAACTTGTGTGTTTTTTAAATACAGAAGAAAAGGATTTAGTCCCACCGCTTATCAATTTATCATGTAGAATTTTTCGTCTTAAACTATTGGCTGGATGACTTTTACTTAATCCATAGGAGCCTCCCATAAGCGTCAAAAACTCGGAAAGCGCGAAAAAACTCGCAGGTCCAGTAAGATAAAAACTAAATGCATCAGCAGAAAGCTCTTCGAACCAGTTGGAAAATATTTCAACAAACGCACTTCTTGTATCAGAATCCAAAGTTGTCACGCCAAGTCTTTTGGCGATTCTATCTCCAACTTTTGTTTTTTCATCATCAAATCCTGATAAATCCCAGGCAACATCGTCAAAGGCAGCATGCCCTATTTCGTGTGCTACGATCGCCATGTGAGGAATTATAGAAAATGCTTTGCTTGGCACGGTAACTCTAAGAAAAGGCCATTCTATATTATTGAGAGCATTTTGCAGAGAAGGAGCCTTATTTCTGATGCCTCGGAATGCATGAACGTCATCGATTGGTAAGAGCTCGTAGTTAGCGAGAATTTCAGCGCGAAATAGTGTTGTGTTATTAATTCCTAGATCGCGGAACCATCGCTGAAGTGGACGAACAATCGGAAAGGGCAGTTCATCCAGCCCGGACCCTCTCATAATTGAGAGACATTCATAGGCGGTCGCGGCCAAGTCAGTCGCATCTCGTGTAAGATTAGACGCGCCTAAAGCGTTTTGTGCTGCGTCCGCCTTCTCTAGGTAACTTTCAGCTGTATCCAAGAGGCCAATCACAACGGAAAGCCACTTATAGGGGCCGATGTGACCACCTGGAAATTGTTGTCCTTTTAAATCGAGCGCTTGGTTGCGCAGTCTTTTTATTGATGACTGCGCTGTCAGCTTCGAGCGTGCGAGAGGATTGTTTTGGGCCTCACGCGCCAATTGGCTCGTCCCGAGGCCTGTCTGCTATCCCGGTTCTACCTTCCCTTTTAAGAGTGGCTAGAATCCCTTCCAGCAGAGCCCTGACTTTCGCAAGGACTTCTTCAGAGACAGGGGTATTTGAACGCAGCCCATTGATTGCGCGCTGCGCCACCAACAAGCTCTCCTGCAGCTCCTCATTTTCTAACTGTCCCAATTGATCCAACAGCGAGAAAGATTCGAATGCTGATCGATTTGCAGAACCGACAAAGAGTGTGGTTCGTCCAACCAATTCCGATCCGAGTTTCGCATCCTTGAAAAGTTTATTGAGGTCTCCTAGTACGAACTCCCGCCTTTCGGGGGCAATCCTCTTGCCCTGAAGCACTGTGAGGCCGTCTTCTATAACGTGCCGAAATCCCACAGCACTTTTCAACTGTGCGGACCTTACCATCATATCCTCCCCTTTATGCGCTCTCAGCCCAGTTTGATGCGACATGCACTCAAACATATAGAACAAATGTGGAACATTGGCAAATTCTGAACCATCTGTTCGCGAAAAATTCTACCCAATCCTACCCATAAACACAACCAAATATAGTATGTCGATACCTATGTCGGAGCAGATATTGATAAATTCGCAATGCCTTAAGTTAGGATTCGACTCCATTTCGTGGGTCCATCATATTTTATGAGCTTACCCGCTTCTGCCCAATTCGAAACCATGCCTGAAATCATTGGCCCCGATCACTCCCAACTTATCGCAGTAAGCCTCGTCGAAGTCGACCAAAGGGGCCGCCTTCATATTCCTGTTCGAATTGCTGACCGAGTTTCGTGGCTGAAGGCCAAAAGTGCACCAACCACAGCTCTAGCGGTCTCGGATGAATCCGGGCGGGTTTCATTATTGAACTGGGAAAATGAAGGCCTGCAGGTGTTGAAGCGGTGCGAGGAATTGAACGGCATGATCGCTATCAATGAGGCACCAATAGACGATCTAGTGGCCCTCATTACCCGGTACAGGTTGCTTTCTATTCCGAAGGATCTACGCCCAACGTTGGGGAATGAAATACTCTTAAACCTCGGCCTTCCGATTGGTGCTACGAGTCGCCTATACGTCGTTGGTGGACCCGACCGGATAATTTTGCTCACACATTCTCTTCTAGTTGACCTGTGGAAAACAACAACATCCGTATTCGCAGGCCTTCCCTAAGGGATAAATTAGTCTCTCAGATCATTAAGAACGAGGACTACCTCCGCGTTGGCGCCCGCATCGCCGCGCTCGGGTTGCCCAGCCTGTTCGTCATGGAAGGCGGTTATGCGGTCGCCGAGATCGGCATTAACGCCGTCAACGCGCTCACCGGTTTCGCCGAAGCGCGTTAACGCAGGGCAATGGGCAGCGCCCTGTCGATGCAGCGAATTCGGCGCCCGCCCACTTGCGTGGTACGGCGCAGCTCGCAAGCAACAATGCGCCTGTCGCCCTCATCGACGATCCATAGCGTATCGCCGGCAACGATACGCCCGGCTCCAGACAGCACCGCCGGGTACGCCGGCTCAACCGGCTTCGCCGCCGGCTCGCCGCGCACCACCGTTACGCCGCTGCGATTGTCAAAACGCACCGTCTCCACTTGCGCGCCCCTGTAAATCACCACCGATCCGCTGTCTTGCGCCCGCGTTGGCCCGGCAAGAGCCGCCAAACCCATGGCGACGGCGAGAAAAACACCGGTCTGCGTTTTCATGACTGCCTGTCCTCCCGTGTAACGCCCGTCCTGCGATATCCGCAAGGCTACGGCAAGTTGCGCTTCCTCACAACTGGCGCCCCGCCCCGCATCCTCGTAGACTGTGTCCAACGGCCATCGCCGCCGACGCGGCACATTGGCCGGCCGTACAAGGGGGGCCGCGATGGTCGCGCGGGTGAATACGGTCGCCTTCATGGGTGTCGATGTGGTCCATGTCGAT
>JGI24023J19991_10003995_pt1 | contig 10183 bp, 8 predicted proteins | sample Cruoilmetagenom1_FD_19991 | JGI IMG/M metagenome (IMG submission 19991)
AAGGCGTCATCGAAAAACTAACCGCCGAAGGCGACCGCACCCCCGCCGACCTGGTCCTGACTGTGGACATCGCCCGCCTAAATGGCGTGGTCGAAGCGGGCCTGACCCAACCTGTCACCAATGACGTGCTGTCGGCCAATATCCCCGCCGACCTGCGCGACCCGGCCGGCGAATGGTTTGGCCTGACGACCCGCGCCCGCGTTGTCTTTGCCTCAAAAGACCGCGCCGCGACCCCGCCCGCCACCTATGAAGCACTGGCCACCCCAGCATGGAAAGGCCGCATTTGCACCCGTTCGGGCACCCACGCCTATACCGTCGCGCTGGTCTCGGCCGCGATCCACCACATGGGCGAAGCCGACGCGAAAACATGGCTGCAGGGCGTCAAAGACAACCTGGCCCGCAAACCCCAAGGCAATGACCGCGCCCAAGTCAAAGCCGTCTGGGCCGGCGAATGCGACGTTGCGCTTGGCAATACCTATTACATGGGCAAAATGGTCAACACCCCAGAGCAGGTCGCCTGGGCCGACAGCGTCAACGTCGTATTCCCAACCTTTGAAGGTGGCGGCACCCACGTGAATGTTTCAGGCATAGCCCTGACCAAACACGCGCCCCACAAGGCGGACGCAATCAAGTTGATGGAGTTTCTGGCATCCCCCGCGGCCCAGGAAATCTATGCCGAGCAAAATTTCGAATACCCCATCGCGCCTGATACAAAGCCAAGCGAGCTGGTCGCCAGCTGGGGCACATTCACAGCTGATAACGTCAACCTGATGGACATCGCCAAACTGCGCGGCACAGCCCTCAAACTGATCGAAGAGGTCGACTTCGACGGCTAACCCCCACACCGGCTATTGCCCCACAGGATTTCGGCTATACTGCGCTAAATACCAGACCCAATCACTTGCGGAGGGTAAAATGCGCGGTCACTGCCTATGTGGGGCAATCGAGTTTGAAATTGATACGCCAGTTCAATCTTGCGTAAATTGCCATTGCGAAAGCTGCCGACGACAATGTTCAGCCCCCATGACAACCTATGTCGGGGTGCTGGACACGCAGTGACGCTGGGTAACGGGCGCACCCAAAGTCTATGAATCGTCCCCCGATGTCGAAAGAACCTGACCTGCGCCCCAAGTTTCCTCCACCACATGGAGAGTCCTTGGGTTTGATTTAATGGCGTTACGCGGCCAGTTTGTCCATGCTCATTTTCTCTGCAAATTCTATCGGTGTCAGGTTTCCGAGCGATGAATGTGGTCTGTGACGGTTGTAATCCTCCTGCCATGCTTCCAGCACTTCCTTGGCATCCGCCAGCGAGCTGAACAGCGTTTCATTTAGGCACTCATCACGCAGCTTGCCGTTAAGGCTTTCGATAAATGCGTTTTGCGTTGGTTTTCCCGGCGCGATGTAATGCCAGTCGATCCCGGTGTCCTGAACCCATTTCAAGATAGCCATGCTGGTGAACTCGGTACCATTGTCCGATACAATCGTTCCCGGCATTCCACGTTCGACGATAACTTGATCCAACTCCCGTGTGACACGCTGGCCAGACAAGGATGTGTCAGCAACTAGCGCCAGGTTCTCGCGGGTGAAGTCATCGACGACGGTCAGGATACGGAAACGGCGGCCATCGGTGAATGCGTCTGAAACGAAATCCAAAGACCACCGCTGGTTTGGGCCATCCGGCAGTACCATAGGTCTTCTGGTGCCCAAGGCCCGCTTTCTGCCACCCCTGCGGCGCACCTGTAACCTCTCTTCGCGATAGATACGTCTCAGCTTCTTGTGGTTCACCGTGTGGCCTTCCCGTTCGATCATGACATGAACGCGGCGATAGCCAAACCGCCGCCGTTCCCGCGACACCCGCTTGATGGCATCGCGCAGCCCAGTATCATCGACACGGCGCGATTTATAACGCACCATTGAGCGATCCACTTGCAAGACATCACACGCCCGACGCTGGCTGACTTGATGCGCTTCCATCAAATGAACCACCGCTTTCCGCTTCGCATCGGGCGTCACCATTTTTTTGAGTTCACATCCCTCAGCATGGCATTATCCAGCATCTGTTCCGCCAGCAGCTTCTTCAGTCTGGCGTTCTCAGATTCCAACGCCCGCAACTTCTTCGCATCAGACGGTTCCATGCCGCCGTACTTGCTTTTGTATTTGTAAAACGTGCCCTGACTGATGCCGTACCGTCTGCACACGTCAGCCGTCCGCTCACCGGCTTCCTGTTCCTTAATGATCTGAATGATCTGTTCGTCTGTAAATCGTGCCTTCATTTGTCCGTCCTTTGGTTGGGCGGACTCTACACTATATTGGAGGAGTTTTAGGGGCTCAGGTCAGGATCTGATGAGAGGCGCTGGACTGTGACATCGGTTGAGTTTACGTCGGTGAACTCGAATGTATCCGTTCCAGTATACCCATATCACCGTCGCCGATCAAGTCTTGACTTTTGGCGCGAGTGGCACTGCCACGGTTGGCATTGTCGACAAGACCTTCACCAATACGACCGCCGCATTCGCCATCCTCAGCTTTGCCGACGGCCGCGAGGATCTGACCCTCACCCCCGGGCACCGCGTGTTGACGGAAACGGGCGATTACATGGAGATCGGCCATATGCTCAAACTGGGCGGTGGCCATGTGCGGTTGACCGACAGCCAAGGCAATATCGTCGAGGCCACGGGCCAGATCGTGAGCTATTCGGCCGAGACGGCGGATATGTTCCCCGTCTCCGCAACCAAAACCATCGTTTTTGAAGGGCAGAGGGGGGCGGTGGCGATGGCAGCTTGAGGGTAATGACTGATTGAATGTGCCGTGTTATGCCTCAATTTTTGGGTGACGATTTGAGAGGTGGTTTTCAATGTATGCGGTAAGGTTTTATGTTTTAGTGGTAAATGAATCGTCGTGATGAAAAGAAAATCCCGTTTTGAAATTGTTAGTTCCATCTTGCCGTTCGTTGTAGGCATTTTTATGGCGAGCGGGGCCATGCGTCGTATTGTTAAACGAAAACGAGTGTATTTTGGACGTGCGGCATTTGATAATTCGACCGAGAAAAAGCCGTTACACATGTTGGCTGCACAATGAAAAGGCGCTCAAAAATGCTCTTTGGTCTTGCGGGCTTTGCCGCTCTTATTACCGTTGCAAAGTATATAGATAATCGGGTTGTGAGAAAACTGGATCAAGACATACGCATGTCTGGGGCGGGGATTGAGGAGCGTATCGCAGAGCTGGACTTGGATCAGCTGAAGAATGTACCAAGTATACATCACTGCAAACGCATTCGTGTCAATTTTTTCTACCAGTATCAGACCTGTTTTAGCGGGTACTATATTCAAGCTGATACACCGCAACCCCAACGAATAAATTATAGATATACTCCCCCGCGCCCATTCTTGAGTTTCTTAAAACTCGTGTTTTCGAATGAAAGCTATTTTCATCGTGGGAACGCGTTGCGCAATGCCGAAACTCTGGGGGGGATTTATAAAGATGGCACCTGGCAGGTAACCATACGGTCAAGCATTTTGGAAAGCTATTCAGGCGTAGACATAAATGATTACCCGATTAGCTATCGAGGACAAAATTTCACTGTAAGAATCGTCAGAAAAGGAATTTGGAAATGACATATCTGGGGAGCAATGATGGGGTTAAGCGAGCAACTCGTTGAAGGGGTTACGGCTGATGTTGGCGCCGCAGGCGAGGAGGCCGATGTTTTTGCCTTTGAGGCGAGATTTTAGCGGGCCTAAGGCGCCTGTGAGCGAGGCGGCGCAGGCGGGCTCGACCATCAGTTTCAGGGCGTCGTTCATCACACGCATGGTTTGGCGCAGATCATCGTCAGAGACACGGACAATTTCGGTGACATTGGCGCGGGTGAGCGCGTAGGAATAGGGCAGGGCCGTGGGCGAGCCGAGGCTGTCGGCGATGGTGTCGACCTTGTCCAGAGACTGGGGGCTGCCGGCTTTGAAGCTTTGGTACATGCTGTCGGCCCCGAAGGGCTCAATGCCGAATATTTCGATTTTAGGGTTCAGAAGTTTGAACGCGGCTGACATGCCGGAGATCAACCCGCCGCCGCCAACCGGCAGGACAACCGCGTCGAGATTTGGCAGGTCCTGGAAGAATTCGGCGGCGCAGGTGGCGGCCCCCAAAGACATAGTGTAGCCCTCAAACGGGTGGATGATGCTGCGGCCTTCTGTGTCGGCGATCTCGTGCATTTTTGCAAAGGCGTCGATGATGGTTTCGCAGAGGATCAAGTCAGCGCCAAGGGCGAGGCAACCGTCAATGCGGATTTGATCGGTGGCTTTTGGGACGGCGATTTTTGCGGAAATGTCGGCGGTTTTGGCGGCCCATGCCAAGGCCAAGGCGTGGTTGCCACCCGAGGCCGCGGTGACGCCCGCGCGGCGTTGATCTGGTGTTAGGGCATTCAGAGAGAGCAGATTTCCGCGGGCTTTGAAGGAGCCTGCTTTTTGGAACAGTTCCATCTTCATGGTGGCGGTGCAGCCCTGTGGCAGCAGGTCTTCGAGCCCTGTTTGGCGCAGATCCAAAACGGGGGTTCGGATGATGTGATCATCCAGTTGTTGTTGGGCAGAATTGATGTTTTCAAGTGTGATTTCAGACATTTATCTATTCCATGGGCCGTGGTGATTGCCGTCTTTATCGCACCGCTGAAAGCCGTGTTCACCAAAGAAATCGCGTTGGGCCTGGATCAGGTTGGTGCTGCCGCGCGCTGTGCGGATGCTGTCGAACCAGGCCAAAGCAGCCGAGAGGACAGGGACGGGGATGCCGCATGAGATGGCAGTGGCCACCACGCGGCGCAGGGCACCGATCGAGGTGTCCAGGCGCGCACGGATGGTCGGGGCGAGGATGAGTTCGCCATGGGGCAGATCATCGCGAAAGGCTTCGGCCAGATCATCGAGCAGGGTTGAGCGGATGATACAGCCCGCGCGCCAGATTTCGGCAATGCGCGGCATGTTAAGCGACCAGTCGTATTCGTCGGAGGCGGCTTGCAGGACGCGGAACCCTTGGGCGTGGCCGAGGATGCGGGCGGCCATCAGGGCGGCTTGCAGATCGTCCGTGTCGGGCAAATCGGTGGGATTGGTGTTTGCCGCCAAGAGGGGTTGGGCCGACGTTCGCGTGGTTTTCTCTGACGACCAAGAGCGCGCACCGACCGCGGCCTCGATCGTGGAGGCGGATTGGCCGAGAATGAGTGCCTCGATTGCGGTCCAGCGGCCGGTGCCTTTTTGCCCGGCTTTATCGCGGATCAGATCGACCATTGGGGTGCCGGTTTCGGGGTCGGTGGCTTGCAACACCTTGCCTGAAATTTCCACCAGATAAGAGCGCAACGGGCCATCGTTCCATTGTGTAAACAGGGCGCCGATTTTGGCGGCGGGCCAGCTGTCTGCGTCGCGCAGCAGTGCATAGATTTCGGCGATGGCCTGCATGTCGGCGTATTCAATACCGTTGTGTACGGTTTTCACGAAGTGGCCCGCGCCATCGGACCCGAGATGATCGACGCAGGGGTCGTCTTCGAATTTGGCCGAGATGGTTTGCAGGATCGGTTTCAGTTGGGTCCAGCTGTGGTCGGTGCCGCCAACCATCATGGAGGGGCCGCTCCGTGCGCCGCTTTCGCCGCCCGACACGCCCATGCCGACGAAATGCAGATCTTGTTCCGCCAGCATCGCACTGCGGCGGCGGGTGTCGTGAAAGTTGGCGTTGCCGCCATCAATGATGGTGTCGCCCGTGTCCAGTAGGGGCGTGATGCTGTCGATCATCATGTCCATTGGTCTGCCTGAGGGGATCATGAACAAGATCACGCGGGGCGTTGCGAGGCCTTGAACGAAAGCGGTGAGGCTGTCGTGGGGTGTCAGGTTTTTGGCCAGCGGTCCGGCTTCGTCAACAAAGGTTTTGATCCAGTCGGTTTCGCGGTTGGTGACCGCAACCTGAAACCCGTTGTCGGCCATGTTGAGTGCGAGCGCGCTGCCCATCGTTCCAAGGCCGTAAACCCCGATTTGTGCTTGTCCCATGGTGATCCCCCCATTCATGTTAGCGCTACCTTACGTTGGCGGCTCACTGAACGCCAGTCATTTACGGGCATTTGATGCGCGCCGCGCTCAGGGCTTTGGGCAGGGCTGTTTCAAACAGGTCAAGGTCGGCGTCAGTGCCTGCTGAGATGCGGATGCAGCGGTCTTGGGGCGCAACGAAGGGCATGCGGATGAAGATGCCAAGCGTGGTCATTTCAGCGACGACGGCGCGGGCAAAATCGCCGGATTTACCACAATCAATCGTGACGAAATTGGTGGCCGAAGTGATCGGGGTTAGGCCGTTTTCGTGGGCGATCCGGCTGATGCGGTCACGGGATTTTACGACGTTTTGTTGGGTTTGGGCCAGATAGGTTTGGTCCTGAAGGGCGGCCAATGCGCCGGCTTGGGAGACGCGGCTCATACCGAAGTGGTCGCGCACTTTGGCGAAGTTTGCGATCAGGTCTTTGTGGCCGATTGCGGCCCCAACGCGGGCGCCGGCCATGCCGTAAGCCTTTGAGAAGGTGCGCATTCTGATCACGCGCGGGTCATCAACACACATCGCGGGGGCGGTGCCCTCGGGGGCGAATTCAACGTAAGCCTCATCAAGCACCAGCAGGCAGCCATCGGGCACGCGGTTGATCATATCATTGATTACATCAGCGCTGTGGCAGGTGCCCATCGGGTTGTCGGGGTTTGCGATATAAACCAGTTTGGCGTCGGTTTCAGCGGCCTTGTTGATCAGCGCATCCGGGTCTTCCATGTCGTTCTTAAACGGCACCTGCACCAATTCGCCGCCAAAACCGTTAACATGGTAATTGAAGGTCGGGTAGGCACCCGCCGAGGTCACGACTGTGTCGCCCGTCGTCACGGTCATGCGCACCAGCGAGCCAAGCAGCCCGTCGATGCCAGCGCCGATGACAATGTTGTCCATGTGTACGTCGTGGTGGGCGGCCAAAGCGCTGCGCAGATCATGGCTGGCAGAATCGCCGTACATCCATGTTTCGGGGACAGCATCTTGCATGGCTTTGATGGCGTTTGGCGAAGGGCCAAAGACGTTTTCATTTGCCCCAAGGCGCGCGGCAAAAGGATGGCCAAGGGCGCGTTCTTGTACTTCGGGGCCAACGAATGGCACGGTGGAGGGAAGCGAGGCGATCAGCGGGGTGTATCTGGGTCCAGTCATGCGGAATTGATTGCGCAAAACGCGCGGGGCGGCAAGGGGATAGGTTGAAAATAGCTGTGGCGTGCATATATGAGAATCATTCGCAACTACCAACAGGTGATATATGTCGATCAAACTGACCCGTCGTGGATTTCTGGCAACGACAGCTGCGGCTGGGGCCGTGCGCACCTTGCCGAGCATTGCTACCAAACTGGGTGGACGACGTATTTTGACATTGGTTTACGACAAATCGCTGGGCATGATGCGGGCGGTTGAGCGGGTTGTGCATTAGGGCAAAACACACAAAAAATATGCGCTCAATGTGATGCGCCTTTATTAACTTGACCAGACAGGGTAGCTATTTCTGCAGGCTAAAGCCGCCAAAGAACGTCAATTGGTATTCGGAGTATTTTGCTATGTCGCGATTGTTGTCGGGAATGATTTTTGCCCTATTTCTTGCATCACCGTCTTGGGCTGATTTGGACATTGGGCCGTATAAGGTCGTTCTTCCCGATGATTTGCACATCACTGATTGCGAAGACTGCACAGCAGATCAGGTGTTATTGTTTTGGAAACCCGTGATCAACGCGAAGGCCCTCACCGCCTATCAAGATTATATGAAAGCCAACGACGGTGATGACATTTTTGACGAACAACATAGCCAAGGGATCGCGGGGCATTTGGAATTGTCCTATTGGCCGCGCGACGAAAAGCATAGTGCGCTAACTGCCCAAGAACTGCATGCCATCGACTGCGCCAATTTCCGAGCGTCGTGGGGATATGGGTTTTGCGATTTTGATCAAGCGCAAAAAATTGGCCATATCGCAACGGCTGCAGGGGCCATGGTCTATGTTGTTTGTCGGTATGATGAAACGGGCACTATCTGTGCCAATGGCTTGGACTATATAGAGTTAGGCAATACACTGATTGGCACGCAACACCCCTCAGCGCGTCGGTTCTCACGGGCTTGGGAGCGGTATGAGAACCAGCCTAATCCGGAGGCCGAACGTGGCCTTCTGAGCGCTTTGCGGGCAGCAGGAAATGTTGCCAAGATCGAAGAGCTACTTGGCAACATCACGCTCACAAATGGCAACTGAGCTTTAAGCCTGATCTAGCGATGTTCCGAAAAGGGGCATTCGAGGTGTGGCTAGCCCATTTCGGCCAACCGCTGCATGGCGGCTTTCAGTTTGGCGGCTTCTTCTTCTTTTTGCGCCATCAGTTCGCGGCTTTCGGCGACCACGGCATCGGGGGCGCTGGCGACGAATTTGGGGTTGTTCAAACGGCCACGTAGGCCACCCAAATCTTTCTCTAATTTGCCAAGCGTTTTTTCCAGACGCTCTTTTTCCGCCGCAACATCAATGATGTCGGCCAAGGGCAGCGCGAACGCACCGCCGTCAACCGCGATGGTCACAGCACCTTTGGGCAGGTCAGTCGCCTCGGTCAGCGTTTCGATGCGCGCGAGGCGTTTGATCAGGGCTTCGTTGTTGCTCCATGCCTTTTGGCCTGCCGCGTCCAAGCTCTGTTGCAGCATCGGGATTTTCGCCCCGGCTGGCACGTTGACCTCGGCACGGGCCGAGCGGATTTTGTCGACCAGATCGGTGACCCAATTCATTTCGCGATCCGCCTCGGGGTCAACCAGATCGGCGGCTGTGTAAGTGGGCCAATCTTGGTGGACCAGCATGTTGGCGCGGGTGCCCGTGATGCCCCACAATTCTTCGGTGATAAACGGCATCATCGGGTGCAGCAGGATCAGAGACTGATCAATGATCCATGCCATCGTGGCGCGGGTTTCCTTGATTGCGCCCGCGTCTTCGGAAAAGAACGTCGGTTTGGTGTATTCCAGATATTTGTCGCACAGGGTGCCGCGCACGAACACATAGGCCGCAGAGGCGGCGTCGTTAAACCGGTAGGCTTTTAGGGCGGCTTGATAGGTGTCAAACGCCTTGGCGGCCTCGCCGACCATCCATTTGTTCAGTGGCAGGGTTACCTTGGCGGGGTCAAAATCGGGGTCGGGGTGGCATTCGTTATATTGCGCGAATGACACGGCGTTCCACAGTTTGGTGCCAAAGTTGCGATAGCCCTCGACCCGTTCGGTGGACAGCTTCAAGGAGCCGCCGATGGAGGCCATTGAGGTCATGGTGAAACGCACCGCATCGGCGCCATATTCGTCGATCATATCCAGCGGGTCGATCACGTTGCCCAAAGTTTTGGACATTTTCACGCCGTTTTCATCGCGCACCAGCTGGTGCAGATAAACGGTGTCAAACGGCACTTGGCCGGTGACCTCGAGTTGCATCATCATCATGCGGGCGACCCAGAAGAACAGGATGTCTTGGCCGGTGATCAGGGTGGAGGTCGGGAAGTATTTGGCCAGCTCCGGCGTGTCCTCGGGCCAGCCCAAAGTGCCGATGGGCCAGAGGCCGGAGGAAAACCATGTGTCTAGGACGTCGGGGTCGCGCCAAATTGGAAACAGGATTTTTTCTGGGCGGCTGTCGGAATAAAAATCATCAAAAAAGACATCGAATAACTTGAAGGCATGTTCGCGGTTTTCTGCTTCAACAATTTCAATGTCAAAGTTTTCATCACCGAGCCAAGACATGGCGTATTTATGTGCAGCAGCGCGTGCTTCTTCTACTGTTGCCGTACAGATCTCTTGGTTGTTGCCCGATATAGAAAGACTATATTTGTCTTTTTCAACCTTTGTTCCTCCATGTTCATCAGAAAAATCAATTCCATACCAAACCGGTATCTGATGCCCCCACCACAGCTGGCGCGAGATGCACCATGGCTCGATGTTTTCCATCCAGTGGAAATAGACCTTTTCGCCTGACTCTGGTATGATTTTCACGCGTCCGTCCGTCACCGCGTCACGGGCGGGGCCAGCCAGTTTGGCGGCGTCCACATACCATTGATCGGTCAGCATCGGTTCCATCACCACCTTGGAGCGGTCACAAAATGGCTGCATGATCTTTTTGTCCTCGACCTCGATCATCAGCCCTTCGGCATCAATATCGGC
>JGI24023J19991_10003996_pt1 | contig 10182 bp, 6 predicted proteins | sample Cruoilmetagenom1_FD_19991 | JGI IMG/M metagenome (IMG submission 19991)
GTGGCTGGCTTGTGCGCTGCCATTACTGCTGCCAGAGCAGGAGCGCAAACTATATTGATTGAAAAAAATAATTTTCCTGGCGGTACGGCTGTTATCGGTTTGCATCGTTTTATTTGCGGACTCTATTTAAATGGAACACAAATACCGAAGGCCACCCTTAACATTGGTATTGTGCGTGAAATCGTTGCAGGTTTAAAAATGCTTGCTCCAGCAGCAAATCTTCTTAAAATGGGAAGGGTTTATGTTTTGCCATTTGCAACCTGCGATCTTGTTTCCGTTTTCAGGTCATTAAGTGAAAACATGCCACGCCTGTTACTTTCATATAATACACAAGCTGTTTCAGTAGAATATGATCAGGGCAAAATTATCTCTGTAACCGCCAATGATTTATTGTGTAAGATTAATATCAAAGCCGGAGTTATAATAGATTGTTCGGGTGATGGTGCAATAATTAAAATGGCCGGTTTACAATACAGGTCTGCCACGATGGCTGAACGTCAATTGGCAGGATTTGCATTTCGGATCAAGGGCATCTACCCTGCGGATGAGATGGCAAGTATTAAGGTGCCGTACTATCTGGCAAAGGCGGCAAAAGCCAAAAAAATTCCTTTGCACTTAAAGTTTACCACATTTGCTTTAACTGATGATTCTGGTGAAGGCTTTTGCAGACTCTCCATTCCTCCAGGATTAGCGGCCGGATTAGATGCAGCCGGATTAGATGCAGATAGAGATAGAAATTTACAGGCTCAAGCAAATGCCAGGCTGGTTCATTCCATCCTTAAAAAAAAAATTCCTGCTTTTCAGAATTCTTGCATATCAAAAAAAAATTCATCTGTAGTTGATCGGGAAGGAATCCGTTTGGATGGAAAATTTTTATTAACAGCAAAGGATGTTCTAAGTGGTGAAAAATTTTTTAATGGGATAGTCAAGAACTCATGGCCAATAGAGTTTTGGGATCAAAACCTGGGGCCATACTATAAATATCTCTTACCTGATGATTACTATACAATTCCTTCAGGATGCCTCAAGGATAAAATAATAAAAAATTTTTTATGCGCCGGACGATGCATATCTGTAACCGGTGAAGCATTAGGTTCCACCCGGGTTATGGGTACTTGTATGTCGCTGGGTGAACAGGCCGGCATGGCCGCTTGCGAAATGATAAGGTAGTTATGCGTATATTATTAATTAAACCGTCCACTGATCTCCTGGTCGCCCGTCGTCTACAGGAAGGATTTCTTCACCTTGAGCCGCTGGAGCTTGAAATTGTAGCTGGAGGCATTCCTGAAGATAATGAGATAAAAATACTCGACCTGAGCCTGGAGAAAGAGCCAATAAATAAATTTCAAAAAATTCTTGACCAGATGTCACCAGATATGGTCGGCTTTACAAGTTACAGTTCCAACTCATATCAGGTTAAAAATCTGGCAGGTATTGTAAAAAAACATAACCGTTCGATTGTAACCGTGGTGGGAGGCCTGCACGCCACCATCGTGCCCCATGATTTTGCCGTTAATGATATAGATATTATTGTGCGCGGTGAAGGCGGCACTGCCATGAAAGAAATTGTAAATAGATTTAAACAGAATAAGCCCCTTTTTTTTGATAACAGGGCATTATCACCAAAGGATCCGGAATTTAATTTAAAAGTCATGCTGCCGGCTCCGGACTACCCCAAAGTCGAAAAGATTCCTGCTCCGCGCCGTGATCTGGTAAAAAGATCGCGTTATTATTGTGTTTGGACATCCAGCCCGGGTAAAAGGCTTGATTCTATTTTTCCCCAGGTTGCAAGCCTTCGCACATCTCTGGGATGCGTATTTTCATGTTCCTTTTGCGTGGTTCCCAAAGTTATGAAGGGCAGGTATCTACAGCGAAAACCTGAAGATGTAGTTGATGAAATAGAATCCATTTCCGAAAAATATATCTATTTTGTGGATGATGAGATGTTTCTTAATGCTGCCCGGACCAAGCGGATTGCAGAGCTTATTTTAGAACGTAAAATAAAGAAGCATTATATTAGCTGGGCAAGAAGCGATACCATTGTTGAGCATCCCGAGATGTTCAGTTTGTGGAAAAAGGCCGGATTAAGTACTCTTTACGTAGGTCTCGAATCGATGAACAANGCCAGCCTCGATGCTTTTAACAAAAAAACAGGGGTCGAAACCAACCGTAAAGCTGTTGAAGTCCTGCGTGATATCGGGATTACTCTGCATGCCAGTTTTATTGTTAAACAGGATTTTACTAAAAAAGATTTTAAACAAGTGGAACAGGATGTAAAAAATATCTGCCCGGCGGAAGTCACATTTACGGTGCTTTCTCCTTCACCAGGAACAGCATTCTGGTATGAACAAAAAAACAGATTTATTTGTGATTCATTTAAATATTATGATTGCATGCATACTATTTTGCCTACCCGCCTGCCTTTAAGGCAATTTTATCAACATTTCAGCGATCTGTACAGTTCAGCCTTACGTTATAATCCCCTCAGAGTACAGAAGGTGCGTTACCCCCTGCGTGAATTAATAAAGGTTGTTTTCCTGGGGATAAAATTTGTTGTCGCAACGCGTACTATTTACAAAGATTATTTGCCGGAGCGAAAAAAGTGATATTATAATGAGGTACTAATACTTTTATTTTGAGCAGCAAACATCAGATAGAAATTTAAATGAAGAGAAGGATAGGGAATAATTATTTTAAACAATAATAAAATTCTGCTCGTTTATCCGCTCGGTTACAGGGTTGAGGCAGCAGCAGATGATATATCCAGAATAGCCAGCATTATGCCGCCGATTGGTCTGATTAGTATTGCGGCTTTTCTTGAACAGCGCGGGATACAAACCGCAATTGTCGATTGCTATGCAAGGCCAAATGCAGATACTCTTATCCGTGATTACATTTTATCTCATAAGCCTCGATATATTGCTTTTAGCTGTACCACTTCCAACTTTTTGGATGGCATCCGCATTGCCAAAGCTGCAAAGAGTATTCAACCGGATATAAAAACTGTTTTCGGCGGAGCGCATGTTTCAGCTTTAAAAGAAAAAATTTTACATCATTTCCCGGATGTCGATTTTGCCATCGTTGGGGAAGGCGAGCAAACTCTGGCAGATCTGATTGAACGGGGGTATGATGAGGCTGGAGCAATAGAAGGGATTGTGCTGCGTGAAGATAATGAAAACGTATTTTTTACAGGTTACAGAAAAAATATGCTTGATCTTGATACGCTTCCGTTTCCGGCTTATGAAAAACTTCAAGGATATCCCCAGGCATATAAAATGCCGATTTTTAACTATCCTAAAAATCCAGGCACAAGCTGTATTTCCAGTCGTGGCTGTCCTTATCAATGCAGCTATTGCGACAGATCTGTGTTTCAGCGAAGTTTTCGATATAATTCTGCCATATATTTATATGAACATCTGAAATATCTAAAAGAACGTTTTGGAATTCGGCATCTATCTTTTTATGATGATCAGTTTACTTTTAATCGTAAAAGAGTTGCAGCATTTACCCAAATGCTGATTGACCGTCCATTGGGGACAACTTTTAACTGCGTTGTCAGGGCTGAACATATTGATTTTGAGCTTCTTTTGCAACTGAAAGCTGCAGGTTGCTGGATGATCAGTCTTGGCATAGAAACAGGCGATATAAATTTGCTGGCCATGCACAGACAAAATCCGAATCTTGAACTTTTGGCACAGAAGATATATTTAATCAAAAAGGCGGGAATACGAGTTAAAGGGCTTTTAATGATCGGCTTGCCAGGCGAAACAGAATCAAGCATCAAAAAAAGTATGGATTATGTATTTTCACTTCCCATTGACGATATTAACCTGGCCAAATTCACCCCCTTTCCCGGCTCCCCGATTTATGAAAATATAAACAAACTGGGAGAATTTGATGAAGACTGGGAACAAATGGATTGCATGAATTTTCAATTTATTCCACGGGGAATGACAAAGGAAAAGCTGGAAAAATATTTTATAAAATTTTACAAAACACATTATACGCGTCCTGCAACACTTCTTAATTATTTTTCCATGATCTGGCGTTCTCCAGACAGTTGGAAGCGCTTTATTCTTAACCTTGGTGATTTTTTAAAATTTGCAAAAACCGATAAGCGCTTTATAGTTCGCCGCAAATGAATTAATTTTCTTAGGGTTCGCTCAAGGATGGAATCTTGAGCGATTTGCAGGGGACTACAGCCTGCATTATTGTGATAATATTATAAAACTTTTGACAAATAATTCATAAAAAGATATAGTTAATTAATTTGCGATATGAAATTGCAAGATTTATTAAGGTGATAATTGAAACAGGCTGTCTTTTTTTTAAGATGAACAATAGTTAAAAAATAAATTTTTCGTATTGGAATATTTTATCTTAAAATCTGCAAAAGCAGTATAAATTTCATAAAAAAATAATTTTATTTAGTATCCGTCCAGAAATAGCCATTTATGGATGAGCACTATTTATAAAGCCACGAAGGCTTATCAGGGTAAATCCCTGTTTAGCATTCGTGGCTTTTTTTGTTTGGAGAGAGCCGTCCCGTAGCAAGGATATTCGGCTCCCTCCTGGAAATAAAGCACCCTCGGCGTGACGGACACTTTAACTTATTAATAGCACTGCTATATTCTTCCGTCAACTTAAAGGGCATATTAATTTTAAATTTGTTAATGGAGGATAAAGTGAAAAAGTTAAATTTATTAAGTATGTTATTAATCATGGCAGGTTTTGCTCTGCCGGCAACGGTTTCAGCAGAAACGGATTCGGCTGAGGTTATTAAGTTAGATGCAATTGTAGTATCTGCAACAAGAACTGAAAAAAATGTGGACAGCGCGCCGGGCAGCGTTACCGTAATCACAAGCGAGGACATTCAGAAGCATAAGATTCATGCTCTGGATGAAGCGATAAAATATGAAGCCGGTGTTTTTGCCAAGCGTAAAAAAGGGCTTTCCGATTCCATGCCGAGTGTTCAACTCAGGGGGCTATATGGCCCGGATCGGACCCTGGTTTTGCTGGACGGTCTGCCGTTGAATGAAGGATACACCGGCAGTGTTGACTGGAACAATATTAGTACGGAAAATGTAGAACGAATCGAGATTATCCGCGGGCCTTCATCTGCTCTTTATGGGGGCAATGCCATGGGCGGCGTAATTAACATTATCACCAAAACCCCGAAAAAATTTTATGCAAATACAAAGTTCGGATACGGCCGTTCCGATACATACCATGACGACACATACCGATACAGCATTAATATAGGCGACAGGTTCATGGATAAACTGAGCATCGGTCTCGGTTTTGAACAGGAAGAGACAAACGGTTATCCAACTTCTCTTGTCACCAGGTCTTTTAAATCCGGAACAGGAACTCTTACCGGCGGTTATGGAACAGTATATCCTACTAACTCAAAGTATCATGATACAGGAGACCCTGCCTGGGTGGTCGGCGATAAAGGTGATAATTCAGCCAAACGATGGAATCTTAACCTAAAAACAAAATACGATCTTACAGATACCGGAAGTCTTGCTTTTAATTTTCAAAAAGGTTTTCATAAATATGATTGTGACAGACCGCATACTTATCTGGTAGATAAAAACGGAAATCCGGCATTTACCGGAAATGTTGATATTGGCGGTAATCAGCATGCCTCTGTCAAACCATCAAATTATGTTTACTATTCCGGAATGGGTGAAAAAGAAAATTCCAATTATTCTCTGGGATACAAAGAAATGTTCGGACAGCTTGCCTTTAACGGTAAAACCGGATATCAAAAAAGGGACAAATGGTACACCTCATCAACATCTTTTACACAAGGCTATGATGGCGCAAAGGGCACATTATCTGAAAGCAATACGTATTCCTGGTTTACGGATTTGCAGGCAAATCTGCCTCTGGGTGATGAGCATCTTTTAACTTTTGGTTTATATTTCCGGTATGACGATTTCGAAAATGATACATATGATCTTTCTTTTTATCGGGATGAACACAGCAAGACCGAAAAAACCAAAATTACCGAAGGAAATGATCGTTTTTATGCGGCTTATCTTCAGGATGAATGGCAGATCATAGACAAGCTTACCCTTTTTACAGGCGTCCGTTTTGATTACTGGGAGGCCTTTGATGGAGAATCAGGAAATATCGGAAGTGTGGAAAAGTTTGACGAGCCCGAAGAAACCGCTGTCAGCCCCAAGATTGCTCTTGTTTTTAAACCTGTTGCCAACACAATTATCAAGGGCTCTGTGGGCAAAGCCTTTCGTGCTCCTAACATCTATGAACTTTACCGCACATGGGCAAGCTCTTCTACAATATATTACTCCAATCCTGATCTTGATCCTGAAACCTTGATAAATTATGAAATCGGCGTTGATCAGTATCTCTTTTCAAGGCGTATAAAGCTTTCCGCAACATATTTTCATACCGATATAGATGATCTGATTTATTCTTATTCCGGTGAGGACGGGAATAAATATACGGATAATGCAGGCGAGGCTGAAATTGATGGGATTGAGCTGGGAATCAGCGCAAAACCTGTTAACTGGCTGAGACTGTGGGGTAATTATACTTATAATGATTCTGAAATTAAAAAACATGATTATAAACCTGAAGTTAAGGGTAAAAAAATAACAGATATGCCTTTAAGAACCGGCAATCTCGGAGTCGACATCACTTATAAATGGGTTACCGCAAGCCTGGCAGGTCAGTATCTGGGGAAAATTTATAAGAATGAGGAAAATGATGATGTAAAAGATGTGTATAGCGGCAACACGGAAAAATACTGGCTCTGGGATACAAAGATCAGCGTGGCGCCTGTTGATAATCTTGAGCTCTCCTTTTCAGTAGAGAATCTTTTTGACAGGGAATATTATGAATCTTATGTGGGCAGCGAGCGGAGCTATTTCGTAGAAGTAAGCCTGAAATGGTAATTCCGTAGGGGCGAACCTTATGTTCGACCAATTATTAATTAACGCAGGGGCAAATCCCCCCGTGGTTGCCCAATTATTAATTCCGTAGGGGCAATCCCTTGTGGTTGCCCTGTTTTAATGGCAAATAAGGGCACCCACAAGGGGATGCCCCTACGAATATCCAAAATTTTATGAAAAAATTATATTTTATAATATTAATTCTATCCTGTTTTTTATGTGTTTTCTGTCTTGGAATAAACAACTTTGCCGCAAAAAACAACATATCTATAACAGATTCTTCGGGTAAAATGGTGAGGGTAAAAATACCTGTGAAAAAACTGGTTATCCTTACCTCAGACGCTCTGGAAATCATTCGCGCTCTTAATGCAGCCGAGCTTGTTGCAGGTGTCAATTCAGGCACAGAAGAAAACCCATTATTCTGGCCAAAATTAAAGGATTTGCCGAAAGTAGGGAGATGGAACGGGCCGAATTATGAGCTGATCGCAGGGTTAAATCCTGATCTTGTCATAGGGTATGCAGGCCGTCCCGGGCCTGAAATGGAAAAAAAACTGAGTCCATTCGGCATCACGGTGCTGCGGCTCAATTTTTACAAGATAAAAACCCTGGCAAAAGAGGTTAAAATACTCGGTTCTATCTTAAAAAAAGAAAAAGAGGCAAAAGAGTTTGCTGACTGGTACCAGCAAAAAATAGAGTTGATTCAGGATAGAATTCGTAAAATTGATAAGCTGCCGAATGTTTATATTGAAAGCTACACAGATTATCATAGCACGGGTCCCGGTTCCGGCGCTGATGAAATGTGCGCTTATGCAGGGGGACATAATATTTCCTCGGGTTTCGCAATTCCCTATCCAGAGGTTACACCTGAATGGGTGGTGGCTAAAAATCCGGATATTATTGTCAAGGCCGCCTCTATTGGGCGCTGCTATCAAATACCCAAACCTGACAAGCTGAAAAATATAAGAACAGGAATAATTAAAAGGCCGGCCTGGGATAATATTTCAGCAGTCAGAAAAGGAAAGGTTTATGTGCTGGCCAACGATATCTGGACAGGCCCCATGGCAATTGTCGGGATAAGTTATATGGCGAAATGGTTTCATCCCGCTCTTTTTAAGGATATTGATCCTGTTTTAATTCACAAAGAGTATCTAAAAAAATTTCAGAAGATAAAATACAGCGGAGTCTATGTTTATCCTTAATGAATACTGAATCATCTGATATACATAAAGAATACAGAAACTTAACAGGAAAAAAAACAGCTTTTATTATTCTGCTGTTTATTTTGTTATTATTTTCAGCCATTATTGGAATCTCAAAAGGCGCTTTATCAATAGGGATGTTTGATTCCATAAAAGCCATCTTTAAAGATTCCGGAACAGCCCATGCAATTGTCTGGAAACTGAGGCTGCCGCGCGTTATTATGGCAATTCTCGTGGGCGGCGGACTCGGTTTTGCCGGAACAGTATTTCAGGCAGTCTTAAAAAACCCCCTGGCATCCCCATATACCCTGGGAATAGCATCCGGCGCAGGATTTGGAGCGGTTGTTGCAATTTTATTCGGCAGCGGAATAGCCAGTGAATACCTTGTTCCGGGATTTGCTTTTTTCTTTGCCCTTACATCTTCATTTTTTATCCTCGGTATCTCAGGAATTAAAGGCCCCTCATCAGAAACGATGATCCTGGCGGGAATAGCGACCATGTTTCTATTTTCTTCTCTGACATCCTTTTTTCAATATATGGGAACAATGGAACAGGTTCATGAAGTTGTGTTCTGGTTTTTCGGAAGTCTGTCCAGGGCAGGATGGAAAGAGATCGGTCTGGCCGGAGCCATGATTCTGCTTCCGTTCCCGTTTATTATGAAGATGTCATGGGATTTTAATCTTCTTTCCGCCGGAGATGAGGCTGCAAAGGCCCTGGGAGTAAACGTAAAACGCATAAAGATAACAAGTATAATCCTGGCCTCCCTTATAACCTCAGGAGTTATATGTTTTACAGGCATCATCGGTTTTATAGGGCTGGTGGCGCCTCATATCTGCCGAATGCTGATCGGAAGTGACCACAGGTTTCTTTTACCGGCTTCGGCCCTTACCGGCGCTGTGGTTGTTCTTGCCGCAGATACTCTCGGAAGAACTTTATGGGCGCCTCAGGTTATACCGATAGGGATCATGACATCTTTTATAGGGGTTCCTTTCTTCTTTTATCTGTTAATGAAAAAAACAAAAGAGTACTGGTAATGCTTGATATCAAAAATTTAGGATTTAGATATAGAAAAGCAGATATTTTAAAAGATATCCGCTTTGAGTTGGATAAGGGTGAAATAATAAGCATTGTCGGCCCTAATGGCGTGGGGAAAAGCACCCTTTTAAAATGTATTGCGCGGATACTTAAACCGGGTCAGGGGTCTGTTGTAATCGACGGGAAAGATGCCGCAGGGATGAAATCTTCAGACCTTGTGAAATGCATTGGATATGTGCCCCAGGATTTTCCGTCCAAATTTCCGCTTACAGTCTTTGAAGCCATTTTAATGGGAAGAAGACCGTATATTACCTGGAGACCGTCTGATAATGATTTAAAAATAGTATCCGATCTCATTGATTTAATGGAATTAACCGATCTTGCCATGCAGGATTTTGACTGTTTAAGCGGAGGCCAAAAGCAAAAAGTGCTTCTCGCCAGGGCCTTTGCCCAGGAAACGGATCTGCTTCTTCTCGACGAGCCCACAAGTAATCTTGATCTTAAACATCAGCTTGAGGTGATGGAAATAATATCTGACATGTCAAACAAAAAAAATACAGGAGTTATTATGTCTGTGCATGATCTTAACCTTGCTGCAAGATTTTCCGATAAAATTGTCATGCTGCGCAAGGGGAAAATCTTTTGCGCCGGCAAACCGGAGCATGTGATGACTGTGCAGAATATCAGATCAGTCTATGACGTGGAAGTCATGATCAATACAGATCAGATACATCCATTTATACAACCGCTCAGAGCTGTGAGCTAATAAAAGGTGTTTATTATGAAAATAGTTTCAATAATGTGGAGTTCCTATGCCGGCATGCTGCTGCGTGCATCTAAAAATGTTAAAGATATTATCGAGGTTTCGGCCTATTCTTCCATGAGTCTTGAAAAAGATCCTGAAAAACTTGATCAGGTTCTTAAGGAAGCATCAAAGGCTGATGCCCTGTTTCTTTACAGATCAGCAGAAACCTTTTGGGATAATATAGAACCTGTTCTTAAAGATCTGGGGAAAAAAGTGCCTA
>JGI24023J19991_10003999_pt1 | contig 10175 bp, 13 predicted proteins | sample Cruoilmetagenom1_FD_19991 | JGI IMG/M metagenome (IMG submission 19991)
GTCATTGAACTTTGCTATCTCTACACGTGGACATGAAAAAGGTGTAAATCACTTAGGTGTACAGTATGAGAGTGATGAAGCTCTTTTAGGTGCGCAAACGCAATTTGAAAGTAAAGGCATCAAAGGTAAAGAAGATAAAGGTGCTATCTGTTGTTACAAAGAGTCAAACAAATACTGGGTAGAAGACCCAACAGGTATGGTCTGGGAGAACTATCATTCTATGGATGATGTAGAAGTCTTTGGTGTAGATAGTACAGATACAGCGGATGGGTGTTGTGTTCCAACTTTTGGAAAGTTTAGTGAAGCACCATCTTGTACACCTAATAAAGATGGAAGTGAGTGTTGCTAAACATCACCAAAGATGCTTAGTAACAAAGCATTAATCTGATAGAAGGTTTGGATTTGTCACTAGGTTTCTAACCCCGTGTCCATGATCTTCTTTAAAGACATTTCCTTTACACCACTCGCCAACAGTGTCTATATTTACTTTAAGAACTTTAGGACGAACACTCCATGTGACTTGGAAGGGTGAAGCTTTTTCATTGTATGTTGGTCCTGTTGTTGACCCGTCATAACGAACCGGTGTACCTGCATTATCAGGTATATTCAGAGCTTGATGGAAACCATTTTTAATGCCATGTGAAGTAAGCATTTTAAAATCTAAGGCATCTTTATCATTGGTAACAACATACACTTGTGCTTCGACGCGAAGTTGAGGATTGTTGACTGCTTTACTCAAACATGAACCCAAAGTTGGTCCTGGTTTCACTTTTGCAGTTGAATATACGTAATGTACTTCTATCGTATCTCCTGGTTCTAGATCACCATGATCACTTGAACATACATTGTGGGCCAAAGGTGTAAGCTCTGTTTCACTGAGCGTTCCTGTATATTCATATCCACTGTTGTAACCATGACCATCACCATTCCCTGCATATTTGGTAAACTCTCCACCTTTATGCTCGGCATTTTCATGAAAGTGAATGTTACATAAATTCATTTCTCTATAAGGTGGTGCATCAGTAAAATCAAGTGTGTTATCTCCCTCGATCATGTCTATATCTCTTGGAGCCTGAGGAGCAAAACCTTGGTTTGCAGTATTTTTTTTCAGTGCTGCACGTTGCGCTGCAATCACTGTATCGGAGACTGCTGCAGAAGCGTGCGCTGCGTTGTGTTCTGTATGCTGCTGTGCATACAGCTGTGTTCCTAATGTGGCAACCATTGATGCTATAAGTAATCTTTTCATCTTTTCCCTTTAAATTTGATAGTAGGAAGAGTATACATCAATTATTATTAATGCTATGGTATATTTTAATATATAAAATTTATATATTTGCTATGAATTTAATTGATGAAATGAGAATATTTTTTGTCTTATTTATTGTATGTATTTTATTAGGTGAGATATAAAGGTAATATCGTATATTATTACTATAAATTATATATGTGGGAGAGAAGAATGCAATTAATTTTTATCGTTATTTTGGGTGCAGTACTCGGGTTTACGTATGGATCTTACACAGATGGATTTATGTTTAGCTCGAAGATATGCCTTTTTGCCGGGCTTACACTCATTATGCCCTCACTTTTTAAATTTGAATTCTCACATGTGAAGTTGGTCTGGGTGCATAAAACAGTGTTAGCAAAAGGCTTTTTTGTTAACTATATGATATTGCCGATTTTTGCACTCATTATTGGTTTTATAACAAATGATTTTGGTATTACGGCTGGATTGTTCTTGATTGCTGTACTATCTGGCGGAGGTATGGTAATGCATTGGATCAATAAATCTGGTGGCGACACTTCTTTTGGTTTTTTATTACTCTTTATTAATCTTGTTTTCATCTCACTATCACTTTTGATGCTGCATCTGTTTGCTACCTATAGTGCTGGGTATTTCGATGTAGTTTATCATGAGGAGATAAGTATCAGTAGGTTTGCAGAAGTTGTGATAGAGCTTTTGATCATTGTACCATTGGTTGCGAGTAGAGCAGTGATATGTACAAAGCCAGTACTTGACTTCATAGAAAAATATCGCCAATATATCAGTCATATTAGTATCTTTATCATACTCTTTTATCTTTTTGGTTTGCAAACTTCACAACGTATTGTAGATGTATACGATTTTGAACCAGAACTTTTCTATATTTCTTTTCTAGCAGTATTTGTGTTTTATATGCTTACATTTTTTGTATCTAAACTCATATATGATTTGGACTCACCTCAGGAGAGAGCTGCATTTTGGCATAGTATAACACGGTACTTGACACTTGCTTTGGTCATCTCAACTTTTTCTGCCAGAGCCTTTGGGATTTCGATGTTAATTCCTATCATGTTTGCCTATATCGTTCAGATACCTCTCTCAGTATATATCAATAAAAAATATATGACTAATGGTGTAAAAACTCCATAATCATGGCATAAATAGAGTAGGTACAATATGTGCTAATCTAGTATTAACCCATAATTTTATATAAGGTATAGATAGAGAATTAAGAGGAGAGCATGACAATATGGATAAAGAACAACTCATAGCAGAGATAGAAACTGCGTTTAAAGATGTATCACTAGAAGATGGCATAGGGATCAATGAAGCAGACAGCATTGAAATGGGAGAAAGGGATTCTGTTAGAAATACAGCTAGAAACCAAGACAGATCATGGTGGAGTGGGTGGAGTGACATAGAAGATAAATATATCTCTTCTTACTCTTCCGTGATGGACTATATGGACGCTCAAGGTATCAAGTGGGCATTACCGGCATATATGATCTATATTATAAAACACTATAAAGAGGGTTCTTTTTCTATAGATTCAACGATATATATATTAGAGGAAGGTGCATTGGGTACAGATCGACATGATGTCTATACAGACCAACAAAAAAAGGTCATCGCAGAGTTTTTACTATTTATAGTATCAGTTGGTAAAGAGTATGTAGATGTAGACTCTGCACAAGTGGCATTAAATACCATATGGAAACAGTACCTTTTACGTTAGTCTATCCTTAGATTACGCATAAAATTACCCGCTATGATGATGCTACGCTCTTTAAACTTGTCAGCTATGGCTTTTACATAGACTTCATCCAAAGTCTCTGCAAAGAGCTTTAGCCACTGTTCAAACGTCTCACGTTTTAGGTCTCCTAACTGAGTATGAGGTAAAAATAAACTACCACTATATGTGGGCTTACCCAATGCCAAAGAAGTCCAGAACCCCACTATGACCTCCAAGTGTGTAACCCAATGTTCATTACTCATATCATCACCAAGTTTAGCGATGAAAAATGGTCCTACAGTGTCATCTTTAATGATCTTAGCATAAAAGGACATTACGAGTTTTCTAATGTTTTCAGGGGTGATATTATCTGCTTGCATGTTGGCTCCGTAGTTTATATAAGTGAGTTATAGCGTAAGATGGGTTAAAGTGGTTTGATTTGTCTAAATAGAGTAATATGTTAAGTAGAAAAAGTTAATATTAGTACAGCATAAAAAGAGGGAAATATATATGATAAAAAACATAGCTATCACAGGTGGAACACACGGTAACGAACTAACAGGGGTCTACCTTGTTAAAAAATGGCAAAATAATCCCGAGCTTATTAAACGCAGTAGTTTTGAGACCATAGCAACACTGATGAATAAAAGAGCCATCAAAGAGGTGCGTCGTTATGTGGATCAGGATCTAAACAGGTCCTTTGGCTTATATGATCTGTCTGATGATAACTTAGATAATTATGAGGCACAGTTAGCCAAAGAGTTAAATGATGAACTTGGTAAAAAAGGAAGCAAAGAACCTAACGTTGATTTCATCGTTGACCTGCACACAACCACTGCAAATATGGGACTCTCCATAGTGGTGAGTAACCCCAGTACTACCACATGGAGAGCCATTGCGTTCCTTTGCAAAATGGAGCCATCATTAAAAGTCTATAGATGGCAGGGAGATGTGGAAAACAGTTTTGTAGACTCCATGGCTCCTCATGGGTTTGTCATAGAAGTAGGTGCTGTACCCCAAGGCGTTATAAGAGCTGACCTGTTTTTAAAAACAGAAGCGTTGATCTACCATCTACTTGATTTCATTGAAAAAGAGAATAACGGGGAAGAGTTAGCATTGGGAAGTACATTAGAGATCTATGACCATGAAGTTTTAGTAGACTACCCACGAAACGAAGAAGGTGACCTAGTAGCCATGGTACACCAAGAGAGACAAGACAGAGACTTCACCCTTATACAACAGGGTGACCCTTTGTTTCTAACCCTTGAAAACAAGACGATACCCTATGAAGGTGAGCCACGCTATACGATTTTTATAAATGAAGCAGCCTATTATGAAAAAGGATTTGCGATGACATTGGCCGAGAAGAAAGTCTTGGATGTGAATTCATTATAGATATATAATCCTAGAATTTGTTTTTTATGATTAACAGTGTATATAGTCTCTATGAGACTATGATTTTTCCGTTTTAACTTTGTTTTTACGGTGACGAGGTTTTTTAGTTCTGTCTTTTTTGGCTTTCTGCTTAGGCTTCTTTGTCGCTACAAAACCAGCTACTTCTTTTTCTTCTATCTCTTTTTTCATGTTGTACTCTATCTCATCAAGGTAGGGTTCATCTTCAGGGCTTACAAGTGCTATGCCCACACCTTGCTCTTTCATAAGAGCTAGACGATTATAGTACTCTTGTGGTGTATCAGGCAAGTCATAACTCACAACAAGTTTGATGTTTTCCAGTGCTAGCGTTTTGAGTATCATATCTGTGGTGATGATGATATGGAGCGTGCCAGTATTAAATTTGCTTGCTGCATCTTGCTGTTGTGAGGCTCTATGGTTTCCATGTACAGCAATAGCAGTGAACTCTTTTGAGGTTAAAAATGCACTCAGAGCATCTGCTTTTTTCTTACTTTTAACGACGATGACTACTTTCATTTGCTTATAGTCATTTAGAAGTAACCCAAGCATAGCTGTCTTATCATGTTCTTTCACAAAGTAGATACTCTGAGGCGTGCGTAAAGCCACAGATCTTTGGTCATGATAGATGGTTTCTGTATCTGTGTTTTCTTGTGATGTATCTCTTTGTTCAGACATGGGTATGCTTTCCTTGAAGTCTTTTTGTGATTATATCTGATTAGTTGATAGTTAAGGTGGTGAATGACTTCGAAAGTTTCAAAGTTTGACGCTGATATAATAATAGCATATTTAAAGGGTAGAAACGCAAATATAAAGTATGAACTAGGTTTTTTTCGTTCCCACGTTGTACGTGGGAATGAGGGAAAATAAGTTGGGAGTATTATTCCCCACAACGGTTAATGCTTATCTTCTTGCTTTTTAGTCGCTACTAACTTCAATATTTGTTGATACTGCTCTTTTGTTAAGATTTTACCTAGGGTATTGAGAGCATCTATATGACCATTGGTAATAGTTCTTTTAAGATCTATCAATGTTTCAATATCTGCTTTCATATCTTCTTTAGTTTTTTGTTCTTTCAGTACAGCGTTAGTAATTTTAGTTTCTAGTGGTTCTGCTGTTTTAATCGCTTTATGAACGTCAGCACGAATCACTTCATATATTTGTGTTTTTATTTGTTTTTTTTGCTCTTTGGTTAACTTTAATAGTTCTTTGTTAGCTTGAAGTAATCTCTTAAGATGAGGAAGTGGTATGAGTTCTGCCATCTCATGCTGTTGATTATTTTCCGTTTTAGTTTTCATTACATTTTTATCTATAGGAGTATTAGCACCTGCGATAAGTAGCGTTGTTAAAGCTAGTGCCAGTATCGCTGTTATTATTTTTTTCATTGGAATCCTTATATTTAAGATAGTTATAATAATACTAACCTTATGTTAATTATCTGTTAAAGATTATAATAATTATAATTTTTTCTCGTTCTTATGATAATCGCGGGAATGCATATCAGAGCTTGGGTACGGACCTACATAGTTATTAGTATAATGCATTGAAGTATGGGTTACCACGTACAACGTGGGAACCAGAGACGCTTCTTTGACATTTAAGACGTACTAGTCCATCGCTATCATACGGCTTGCATATGGCTTTAATGTACTTAGCCTGTCATCAACCAACCCACGACCAACTGTAAAATGATAAAGTGTTTGGTATGCATTTGTTTTGAGTCCTATGACCTCATGTAACATGTCATCTAAAAAACATCCTATCCCAGTTGCAGATAAATTAACAGATGTTGTCTCTAGGTATAACTGTTGTCCTATGGCACCACATTCCCAATAGAGTTCTTTGTATCTTGATGCACCAAACTCTTGTATCTGTTCTGTAAATTGTGCCAACATTCCTAAGGTAAAGGCACCATCACTAGCGATGCCTTGATTACAAGATATGGCTTGTGAGATGTTCTTCATGTCACCATTTTGAAGTTTATAGAGTTCTCCTGCATCTGTATCGACTCTTTCCCAAAGAAACGTCTCTTTTAGTACACTTTTTAGTTCTTCTTTATGTGCATTGTTTCTCACTAAGATGTAGAGTCCTGCGTCCATTTCTTCTACACTATGCACAAATATGACTAAGTGAATAGGGGAGTTATTTGATTTAACAGAACCTAATATCGTTTCAAATGCTTCTTTTGTAATGGTACAATCATTCTTGTTCATGGCTTGTGCCGATCTTCTGTTTAAAACGATATCTTTAGCAAGGCTAGAGACCTGCCTATAAGGGTTCTCTTCATAGTTGTCGACTTTAAATTTTTTAACTTCCATCTCATCACTTAAAGTGGCATCTTCTATCTTTTCTAAAATGTCCCACTTGTGCCAGTTATGACTTAGTTGATTTGCTTTGCCTGCATAGGTGTCCTCCAATGCATTTCGTAATGTAGTGATGTCTATGTCGGTAGTTTGAACTGTGTGATCTAAAGTCACAAGTAATAACATGTCTGAAAGTTCTCTCTCTTCAGGTACATATCTGTGTGCTTGGTCAAAACCTATGAGACCTTGAAGTTGCGTGTCTTTAGTACTCACTACGTCTATCTTCCATCCTAAGATTAAAGCAGATACTTCTAACGCTTTGAGTGCATGACCACAGTCAAGTTGCGTGTATCTCCAAGAGCGCTCACCATACTTCCAAGCTTCTCGCCAAACGATAGAAGATAAACAGACCAAAAAACTACGAGGTGGTAAGGCTAAATCACTGGTGGTACTAGAGAGGAGTTCAAGTTCATGTTTACGTGGGGCATAGTGATGAAGACCATCTTCAACCCCTTCTATATCGTTAGCGATGATATAGGCTTCACTGGGTTGTAAGTTACCACTAGAGGCATTACATCTTAAAGCCCATGATTGTCCATTAAACTCTTTTATGGCTGCAAGCCCTAAGGAAAACTGAAAAAATTGTGATACAGACTCTAAACATAAAGGAGCCACGACACGTTCTTCGTTTACTTTTGTAAATATTTGACTGTATTCCAAACTTTTATTTTTAAAAGAAAGAGGTAATGATGTTTTTTGAGTATCGCCGTAGTTACGGTACGGGTTTGGCTGTGTTTCCCAGTCCATATAGCCTAAAGACTTAGCATACTTGTATTGNGAATGTTTTGTTTCATTGTGATAGGTATAAACCATTTGTGTATTTTTATTCATAGGCTATAGTAACGAATAATTCTAAAGGTAATGAGAGCTATTTTCAACCATTTGACATAAAGCTAAAATTATTGTATCATTATGTATATACCAAAAGGAAACATCATGACAGTTGCCATAAAAAAATGGGGTAACTCCTTAGCGTTACGCATACCTAAAGACATAGCCCAAACTTTACATATAGAAAATAACTCTACGTTAGAACTAAACATCAAAGACGGTGCCTTAGTTATAGAACCAGTCAATGAAACTCTGCTTGAAAGTTTAGTTTCTGGCATCAACGCTAACAATCTACATACAGAAGTGGACACAGGTAAGGTAGTGGGCAATGAAGAGTGGTAAATATGTGCCAGACAGAGGTGACATTGTCTGGCTAAACTTCACACCCCAAACAGGTCACGAACAAAGAGGCAAGCGCCCAGCACTTATACTCTCACCTAAAATTTACAATGAAAAGACGTCCCTTTGCATTTGCTTACCCATCACCACTAAAGTAAAAGGCTATCCTTTTGAAGTGCCACTTCCCAAAGGGCTAGAAGTAGAAGGTGTCATACTCTCAGACCAAATTAAAAACTTAGACTATGTAGCTAGAGACGTAACTTATATATGTGAAGCACCTCAGGAGGTAGTAGCGAATGTACAGAAGAATGTTTTAGCTTTGTTGGGCTAGGTAGGGTTATTTAATCTAGACTGCCCCCTTATACTGTTTAAGAGAGAATTATGCTAGTATACTGCCTTTAAAGTACAGGACAACACACATGGACATTTTTGCTTTACAATCAATTGCCGGAGGTTTTTTAGATGAAGATCTAAGTAATTTCAATAAAGTATTTGATGATTGGTGTGTACAGTTTGAGAGTATAGAAGATGCACAGCTTATACTAGACACCCTTGAAAATAATGAAAATATAAAGATCGTTGAGATTACACCGCTAAGTTATCCGAAATACTTTTTTTCAAAACTACAGGGTATCATCCACACTACACGAGAATATGAAGGCAAGATCATCTGCATCGTAGAGCCACAAATGGGAATGAGTTTTCGCATTGCCATATGTGACCTGAAGACTAAAAAGGTTAGAGTACTCAGTTCCCGATATAAGAGTTCGTTAAGCGCAGAAGGGGCATTTGCCAATCTATCTTTTGACTTACAAAATTAGAGGTCAGTAACTAAATTTTACTTTATAATTAATTCTAGTTTTTTTGTAAGTTTATCAAGACGTTCTGAAATATTTTCAGGTTCAAGGTTTTCATTCTTCAAGATTGTATTTTTTAATGATCCTAGGCTTACTATAAGCTTATCTATTTCTTGCTCTTTTCTTTTCATTGAACCATAAGCACAATTACTAAGAACACTTTGTTTATTTACATCAATAGTTTCTAATGCTTCATCAATTTTTTTTAAATTTATTTCCATAAAGCGATTGTAACACATCTATATTTTTTCTTCCTTTAAGATATAGAGGTCAGGTTATACCAATGCTACTATAGTTTCTCATATACTATACTCTGGAAAGATAGAATTATAAATAGGTGATTCTTACTCAATAGTCCAATAATGCTAAAGAGAAATAAGCAATACATTGTCATACCATCTCATATCTAAATATTGAATATGAGAAAATATTGTTTGACTTGTAAAAAAGTATAGTGCTTTATTTGTATTTAATAACTCATTGAACCAGCGTTAATTAATCCTATTGAAATTGATATGAATGCCATTAAAATACCAGCTGAGACGACGCCCTCATCTATAAGTTTAGTAACTGAGTATTTACCCTTAGTTCTTGTCATAATAAAAGCAAAAATAAGTTGAATTGACATTGCAACAACAGCCCAAACTACAAAATCAAAATAGGAGATTGAGTGAGTCAGTGCACTATAGAGTGGAATGCTAAGTCCAGTGATCGCACCACCAAAACCTATCGCAGCAGCAGTGTTGTTGTCTTCAAATATTAACTTATAGTCATCATAGGGAGTCACCAATGCATAAAGAAAAAGAAAGATAACAACAACTGCCATAGCAGTCATGAAGAAAAGTCCAAAAGATAGAAATGAGTCAAGTAACATAGGTAGATCCTTAATTTAAATTCTAAAATAGTACCTAAGAAAGATTAATAAACTTAGCGTTGCTATAAAAAATCTAAAAGCTACATTGAAAATATAAGGCTCAGGTGATAATAGTATTCGTAAAATATGCAATAACCAGAGTCTCAAAGCATACAAAGAAGGCTATTCTCAGCATATGATTGCTAAAGTGTTGGGTATATCACAACCTGCTATTATGGGGTTATTAAGAGAAATAAGCAATGAATTATCGTTATCACCTGAGTTTATATTTTATAATATGAACTGTATTTTATTACCCAAAAATGCCAAAAGCATTAGCGACCCACAGCAAATTACTCATATTAAAGAGATACTAAAAGCTAGTGTAGGGGATAGTTTAACCATTGCTGAAATTGGTGGTAACATAGGCAAGGCTACTATTGCCCAGATCAATAACAATGAAGTACAACTTAGAGATGTTACACTAGATAAAAAACCACCAGCTAAACTTGATTTAACGGTTGTT
>JGI24023J19991_10004001_pt1 | contig 10171 bp, 9 predicted proteins | sample Cruoilmetagenom1_FD_19991 | JGI IMG/M metagenome (IMG submission 19991)
TTAGAAGGTGAATTTGTGAGTGAGCTTGAAAATGATGTAAATTTTGTACTTAAAGAAGGTATGACCTATATCGTTTCTGATGCATTGAGTTCGCATCGTTCAGTAACTAAAGGAGGTGTAAAGTTATTAATTATTGATGGCGATTTTTTAAAATGTTAATTTATACCCAAACCCACGAACGTTTAAAATCTGAATAGATTTATCTTGACCCAATTTTTTACGAAGTTTGGTAATAAATACATCCATACTTCTGGCCGCAAAAAAATCATCATTTCCCCATAGTTTGGTTAAGATCAAAGAACGATCTAAAATTTGATTTTTATTTTTAAGCAGATGAAATAGTAAATGAGCCTCACGATGTGTAAGATGCTTTATCTCTTTACTTTTATATTGTAATGTTTGTTTTGGAAAATTAAAAGCATATGCACCAATAGTAAATACTTCAGTAGTTTGTTGAAGTTTAGCCCTGCCAAGTAAATTATTTATTCTGACAATAAGCTCTTCGATACTAAAAGGTTTTTTTAAATAATCATTGCCTCCAATAGTAAACCCTTCAACTACATCTTGTGTTTGTGATTTTGCTGTTAAGAAAATAATAGGAATATCACGATCATCTTGTCTAATCTCCTTAGCTAAAGTGAATCCATCTTTCTTGGGCATCATTACATCTAAAACTAATAGATCTGGTTTTTGATTATTGTACACCGAATAAGCCATTTCACCATCTTTACATAACAGCACCTTAAAAGACTTTGTTTCTAGACTTTCTTTGATAATTTGCCCTAGAGCGGGTTCATCTTCAGCTAATAATATAGTTATAGGTTTATCCAATGGGTAATGAAATTTTAAAGATAGTAAGCTTATTCTTGAGGTCTAAATGAATTGATCCTTTGTGTTTTTCGATAATTTTTTTGGTATAATACAAACCAATTCCAAAACCCTTAATATCATGCGTATTTCCTTTCGGAACTCGATAAAATTGTTCGAAAATTTTATCTTTATGAGCATTTGTTAGCGTTGTTCCATTGTCAGAAATTAGTATTTCAAATATTTTTTTATGTTGTGTTAATTCGACTGAAATTTCACCCTCTCCATATTTTATCGCATTGTCAATAACATTGTTGATGCTATTTTCAAAATGAAACGTATCAACTTTTGCAAGTATTTCTTTTTTTGGAGAATTGTAATTTATTGTTTTATTACGGATTTGCATCCTATGTTTGTCGACAATAATTTGAAGTAAATTAGAAATATTTACTTCTTCTTTCATTAAGTTTAGATTTTCACTATTTAAGGTAGCAGTTTCTAATAATTTTTCAACCATAATATGAAGCTTGGTTAGTTGATGGCTAGATATTTCTAGATAGTTTTTTGTTTTTTCTTTATCATCAATGACATTAAAATCCTTAATACTTTCTAATGCAACGCCAATAGTTGAAATAGGTGTTTTGAATTCATGAGTAATATTGCTGATTAGATCATTTTTAACTTCTGCCAATTGTTTTTGGTGCTTTATTATTTTTAGTAAATAAAAAAGTGAAGATATAATGGCTATAGATAATAAAAGTGATAATAGTATGCCTAAAGAGCTTTGTTTTAATATAATTTTGATTGCATTAGGATAGGCCAATTCTAGTTTTTTATTTCCTTTTAAAAACCTAGTTTTAGGGGTTGTTGTTAAATACCTCGATGTAACTATTTTTTGATTGTAAGTATTAAAAAGACTATCATTTTTAAAGTATTTTAATGCAAAAGGGATGTTGAAATTCTTTCGCTGGAATTCTTTTGTTATAAGCGAATTCAATTTAGAAAAATCTAAGGTATCATTCTGTATAGAAACATAAATAGAAGTTATATTTTTTAGCAATTTAATACTATCAGAGGCTTGTTTTCCTCGAACGACTTTAACTCTAGTTGTTTTTTTTGAAGAATCTAAAAAAGTGAAACCATTTGCAGAATCTAATATCTGAGTATACCCTTTAACGTTTTTGTTAAATTTCGTCTTATATTCATTTTGTAAGTTAATAAAAATGGAGTCTGCACTCTTTTGGGAATGTGTATTTTTTAGGTTGAAAGTATCAGATTTTACATTAACAAAAGTCAATTGGTTCGATTCGGCCAAATCAGCATAGTAATTCTCTAAGGCATTATCTAAGCTTATTTGAACCGCATTTGTAAAATTTTGCTTGTTTAACAAGTAATTCTTATAGTTCCAATACACTTGAACAACTAATGTGATAAGTATTGTTATACTAATTAAATATAAAATCCAATTGTATTTCTTTTGGTTCATAGTTCAAAAATAAGCCTAATCATATTACCAAACCAATAGCTTAACACACGTTAACACTAGTTAACTGAAATAATCTATATTATTTCCAACTTTTGCATTATAAATAATTAAAAATAAATAGATGAAAATAAATATTTTAATTCTAGCATTAATACTGGTAAATTCAGTATTTGCCCAAGATTTTCAAGGTATTGCAACCTACAAATCGCATAGAAAATTTGATATAAAAGTAGGTGATAATAATCAAAATTCAGCAATGCAAAAACAAATACAAGAACAGCTCAAAAAACAGTTTCAAAAAGAATATATATTAACATTTAGCAAGTATGAGTCTATTTATAAACAAAATGAAAAATTGGATGCACCTTCGCCATCAAATTCTGGAATCCAGATTCGAGTTACAGGAGGCTCTGATGTAATGTATAAAAATGTTAAAGAGAATAGGTTTACAAATAAGACTGAGATTTATGGAAAACTCTTTTTAATAAAGGATAGTTTATCTTCTAAACAATGGGAGTTGGTTAATGAAACTAAAAATATTGGTACCTATACTTGTTATAAGGCCATATTTAAAGAAGAAGTTACATCGCAAACTGTTAATGATAAAAATGAAATTGAAGAAGTCACTAAAGAAAGAACGACTACCGCTTGGTATACACCGCAAATTCCTGTTAATACGGGTCCACAAAACTTTAATGGATTACCTGGGTTAATTCTTGAAATTAACGATGGTAAATTAACATTGATTTGTAGTAAAATTATTCTAAATCCTAAAGAGAAAATAGAAATTAAAGAACCTAAAAAAGGAAAAGTAGTAAGCCAAGAAAAATTTGATGAGATCATGGAAAAGAAAAATAAAGAAATGATGGATAGAGTTCAATCTAGAAAAGGTAAAGGAGAAAACGTAATCATTAAAGTTCAAGGGTAGTTTTAAGAATAGTTTAACACAAACAAGATTAACATTTGATGATTTGAAAAGTCTAAATGATATTTAAAGCATATTTTTGCAACTTAAATTAAGACTTAAAAATCATGAAAAAATTAACTGTAATATTCATACTTCTATTCTCTTTAGCATTAACTGCTCAACAAGATTTTCAAGGTAAGGCATACTATCAATCAAAAACAACAATTGACATGAAAAATTTTGGTGGTAGAAAAATGAGTGAGGATCGGAAAAAGCAAATAGCCGAACGTATGAAAAGTATGTTTGAAAAAACATATGTGTTGACTTTTAACAAAACAGAATCTGTTTATAAAGAAGAGGAAAAATTAGAAGCACCAGGAGGGAATAGTCGAGGCCTTATGATGATGAGCAGTTTTACAGCAGGTAAACAATATAAAAATGTAAAAGACCAACAATTTTTACAAGATCAAGAGTTTTTTGGCAAACAATTTCTCATTAAAGATACGTTGCCTCAATTGGAATGGAAAATGGGAAGTGAAACCAAACAAATAGGTAAGTACACTTGTTTTAAGGCTACTGCTGTTAAAAAAGTTGATGAGATGGATTTTAGTAATATGCGAAGAAGAAATCGAGATAATGATAAAAAGAAGGAGAAAGCCAAAGATTCTATAAAAACTGACAATCCATTTGATGAGATTGAAGTGCCTAAAGAAGTAATAGTTACTGCCTGGTACACACCACAAGTTCCTATAAATCAAGGGCCCGGCGAGTATTGGGGTTTGCCAGGGTTAATCTTAGAAGTACAATCTGGAAGAACTACCATTTTATGTTCTAAAATAGTAATGAATCCTGATCAAAAAGAAGAGATTAAAGCTCCTAAAAAAGGAAAAGAAGTTACTAAAAAGGAATACAATGCTATTGTAAAGAAGAAAATGGAGGAAATGCGTGAAATGTATGGTGGTAGAAATAGAGGAGGCTCTAGAATAAGGCATTAGTCAATAAAGTTTAAAACATTCAACCGAAGAATTAATGAAAAATATCTTTATAGTAGTATTACTTTTTGTAAGCATATCTATTTCTGCCCAAATTAAAGTGGAGGGTGTGGTTAAAGATACTGTGGGGTCACCATTAGAGTTGGCCAATATTATTGCTATAAATCAAGAAACTAAAATGTTAGATTCTTATGGTATTACTAATGATAAAGGTAGGTATAAACTCAATCTTAAAGTCAATACCTCTTATAAATTACAAGTCAGTTATATTGGTTTAAAAACTGTTGAAGAAATTATTTCTACGCAAGAAAAGGATATTATTAAAGACTTCAGTTTACGTTCAGATACTACTTTAGATGAAGTTGAATTGACATATGAAATGCCAGTAACTATCAAAGGTGATATGCTAATTTATAATGCAGATTCCTTTAAGAGTGGTACGGAACGAAAGTTAGAAGATGTACTAAAAAAATTACCGGGAATTGAAATTAACACTGATGGGGAAATTGAAGTTGAGGGCAAAAAAGTTACCAAAGTAATGGTTGAAGGTAAAGACTTTTTTGATGGTGATAGTAAATTGGCCACTAAAAATATACCTTCTAATGCCGTTGATAAAGTGCAAGTCTTAAAAAATTATGCCGAAGTTGGTCAGTTGAGTAGTGTTACGAATAATCAAGACAATATTGCCATTAACATTAAACTAAAAAAAGGGAAAGATAAATTTTGGTTTGGTGATATTACCGCTGGTGGTGGAATTGCTACNGAAGATGAATTATACCTTTTACANCCTAAATTATTTTATTATAGTCCTAANTACAGTATAAATTTTATTGGAGATTTGAATGATATTGGNGAAATTGCTTTTACCAGGCGAGACTATTTTAATTTTACCGGAGGGTTTAGAGCACCAAGCAGAAGTAGTGGTACAAGTATTAATTTAGGAGATAATGGATTGGGCTTTTTAATGATGCAAAATAACAAAGCTAAGGATATCAATACTAAATTTGGAGCAGCAAACTTTAGCTATGCTCCTAAAAAAACTTTAGATATTAGTGGGTTTGCCATTTTTTCGAGCAGTAGAAACCAATTACAAGAAAATAATTCCATTCAATATACCAATCCTGATTTAGGTACTCCTGATGAAAATACTAAAAGCACAACTTCTCAAAAGAGTGACTTGGGCATGTTAAAATTAAGTGCAAAGTATAAGCCTAGTACAAATCATCAAATAGATTATGATATCTTAGGTAGATTGTCAAAAGAATCTCAAGATCAAAATGTTTTCTCTTCAGTAATTGGCTCTATTAATGAATTTGAAGATTCAAAACCTTTTAGTTTAAATCAGAATTTAAATTATTACTATACGCTTAACGAAAAGAATATTTTTGCTTTAGAATTACAACATTTAATTAAAGATGAAGACCCTTTTTATAGTGCTTTTTTAGAGGATAAGACTAATTACGAAGGCACTGCAATTGGTTTAGGTTTGGATAATACACAAATTGCCTATGATATTGCTCAAGAAAAAAGGATAAAATCCAATCAATTAGATGCCAAATTAGATTATTGGTATGTAATCAATCAAAAAAGTGATATAAATTTCACCCTTGGATCTTTATTTAGTAATCAAAAGTTTAATTCTGATATTTTTCAGATTTTAGATAATGGTTCAGTTTTTGATCCGTTACCAACCATCAATGATGGTCGCGATTTAAATATAGTAGATTATTCTTTTAATGATACTTATTTAGGTGTGCATTATAGATTTAAAACAGGTATATTCACCATTACTCCAGGGGTGTCAGCACATGCATATCACACAAAAAATGATCAGATCAATATAAACTTTAAAAATAATTTTTTTAGAGTGTTACCTGATTTCAATACAAGAATTCAATTAAAAAAGAGTGAGCAGATTATCTTGAATTACGGTATGAAGACACAATTTACTGATATAACTAAAATAGCTGAAGGTATCGTTCTTAATAATTATAATGCTATTTTTTATGGAAATAGCCAATTGGAGAATTCACTATCTCATAATCTGAATCTATCCTATTTTAGTTTTAATATGTTTAACTATACCAATGTTTTTGCAAGAGTTAGCTATAATAAAAGTATTGATGGTATTAGAAATGTTTCCATTTTTACACCGGGTACGGTAATCAGAACCAGTTCGCCCATTAATTCTAATTTTGCAGATGAAAGGGTGAGTGCTAATGGTAGATTTCAGCGTAGTTTTGGTAAGTTCAGAGCTACTTTAAACGGTAATTTTAACTATTCTAAATTTAACCAGTTTAACAATAATATTGCATCTGTAAATGAGAATTATACTCAAAATTATAGGGCTCAATTAAGAACCAATTTTAGAGATGCTCCTAATTTTGAAATCGGATATAAATATACCATTCAAGATAATGATCAAGGATCTAACCGAACTAAATTCTTTACTCATGCTCCAACCATTAATTTTGATGCTCTACTATTTAAAATGTTTACTTTTAAAACAGATTATACATACAATCAATTTAGTAATGAAGCCAGAAAAATAAATACTTATCAATTCTGGGATGCTTCATTAGCCTATAGAAAAAATCAAGATAGTAAATGGGAATTTGAATTGAAGGCCAGTAATTTACTGGATACAAAGTCTCAAAATGAAAGCAATGTAAATTCTGGTATATCAGTGAGTGCTAGTGAATATTTCATACAACCTAGATATACTACTTTTAGAATTAAGTATAATTTGTAGTTTTGTAAAAACTATATTATGATCGAGCTATTTACTGAAAATAAAGAATTTAAAAATAAAAATTACACCAAAAGTCCTTTGCCTAAAGGAGAGTACGACACCTGTACCTTTATCAACTGTAATTTTGCGGATTCAGACTTGTCGATGTGCACGTTTTTAGACTGCGAATTTGAGGAATGCAATATGAGTATGGCAAAGATGAATGGTGTATCGTTAAATGAAGTGCAGTTTACAAATTGCAAACTGTTGGGAGTCATTTTTTCCAATTGTAATACATTTCTTTTTTCAGCAAATTTTGACAATTGCCAGTTAAACCTAGCTTCGTTTTATCAATTAAAATTGATAAAAAAAGTTTTTAAAGACTCTAGTCTTCAAGAAGTAGATTTTACCCAAACTGATCTTGCCGAAACACGATTTGAGCATTGTGATTTAAGTAGAGCGGTTTTTGAACAAACTAATTTAGAAAAAGTCGATTTTCGCACGTCGTATAATTATTCAATTGATCCAGAATTAAATAAAATGAGCAATTCTAAATTTTCTAAAGAAAATTTAGAGGGTTTGTTGGGTAAATATGGTTTGGAGGTGGAATGAATGGTACACATGGTTTATGTTTTTACAAAATCTCTAAAATTACTTCTATCGATTATCATTGTTTCAGCACTATATGTTTTTACAAAAGTCTCTGGTAGTTTTATTTTTGCTTTAGCTTTCCATTTAAATTCAAAACCGTATATTTTACCATCCTTTTCTTCTACATAATCTACTTCCTGTTGTTGTTTTGTACGCCAAAAGTACATTCTTGCAAAAGTGTTTTTATAGATGTTTTGTTTTTTTCGTTCTGATATTAAGAAGTTTTCCCAAAGTGCTCCAACGTCAGTCCGTAATGCAAGAGGATTGAAACTTCCTATAATCATATTTCTTATACCATTATCGTAAAAATATATTTTCCTATTTCGCTTTATTTCATTTCTCAAATTTCTACTAAAGCTATTCAATCTAAAAACAATATAAGCTTTTTCAAGAATGCTAATATATTTTTGAATGGTAATTTTATTAACACCTATTGTCTGTGCTAATTCGTTATAATTTACTTCATTTCCAACTTGTAATGCAATTGCCAAAAGAAGATTGTCTAATATTTCTGGTTTTCGTATTTCTGAAAATGCTAAAATATCTCTATATAAATAACTGCTTGCGAGGTTTTTTAGTACTTCTTTTTCATTACCTTTATCATTTAACACTTCTGGATACATACCATATAATAAACGATTTTCAAGTTGCTGCTCGGCTTTTACATAACCTTCTTTTTTTTCAAATTCTTCCCAAGAAATAGGAAATAGTTCATATTCCCATTTTCTTCCTGTTAAGGGTTCGTTTAGTTGATTCCCTAAATCAAATGAGGATGAACCTGATACAAATAATTGTACAGAAGAAAATTGGTCGGTTATTATTTTAAGTGTTAATCCTATACCTTCTATTCGTTGTGCTTCGTCAATAAATACAATTTTATTTTCACCGAGAATACTTCTTATTTGTTCTGTATTTGGATTTGTCAATAATTTTCTTGTTGATGGGTCGTCAGCATCTAAAAATAAATAGTCACTTTCTTTAAGTAAGCCTTTTAATAATGTTGTTTTCCCAACTTGTCTTGCACCAACAATTACAATTGCTTTACCTTTTCCTATTTTATTCTTTATAGTATTTTCTATTGTTCTTTGATACATTTTTCTTTTTAGGTAAAAATAAAGTATATTATTGTAATGACCAAAAGTAATGACCAAAAGTCACTACAGTATTGTTTTTTGAGGATTTGTAAAGTAAATATGATTTGGAGGTGGAGTGAAGGGTTTTGAAGAGTCTATTTTTACTGGTATATACATATAATTTTTGGCATAAAAATACGTTTAATGTTGTACATCTTTAGTTTGGCACAGATTTAGATATTTTTCATACACTACTGATGGTAGTTGTATTGTTTTAATTCATACATTTGCACTCGTTTTAATAAAAAATAATCTAAAGTTAAATAAATTTCATATATTTATCATTCAAATACTTTTATGGTATCAGATAGTTTACATAAAAATCAAAGTCAATTAAGTGATTCTGAAGCTTGGTTTGATGATATGGTAGCTAATTTACGTTATGATCAAACTCTTTTAGAAAATGAAATTTTAGAAGAAGATAAAAAGAAGTTTTATGATGCATTGATTTCTGGTGACGTTAATTTTATGCATAATTATGCAAGACAAACTAGTTCGGTTTTTTTTATAACTAATATGGTAGAAGCATATTTTAAGGAACTAATTCAATCAAAAAGTAAGCCTAGTAAAATTGCACTAGAATTATCTAATTCAAAAATATTAGTTTGGGCGGAAATAGTTGAAGATGATGAACTTATGGAAGATGCTCTTATTTTAGCTGAGGCGAAAATTAATTCATATTTTTCTAAATACGGGTTTCACATATCTTCAACTATTGTAGAAAATTCAGATTCTTTAGTAATTCCTGAACATTATAGAAATGTGACAATTGCTTAATAGTCAGATTTGGGATCATTCACAGAACACATAAGCCATTCCGAAAGAAATTTAGATTTTTTATCTAAAGTTAATGATTCCATTAATGAAAGATGGGATTGGCAAGTTACAGTTTGTTTCTATTCAGCACTGCATTTAATGAATGCTCATATTGTTGCAAAGACAGGTAAAAATTATCTTTCACATAGTCAAGTAGCACAAGTCATTAATCCTTTCAATGAACTCTCCGTTGCAAGACTAGATGAAGCAACTTATTTATCATATAACAAGCTTTTTCAATTGTCAAGAAGATCAAGATATTTGTTAAACGAAAATTTTAAAAAAGGAGTAATAGTTGATGTTCAACCTGCTTGTATTACTTTCGACAAACACTTCAAAAAAGCAATTCATCATTTAGACAATGTAATTAGCTATGTTTCAAAAAATCATAGTGTTGTTTTTAAAAAGACAAAGGTAAATTGCATTGAATTAAAAGGGAAAGCTTTTTCTAACTTCGATGTGTCTTGATATTCTGTGAATGTAAGTGTAAAGTTATCTAAATATAACCATGAAAACAAAAAAACCTTTACACCCCAAAAACAATCTGATAATAACGCTCAATCTCTTGCTCTAATTCATTCAAACTAAAAGTCCTGCTTTTGGGGCTATATTTCTGATAGAATCAAAAAAGTATTTGTATCTCCGTAA
>JGI24023J19991_10004003_pt1 | contig 10171 bp, 7 predicted proteins | sample Cruoilmetagenom1_FD_19991 | JGI IMG/M metagenome (IMG submission 19991)
ACCTCCGGTTGCGGGGGTACTGGAAAAATATCAAAGGAGATGCTGGAAGGTGCGTTCGAGCCACTCCAGGATTACACAATGACATTTCCCGAAATCAACACCTTTATACGACAGGCCCTTCACACCTCGACCCTTGGCCATGACACCCATTGCGTTCATGGCTGTGCTCTGTGGCAAAAAGGTAAAATGCAGGCGTTTTTTGAAGATGTTGGCCGCCACAATGCTGTAGATAAAATCCTTGGGTCAATCCTGCTAGGTCGGGCAACAGCCCAAAGCGCAATATATACAACCGGTCGACTTACATCCGATATGGTTCTGAAATGTGCCCGGATCGGTATTCCTATAATCATGTCCCGCACGGCACCGTCATCACTCGGTCTGGCCATAGCCAGAAGATCAGGGGCCACCCTTGCCGCCTACGCCCGTCCGGACAGGCTTAATATTTTCAATAATCCGGATAGGATCCTAATATAGATGAATAGGCTGTTAGTCTTTTAGGCTGAAGGCTTTTAGGAAAAACAAACTACACATCCCCTAACAGTCTACAGGCTAAATATGTTCAACCGTCTGTCTGCAGGCCAAGTTCTATCAGCTTTTCCAGAAATTCAGGAAAGTCCAATCCATATTCCGCTGCCGCCTGCGGCATAAGGCTGGTAGGTGTCATTCCCGGTATGGTATTGGTCTCAAGCAGGTAAAGTGACCCATCTTCCGAAAGCATTATATCAGTCCTGCTATACCCCGTCAGTCTGAGTGCCTTATGTGCCGCCACACCGTACTTCTGCACCAGAGCAGTCAGTTCATCACTTATCTCTGCGGGACAGATCTCTTCCGATGCTCCAGCTTTATATTTTGCATCATAATCAAAAAACGAAAACCCCTCGCCGGGGACAATCTCAATAACAGGAAGCCCCCGAAGTTCTTCGTTGCCAAGTACTCCCACCGTCAGTTCCCGCCCACTTATGTATTTTTCAATCATTATCTGGGAATCATGGCTCTGAGCCTTTTCAATACCGTCTATCAGTTGTTCTCTGGTCTCTGCCAGGGTCAGGCCCAGGCTTGAACCCTCCCGTACCGGTTTAATGACAACCGGCAGACCAAACCTGGTAACCAGAGCATCAATATTCACCTCATCACCGGAGCCTATAATCTGCCAGTCCGCCACAGGCAACCCGTTCAGTTTATAGAGTTCTTTTGCCAGATGCTTGTCCATTGCAATAGCGCTGCCGAGAACCCCCGACCCCTGATAGGGGACTCTGAGAAGATCAAGAAAACCCTGCATAGTGCCATCCTCACCAAAGAGTCCGTGGAGAAGAATAAAGGCAAAATCAAGTTTTGGTGCATCGGCCGCCAACAGGGCAAGATCCGTTGCCGGATCATAGCGACTGACAATAAATTTTTCAGAATCAAGCGCCTTTTCCACACCTGCCGCTCCACTCAGTGACACCTCGCGCTCCCCTGATGTTCCCCCGGCAACCAAAGCAATATGAAGTTTTTGTGTTTGCATACCAGTTTACCCCGTTATTAATTGAATCAATTCTGATGGCTTCGAAATAACTCTTATAAATTTAGGCACCATAACATAAGAGATGAAGAGCTGCACTGCTACTCCTTCCGCAGGCATAGAATAAATATCATCAATCTTTGGTTTAAAAATCCATTGACAAAAGCTCCAGCTGTTTAGTATATAAAAAAGATTGTCGTTATGATATTGACATTATTCTCCCTAAGGTCGATAAGCTACTGATCTTTATGGGAAACATTTGATTAATTTGTTAAACGGAGTCACAGATGATAGAAGTTGAAGTTCGAGGAGATCTTGAGTACGCAATCAGGCAGCTGAAAAAAAAGTTGCAGATAGACGGAATTAAAAGAGAACTAAAGCGCCGAGAGTACTACGAAAAGCCAAGCGTAAAAAAGCGGAGAAAACAGGCTGAAGCCCGTAGAAAGCTCCGCAAATTCAATCGAATGAGAAGATCCTTTTAGCACTGCACCATAATGCAGCATCTAAGAGATAAGGGCTGAGGGAATATTATATCACCGCCACTTTCCGGGCAGTTCAGTACTGCCCGCGACCTCTTTTTGCACCATCTCATCTCGGAAAGACGACTGGCAGAAAACACTATAGAAGCATATTCTGGTGATATCACTTTCTTCCTCGCATTTATAAAAACCCGGGGGAAAAGGCATCTAAACAGCGTTGATGTTTCTTTAATCCACGCCTTCCTTGAACATTGCCGACATAAATCCATTTCAAATCGCAGCAATGCCCGACGTGTTTCTGCCCTCAAAACGTTTTTTTCCTTCCTTGCCGAACGGAATATCGTCGAACAGAACCCCTTTGCCATAATCGATCTCCCCAAAAGTGGTCGTACGTTGCCTAAAGCCCTTTCTCTCGACGAGGTCAAACGATTGCTGGCACCACCGGCTAAAGTGTCACCTCACACCCGGCGTGACAGCGCCATGCTGTTTCTCCTCTACTCAACCGGGTTACGGGTCTCTGAGCTTACCCGCCTCCCCCTTTCAGCCTGCAATATTTCTGCCGGTTTTGTTCGAGTTCTCGGCAAAGGAAACAAAGAGCGGCTGGTTCCCTTTGGAGATCAGGCAAAGGAAAAGATAGAATTCTATCTCGAAACAGCAAGACCGTTAATCTTAAAGGGCAAGCAGAGCAACTACCTTTTTGTCACACGTCAGGGCAGCTGTATGACCAGGTTGAGATTCTGGCAGATAATACGCAAAACCGCAATTGCAGCCGGTATTGAAAAAGATATCTCCCCACATATGATCCGCCACTCTTTTGCAACTCATCTTTTGAGTCATGGTGCGGATCTGCGCTCAGTACAACTCATGCTTGGCCATGCAGACATTGCAACCACTCAGATTTATACCCATATTGACCAGGAAAGATTGAAAAATATTCATAAAAAGTTCCATCCCCGTGGCTAATTCAGCATACAATTATCACACCTCTGTAGCAAAAACATCCTGAATGGCCTACAATGATCAGGGGAAATTACACTTTATTCATTAACCAGAATAGATATCACCTTTGACGATTTTGTAAAAACTCTAAATATCAGATGGCTAAGGAAAAAACTCCATCTGCTTTTATAATGCGCCTGATTACTACACATCTGAACGCCGATTTTGACGGCCTGGCATCAATGGTTGCAGCCAGGAAACTCTATCCTGGAGCCATCCTTGCCTTCCCCGGGTCACAGGAGCGCAATGTCCGGGACTTTATCTCCCAGAGCCTGCTCTACCGCTCTGATTTCCTCAAGACCAAACAGGTTGATTTGCAGGCTATTGACACTCTCATAGTTGTCGACACCAGATCATCAACAAGGCTGGGAGCGTTGGCGGGATGTCTTGATAATCCAGGTCTGGAGATCCACCTCTATGATCACCATCCGCAAAATTCGAGTGACCTGACTGGTGATATAGAAAGAGTTGAAGATTATGGTTCCACAACAACCCTGCTCACCACTATATTACGAGAGAAAGGGATTGCAATCACAGCCGAAGAGGCAACACTTTTTGCCCTTGGCATCTATGAGGATACCGGTTCTCTAACCCACCTTACCACCACTCCGGCAGATCTGAAAGCCGCTGCATGGCTTGTAGAAAAAGGGGCGAAGCTGGATCAGGTGGCTCAATTTTTAACCCACGAGTTAACCTCTGTCCAGATCAGTCTGCTGCACGAACTGATGAAGACCGCTAAGCAATATACTATCCAGGATATTCCTGTAGTCGTCGTTACCCACTCTCTACCGGAATATATGGATGAATTTGCACTCATTGTCAGGCGTTTTATGGCTATGGAGAATATTAATGTACTCTTCGCGGTCATTTCCATGGGGGGGAGAATCTACCTCATCGCCCGCAGCAGGATAGCCGATGTAAATGTCGGCAATATTGCCCGGGATCTCGGGGGTGGCGGACACTCCACTGCAGCCTCTGCAACAATGAAAGATATTACCCTTATACAGGCGCAGGAAAAGCTCATCCATACCCTGCATAAACATATTCATCCGCAGCCGATAGCCAGTGAGATGATGTCACATCCTGCGATAACCATTGCCCTAGAGGCCGCCATATCGGAGGCTAAAGAAGTTCTCACTCGCTATAATATCACAGCACTTCCCGTTTGTGATTTCACAGGCCCATTTGTGGAACAGTCATCACCAATCCATGGCATAATCACCCGACAGATAGTTGAAAAAGCGGCGCATCACCACCTCGGTCAGCGCCCTGTCAGTGACTTTATGACCAGTGAGATAAAAACTCTGCCTCTCAAAGCATCCCTTGCCGATATTCAAGAATTGATCATCGAACATCATCAACGACTTATCCCCATTGTTGAAAACAGCACACTCATCGGTATAATCACCAGAACCGACCTGCTCAACCGATTGGTGAACGACCCTGCTCATTTACCTAAAGATCTCCTTCATGAATCTGAACATCCTTCCCTGGAAAGAAAAAGAAACGTCAATACTCAGATTATTGAATGTCTCGACAGGGAGATGATCCAGCTTATCCAGACCATCGGAGAAGTGGCAGATTCGTTGAAATATAACGCATTTGCAGTGGGCGGTTTTGTCCGCGATCTGTTGTTGAAAAAACAGAACCTTGATCTGGATATTGTCGTTGAGGGAGATGGCATCCTCTACGCAAAACAGCTTGCTCACCACCTGGGCGGCAGGATCAGGACCCATGAACGGTTTAAAACAGCAATGGTGCTCCTGCCGAATGGGTTCAAGATTGATATAGCAACAGCCAGGTTGGAATACTATGAGTATCCGGCAGCTATGCCGACGGTAGAACTCTCTTCAATTAAACTTGACCTTTACCGGCGGGATTTTACCATCAACGCCATGGCGATCCACTTAAATCCATACCATTTCGGAACACTGATCGACTTTTTCAACTGTCAGAATGACCTCAAACAAAAAACGATAAAAGTCCTCCATAATCTCAGCTTTGTAGAAGATCCGAGCAGAATATTTCGTGCAATCCGATTTGAAAAACGGATGGAATTTCTTATCTCTCCGCATACAAAACGGCTCATCGCCAACGCAGTCAATATGGATTTATTCGGTAAAACACATGACCCCCGCTTTCTTGCCGAACTAAAAATTATCTTCTCTGAAGAAAACCCGCTGCCGGCAATAGAACGGTTGGCTGAGTTCGGGCTTTTTAAGTTTCTCTGGCCCGACCTTCGCCCTCATCTCAAAATTGACCGAAGATTCACACATATCCTGACCCAGGCTCAGAGGGCAATATCCTGGTTTCGACTTCTCTACCTGGAGGACAGCTGCCAAAACTGGATGGTCTACCTCCTTGCCATAATGGGCAGATCACGCCTGGCGGAACTGAAAGCTTTTGGCCGGAGATTTGAAGAAAGTCCAAAAGTTACCGGTTACCTCCTCCTGCAAAAAGAATACGGTGACAGAGCAGCACACCAGCTTGCCCGCAGCAACGGACTGAAAAACAGTCAGATAGTTGCTCTTTTAGAGGAGCTTAATATTGAAGGATTGCTCTACATTATGGCTATTGCCCGCAACAATCATATCAAAAAAGCAGTGTCCCTCTATGTCACCACCCTCAGGGGAATGGAGGCCGAATTAACAGGACAGGATCTTGTAAACCTGGGTTACAAACCCGGTCCGCAATTTAAAAAAATCCTGATCACTCTGCGAAATGGGCGCCTGGACGGTCTTGCAAACAACAGAGACGAAGAACTTGTCCTGCTGAGGAACACTTTCCCGGTTTAAGGGCTTGCCCCGTACTGAACAGTGCTTACTATTCTCGGACAACCTTCTCGGCAAAAGCCGTACACTACTTTTATACCCCTTTGAAATTCATGAATAATTTTATAGCTCAGCTCATCATTCTTGCACCACCGCTCCTTCTTGCCCTTACAGTACATGAGTTCGCCCATGGGTATGTAGCCTATCGTCTGGGAGACCCTACCGCCAAAAATGAAGGCAGGTTGACCCTCAACCCCCTCAAACATCTCGACCCAATAGGTACCATCGCTTTTTTCTTCATCAAGTTCGGATGGGCAAAACCGGTTCCGGTCAACCCCAATTATTTCAAAAATCCAAGAAAAGATATGCTCTGGGTTGCCCTGGCAGGCCCGGCAACCAACCTCGGCCTGGCCATAATAAGTGCAATTGTGACAAAATTGATATGGGCTCTGGCCTCCCTGCTCCCATATTCAACGACTGCTGAAGTAATTCTCGTTCCCCTTAATGCAATGCTGATTGCCTCAGTCTGGATTAATCTGGTTCTCTGTATTTTTAACTTCCTTCCCATTCCTCCTCTTGACGGCAGTCGTATCCTGTCAGGGATTCTTCCCGATGATCTTGCCCGCTCTTATCAACAGGTGGAGCGCTACGGCTTTATAATTATCCTGGTATTGGCCTTCAGCGGTATCCTCTCCAAGGTTATTTTGCCGGTTATAAGCTTTGCCAATAGTTTACTTCTCTCTTGAGAGAACAGGCTGCAGGTTGCCTAGGCTGTTTATATGAAAGCCATACATTCTGCAAGGGCGAAGGGAACCGGAAGAGATGTTGCCACAACAGGTAAGTGAGCCTGCGAGACTCCGATCCACAGCCTGCGAGGACGTTTGGCAACACCTCTTCCGACTCCCTGTTACATAACTTTCACGCTTTGTTGTGAAATTCATTTCATAGGTGTTAGTAAAAACAATTATTAATTGCTGAAATTGATCTATATCAAGGGAAAAGAATTTTTCCTGCTGTACCATCTTTGGTATAATTCGATATTTGAGAAAGTTTCTTTTGTTTTCAAATCAACCTCATAACAATAACAACAAAGAGGGTAACTATGTTTTGTTTTCAATGTCAGGAAGCTGCAAAAGGTACAGGCTGTACAATCAAAGGAGTGTGTGGTAAGGAGGAAGCAACCGCTAACCTGCAGGATCTACTGATCTTTGATCTTAAAGGTATTTCCGTAATAGCAAAAGGGCTGAAAGAAGCAGGGGTACAAATTGATCCGGCAGTAGGTCTTTTTCTCTGCCAGGGACTTTTCACAACAATAACCAACGCCAACTTTGATGATGCCAGTCTGCAGGAGTGGATCGGGAAATCCCAGAAAATCAAGCAGGGACTCAAATCTCAGTTTGACGCCCTCAATCCCGGGCCGGAAAAAACCTCTATTATGCAAAAATTCCTGCAATACTTTACCGGAAGTCCTGAGGCAGAAGAACAAGTTCAGCTTAATGGATCTGCACTTTGGTTTTCAGGTGATCTTGCCACATATCAGGAAAAAGCCAAAACCGTAGGAGTCCTTGCCACCGAAAATGAGGATGTGCGATCTCTGAGAGAGTTGTTAATTATAGGACTCAAAGGTATCGGCGCCTACGCTGACCACGCTGCTGTCTTAGGAACTCAGAAACAGGAAATTTTTGATTTTGTAATCGAAGGTCTCGCTTCAACCACCGAAGACCACACTGTTGACGAAATGGTGGCTCTGGTATTGAAAGCAGGAGAGGTTGCGGTAACAACCATGGCCACTCTTGATGGCGCGAATACATCAGCCTATGGTAATCCTGAAATTACCGAGGTGGACCTTGGCGTAGGCACTAACCCCGGTATCCTGATCAGCGGTCATGATTTGAAAGATATGGAAGAGCTCCTTATCCAGACTGAAGGGAGCGGAGTTGATGTATATACCCACGGAGAGATGCTGCCGGCTCAATCTTATCCAGCCTTTAAAAAATATTCACACCTGAAAGGCAACTACGGCGGTTCATGGTGGCATCAGAATAAGGATTTTGAGACCTTCAATGGTCCGATCCTTATGACCACCAACTGTATTATTCCAATTAAAGAATCACATACTTATAAAAACAGAATCTTTTCTACCGGTGTTGTTGGTTATCCGGACATTACCCATATCGCTGACAGAACCAACAGCGGTGCCAAGGATTTCTCTCAGATTATTGAACTGGCCAAAACCTGTGAACCTCCGCAGGAAATCGAAACAGGGAAGATCGTCGCTGGATTTGCCCACAATCAGGTTCTCGCCCTTGCCGACAAAGTGGTTGAGGCTGTTAAATCAGGCGCTGTCAAACGTTTTATTGTTATGGCAGGCTGTGACGGCAGACAAAAAGGACGGGCTTATTTCACAGAAGTTGCAGAAAAACTGCCTCAGGACACCATAATTCTGACCGCAGGATGTGCAAAATATCGGTACAACAAACTTGACCTTGGAGATATCGGCGGCATTCCCCGTGTTCTTGATGCAGGACAGTGCAACGACAGTTACTCTCTTGCAGTCATTGCCCTGAAATTGAAAGAGGTCTTCGAACTTGATGACATTAATGATCTGCCGATTTCTTTTGATATCGGATGGTATGAGCAGAAAGCGGTGACAGTGCTTTTAGCCCTGCTCCACCTGGGAGTAAAAGGTATCCGTCTTGGACCAACTCTCCCCGCTTTTGTTTCTCCTACTGTACTTAATGTGCTGGTGGAAAATTTTGATATAAAACCGACTACCGACGCTGACAGTGATATTGCGGCGATGATGGCCGGCAACTAACTTCTCTCCATCCTTTAAATGTATCTCAGGTGGTAACATTGCGTTACCACCTGAATCTACCCTGAATCGTTTCTCCTTCGTACCAACCTGACCCTCGACTCATGGAAGGTTGCACCCCTCCCCATATCAGTCAGCTTTTGTGAGGTCAGATCATTGATCGCATTCCTCCTTGATTCTGTCTGCCAGAAAATTCCTTCGGCAACAAGCAACCCTCTCTGGGTATCTTCAGTCAATCTGGCAAGCCGTGTTGTCCAGCCCCTGTAATTTTCAAGAATCACCAAATCCCCATCAAGAATCTCGTAGTCTGCTGCACACTCAGGGTGGATGAGCAATTCACCCGGTTTGTCAATATATCGTTCCCCGAAAGTGGAATTAAGCAGATCCATATGGGGTGGAGTGATCAGCAGAAAAGGAAATCTCGACTGCAAGTCCACATCATCAAACTCTCCTCCCTCCTTAAGACAGGGAATTTGAGGTTCAGTCGGACTAAAGTCGGAATTAAACCGAAATTTAAATTTATAATCAGCAGAAAGAGATCCGGTCTGGGTGGCGTGAGTGGAAAGAACATATCCACCCTTCAGAACCTTAGAGGGAGAAATGTCCGTCGGCATTCCCTCCATATCAGTAAGAAAATCAGCGATCCTCTCATCACAACTCTGATTGAAAGGAGCATCTGTAAAACCCATCTTCAGTGCCAGTTCCTGAAAGAGATCAAAATTTGACCTGGCCTCGCCAACTGGTAGAATAGCCGGTTCAATAACACCAAGGTAAAAATGTCCATAGCTGGTATAGATATCTCTATTTTCCAGAAAGGTCGTGGCAGGAAGCAGGAGATCTGCATAACAGGCCGTCGGGGTCATAACCTGCTCATGCACTACAGTAAAAAGATCCTCCCGCAGCAATCCCTTTCTAACCATAGCACTGTCGGGTGATACGCTTAGAGGGTTACAGTTATAGACAAAGAGTGCTTTCACCGGTGGATCAAGCACAGTAAGGGCATGACCAAGCTGAATCATGTTCACCTTCCTGGTGGTCTCTCCAGCAAGAGAAGGATAGGTTAATTTATCTTTTACCCCCCGAAAGGCCCCGCTCATCAGGAGAACCCCCTGTCCCTCCCGCGCCCCGTACAAGCCCAGGGCGGCTGCAAGGGAAGTGATTGCCCGTACAGCCATTCCGCCGCAGTTGTTTCGAGTAAGACCTACTCCTATTCGCAGAAAAGTTTTGGGATGATGGTAAAACAGTTCCGCCATCTCCACCATTCGCTCTTTTTCCACCCCGCTCCGGACAATAAACTCCTGCCAGTCACTCTTTTTCAGGTAATCTGAAAGTTCGGCAAAACCCTCTGTTTCTTCTTCAAGATATTTGTGGGCAACATGGTGCCGCTCAAGGAGAACTTTAAGTATGCCAAGGGCCAGAGCCGTATCTCCTCCAGGTTTTACAGGCAGATAGATATCAGCTGATTTTGCTGTTACATTACGATACGGGTCAATAACCAGAACTTTGCAGCCTCTTTTTTTTGCCCGGACCACATATTGCCAGAAATGAACATTTGTTACCTTGCAGTTAATCCCCCAGCAGATTATCAGATCAGCGTCTAGAGCCT
>JGI24023J19991_10004006_pt1 | contig 10169 bp, 7 predicted proteins | sample Cruoilmetagenom1_FD_19991 | JGI IMG/M metagenome (IMG submission 19991)
ATCTTGCCAATATGCACAATTTCTATACCAGCTCTGTTATACTTAAATTCTTTGTCAAAACTCTTGGCCTTTTTTAAATAGATTTTTTGATTTGGATAGTCTATTATAACACGAAATCGTTTAAATATACGTGATCCGATACTTCCATTTCGACCTCTGTAACTTCTTGCAAATGCAGTAGCAGATGAATCTAAAAATGCGGTGGTGGGATTTTTGAATTTAAATGATTTTAATTCAAATGAGCTTATTTTACTACGTTTTCCAGTTATGGTTCCACTTAGACCTTCTCCTAGGTTGTCTAAAAAATATTTTGGTGGTGATATAATTCCCTGCTCTTTGTCTTCAAAGAGCCATAAAGCATCACTACTTCCTGTGTCTAATAAAAGTTTGACCTTTTTCTTGGTGTGGTCTGATAAAGATATGTTAGCTGTAATATAGGGTTTTTTGTTGTAGAAAGTTAAATCGAAATCGTGGTATTTAGAGTTCTTTTGTTTTAATTTTTTAGATGGGTTTTGAAAGCTAATATGATGCGTTGTATAGTTGATATCTACAATGAAATTCTTTATTAATTCGAATCCTATAATACCGTGAATCGTTTTGCCCATTTTTGAGGACAAGTCAAATTTGTCATCTAACACCACATAAATGGTTTGATTGACACCTACAATATTTTGTAGTTTTAATTGATTGTTTTTTGAGATGATACCTTCAATGGCTTCACCCGATCCGAGACCTCGTAAAGAGATTTTAGAAGCCTTATTAAGTTGAATGGAATCACTATTTTTTATGCCAAAAATAATTGTTTTACTAGAGCCCGTATCAAGTATGAGGTTTAAGGTTTTACCATTCAATTCGACAGGTAAAATGATGAGATTATGAATGAATTCAAAAGTGATTTTCTGTTTCTTGATGCCACTTTTAAGATACATTCGGCTCTGCCCAAGGATGCTTGGAATGAATACAAACAAACTGAACAAACTGCCTAAATAAAGATTCTTAATTTTCAACATACCTTTGAAAGGTACAAATAAATAGGAACAATTTAGAATATACAATTTCTATTAAGAGAATATTAACGTTAAAAGCTACCTTTTTTTAAGTGTTAGTTTGGTAAAAAAATTGCAACTTTGTAGTATAAAAAACCAACTTATGCCTAGCATTTCAAAGAAAGGGCGTTTAATGCCCGAATCACCCATACGCAAATTGGTTCCTTTTGCAGAGGAAGCCAAAAAACGAGGTGTAAAAGTATATCATCTTAATATTGGGCAACCCGATATTCATACGCCTAAAGTAGCTCTTGATGCTGTTAAGAAAAACAACTTAAAAGTGATCGAGTACAGCCGCTCAGAAGGTTCTGAACAATACAGAACAAAGCTTGCGAGCTATTATCAAAAGCATAATATTGATGTCCAACATGAAGATATAATTATCACAACGGGTGGATCAGAAGCCTTGTTGTTTACCATGGGTAGTGTTGCTGATGCAGGAGATGAGGTAATCATACCAGAGCCGTTTTATGCCAATTATAATGGGTTTGCGGCTTCAAATAACGTGTCAATTGTACCAGTGGTTTCTTCTATAGATAATGCTTTTGCTTTGCCGCCAATTGAGAATTTTGAAACACTAATTACACCTAAAACTAAAGCAATTCTTATTTGTAATCCAGGGAATCCAACGGGTTATTTGTATTCTAAAGAGGAGATTCAAAAGTTAAAAGCTTTGGTGTTAAAATATGATTTGTTTTTAATAGCAGATGAAGTGTATAGAGAGTTTGTATATGATGGATTAAAACACCATTCTGTGATGAGCGAATCTGGATTAGAACAACATGCCATCATGATAGATTCAGTATCTAAACGTTATAGTATGTGTGGTGCGCGCATTGGGTGTATTGTTTCGAAAAACAAAGAAATTATAGCAACAGGAATCAAGTTTGCTCAAGCGCGTTTAAGTCCACCTACTTATGCACAAATTGCTAGTGAAGCAGCTCTTGAGACTCCAAACTCATATTTTGAAGAAGTAAACATTGAGTATCAAGATCGGAGAAATATTTTAATTCAAGAATTGCAAAAAATAAAAGGAGTTAAGGTATCGAGTCCAAAAGGCGCTTTTTATTGTGTCGCCGAGCTACCTATTTCTGATGCAGATGATTTTGCGCAATGGATGTTAGAATCTTTTGAGGATAAAGGTGAAACTGTAATGGTGGCTCCTGCTAGTGGCTTTTATTCTACTAAAGGAGAAGGTAAAAATCAAGTTCGAATAGCCTATGTCCTTAAAAAAGAGGATCTTGTGCGGTCTGTAGAATTATTAAAGATAGCATTACAACAATATACTCAAATCAACAGCTAAACAATTTAACAATCAACATTCAACGAAATATATCATTAAAGTCCTTTAATACATTTGGAATTGATGTTTTAGCCAAGGAATTTATTTCGGTGACTTCTTTGAGTGCACTACAAAATATTTTGTCACAAAAAAGAGACATGTTGCTCTTAGGAGGTGGCAGTAATATGCTTTTGGTAAATGATATAGATAAATTAGTAGTACATCTAAATACGAAGGGAAAAGAGATTGTCAAAAAAGATGAAGCTCATACTTGGGTTAAAGTTGCAGCTGGCGAAAACTGGCATGAATTTGTACTTTGGTGTATAGAAAATAATTTGGGAGGTGTTGAAAATCTAGCCTTAATTCCAGGAAATGTTGGGACAGCGCCCATTCAAAATATCGGTGCTTATGGAGTAGAAGTAAAGGATGTTATCGAAAGTGTAGCCGTTTTAGAAATTAAGACAGGAAAACAACTAACTTTATCTAATGCAGCTTGTAATTTTGGCTATCGAAATTCCATTTTTAAAAATACGGCTAAAGGTAAGTATGTAATCACTCAAGTAAGCTTTAAGTTAACACATTCTAAGCACACGGTTAATGATTCTTATGGCGCTATTAAAACGATTATTCAAGAGATCAGTAGTTCAGAATCGACTATTAAACAGATTGCTGATGCGGTAATTGCGATACGAAAAGCCAAATTACCCAATCCAAAAGAAATAGGAAATAGTGGGAGTTTTTTCAAAAACCCGATTGTTTCAAGAGAAAAATTTCTAGCACTTAAAAAGGAATATCCAAATATACCTAACTATCCAGTTAGTTCGAATACTGAATTAGTAAAATTGGCGGCAGGTTGGTTAATTGACCAATGTGGGTTTAAAGGAAAACGTATCGGTGATGCAGGCGTACATAAAAATCAAGCCTTGGTTTTGGTTAATTATGGCAATGCTACTGGACAAGAAATCTTAGATTTAGCATCCTTAGTTCAAAAAACAGTATTTCAAAAATTTGGAGTTACTTTGGAAATGGAAGTGAATATTATAAGGTAGCACTATAGCCTTATTTATAATCTTATACGCATTAAATTTTTCGTTTTTCGATTATCCAATATCCAGTATCTTAAATTATTGGTCATAAATACTTATCTTTATGCATCTTAAGAGAAAGAAACATTGATGATTCTTAAATTATTTTCAAACAATTTTAGAATTTACTTTTTGTGGTTTTTGCTAGCCATATTTAGTAGTGTAGGCGTTCAATTTACAGTATTAGCCCAAACAAAAATTGATTCTCTCGAGACACAAAAGGTATTTGAGTTGCCAACGAATTCAAGTATTGATACGTTACTACATCTCGCAAAAGCTAATTTTGAAACCAATCAAGACAAAGCAATTTTCTACGCCAAAAAAGCCTATGAGCAAGCTGTAAAAGAAAATGACAAAACGGCTCTTTCAATCACTTCAAAAACTTTGGCCGATGCTTACTATTATAAAAGTGAGTTTGCCAATGCCATTGATTTTTATAGAATTACAGCAGATTATGAAAAAGATATTTATGGTGAATTTTCAGATGAATATGGTTCACGATTAGGAGATATAGCGTATTGTTTTAATTTATTAGGAATCTATGATCTTGCCAACACCTATTATCAAGATGCGCTGACAATAGCTAAAAGGAACGGAAATATGGAGGATATCCATACAAACATTAGTAATTTAGGAACGCTCTTTTTCGCTTGGGGTCAATATGACAAAGCTATCGATGCATTTTTGCAAACGTTAGCGTATGATAAAGAGCAAAATAATTTTGATAATCTATCCGCATCCTATAATAATATTGGGAAGGTTTATTTTGTCTTAAATAAATATGAGCAGGCTATCCAATACTACAATAAGGCATTAGAATATTCAAAAAAAACAAGTAATAATTCAACAATCGCTATCCGTTATGGTAATTTAGGGATGGCCTATTACAAGCAAGGTGATTTGTCTAAAGCACAAGTTTATTTAATGGATGCAATTGCATTAGATACAAAACAAGGGAATGTATATAAAGTTGCCATACGTCAAAATGAATTAGGAAAAATCAGTGAAGCTCAAGGCGATTATCGAGTAGCACTAGCGTATCAGTTAAAGGCTTTAAAGACATTTAAAAGATTAAAGATACAAAAATCACAATGTATTACTTATATCAATATAGCTGAGATTTATGAGCATATCAACCAATTCGAAAAGTCAGAGACGAATTATAATAAAGCTATTTCTATTGCTAAAGAGATAGGATCAATTTATAATGAAATGGTAGCTTACGAAGGTATTTCTGGCTTATATGAAAAAACCAAGCAATATAAAAAGTCATTGTCTAGCTATATGAAATATGATAGTTTGAGTAAGGATATTTTTACCATTCAAAATAACAAACAACTACTTGCTTTTCAAGTAAAATATGACACGGAGAAAAAAGAGAAAGAAATTGCACTACTAAAAAATGAAGCGACACTTAAAGATTTAAAAATAAGTAGAAGTAGAATTTTAGGAATTTCCTTGATTGCTACTTCAGTATTAATGCTGCTAGTTGCCTATACTTATATAAAAAAGAATAGACTTAAAAAAAAGGTCAACGTTATATTAGGGGAAAAGAATAAACAACTGCAAGTCTTAAACGCTACAAAGACAAAGTTTTTTGCGATTATTTCACATGATTTATTAAACCCTATTGCTGCTTTTCATTCACTAACTAAATCTTTGGAAAGCTCTTTTGATGTACTACCTAAAGAAAAATTGCAAGGCTTCATTACGGAGTTAAGCACATCATCTGAAAAGGTGTATTTGTTATTGCAAAACCTTTTGACCTGGGCATCTATCAATAATGGTAGGATGAAATATACACCCAAAAACACAGATTTAGCTGATTTATTAACTGAAGTTGTTGCCCTACAAAAAATACACGCTCAAGAAAAGGGTATTCGCTTAGAACTCGATGTCATACCAAAAACAAGGGTCTTTATTGATCGTTTAATGATTGCAACTGTTGTGCGAAACCTCATTTCAAATGCAATTAAATTCTCTCCAGAAAATGCTAAAGTTCAGATTTCAGTCATTGCGGCTAAACAGATGCTTCAAGTGCGTATTAAAGATAATGGAATAGGTATGAACCAACAAGATTTAGATAAGCTTTTTAAGATTGAAGTAGATAATAAAGAAATAGGTTTAAGTACGCAAAAAGGCACAGGACTTGGCTTAATTTTATGCAAAGAACTCGTTGAGAAATGTGGTGGGAAAATTGAGGTGACAAGTGAAATAAATCAAGGTAGTGAGTTCATGTTTTCAATTCCAAGAAAAAACAGTAACTTTGAGTATGAGTGAAATTAAGGTTTTTATTGTTGATGATCACAAAATTGTACGTGATGGAATCTTTATGTTGCTCATTGGCTCTTCAGAGATAAGACCTGTCGGTGAAGCTGAAAATGGAGCGCAACTGTTTGAGAAACTTAAAACAATAGCTCCAGATATCCTTTTGTTAGATATTTCACTACCAGGGATGTCTGGGATAGAAATTAGTAAATTAATTGCAAAAAATTATCCAGCTATTAAGGTGTTAATCATGTCAAGAAATACGGATAAAAACACCATCTTATCGGCTATAAAATCAGGTGTAAAAGGCTTTCTTTCAAAAGACACCTCAAAAGAAGAATTAGCAAAAGCGATTCAATCAGTTCATGAAGGAAATGAATATTTTGAGACTAGCATATCTAAGACCGTATTTAACAGTCTTGTGAAAAACGCAAATGATGTAGAAGCTCCTTCAACACTTACCAAAAGAGAAAAAGAAGTAGCCATACACATATCTGATGGTTTGTCGTACAAAGAAATAGGAGCAAAAATGTTTATCAGTGCAAGAACAGTTGAAAGCCATAGAAATCATATACTTTCTAAATTGGAGCTTAAAACTACTATTGACCTTGTAAAATATGTGGTGAAAAATCAATTAATCGATTTGTAATTTCTTTACATTTCAACTTTCAACTTTCAACTTTCAACCATAAGTGATTTCCCCTATAAGAAATTAGGTTTTTTTACGGATTGTCATAATTAGGCTTTTGATATAGCTTTACAGAATAAAGTAAACGTCTAATATTTAAGAATCCAAATTATGCCAAAATTATTCAAAACAGACATCCAGTCAGAAGCCGATATAAAGGTTTTTGAAACAACAATTCGTTCAGAAGCACAGCTTATAGTTTTTGAAACAGAAAGCCAATGGGAAGCTACAGTTCCTCAAATATGGTGTTATACCACTATTAAAAGTGAAGCCGATAAAACAGTTTTTTTTGTGGATGGTGCATGGGATGCCGATGTGGTTATTTTTAAAACTGATATTCAATCAGATGCTCAGGTAGTTGATAGCTCAAAAGCAGATATTTTTTAAACCATTAATACAAACCTTTTAAAACATATATTATTAATAACCAGCTTAGCGACTTTGTGTCTTAGCGGTAAAAAATTTTAAACAGATGAAAAGAATTACAATTTTTTTAGTACTCACAATTACCACATCTTTTTCCTTAACAGCACAACAAACCTATGTGCCTGACGATAATTTTGAAGCAAGACTGATTGACTTAGGTTATGATACTGTATTGGATGATTATGTTGCTACAGCAAATATTGAAGGAATTACTGAATTAGTAATAGATGATACTGAAATTAGTGATTTAACGGGTATTGAGAATTTTACAGCACTCGTTAATCTTAATTGTTCTTATAATCTGTTGACAGATATAGATATAAGCAATAATACAGCATTAACACATTTATATTGTGACAATAATCAGTTAACAAGTGTAGATCTTAGTGCTAATATAGCATTAACACACTTGTATTGTGACAATAATCAGTTAACAAGTTTAGACCTTAGTTTAAATACAGCATTAACACGTTTGTTTTGTAGAAATAACCAGTTCACAAGTTTAGATCTAAGTGCTAACACAGCATTAACACATTTATATTGTGCAGATAATCAGTTCACAAGTTTAGATCTAAGTGCTAACACAGCTTTAGGAGTATTATCTTGTGCAAATAATCAGCTAACAAGTTTAGATGTTAGTAATAATACAGCATTAACACATTTGGATTGTCCAAGTAATCAATTAACAGTTTTAGATGTAAAAAATGGCACCAATACAAGTATTACAAGTTTTAATGCTACTAGTAATCCAAATCTCACCTGTATTTTTGTAGATGATATCGTATATAGTACAACAAATTGGACAGAGATTGATGCTGCATCTACTTTTGTAGCCACGCAGGCTGAGTGCGATGCGATAATGACCTATGTGCCAGATGATAATTTTGAACAAGCACTTATTGATTTAGGTTATGATATAGGGGCGTTAGATGATTATGTTCCCACAGCAAATATTGAAAACATAACAAATTTAGAAATAATTGGAAAAAATATTTTAGACCTTACGGGAATTGAAGATTTCGTTGCTCTTGTTGATCTAAACTGTGCCTTTAATTTTTTGACAGACATAGATGTGAGTAATAATTTAGCACTAACACATTTAAATTTTGTATCTAATCAGTTAGTTAGTTTAGACCTTAGTTTAAATACAGCATTAACATCTTTAAATTGTAGAAATAATCAGCTAACAAGTTTAAACCTTAGTTTTAATACGTCATTACAATTTTTGCACTGTGAAAATAATCAGATAACAAGCTTAGACCTTAGTTTAAATATAGCCTTAATAGAGTTGCACTCTGAAAACAATCAACTAATTACACTTGATGTGAGGAATGGTAATTATTCAAACTTTCTTGTTTTTAATACTATTGAAAATCCAGACCTTACCTGTATTTTTGTCGATGATGCTGCATATAGTACCGCAAATTGGACAGAGATTGATGCTGCATCTACTTTTGTAGAAACAGCGGCAGAGTGTGATGCCTTAGGTATAAACGATTTCGTAAATAGTTCCTTTAAAATTTACCCTAATCCGGTAAAAGATAGTTTTAGCATCCAAACTTCACTTGATATTACCGCTATAGAAATAGTTGATGTTTTTGGAAAACTCGTTAAAACAGCTAATACCACTAATGCAATAAGTCTGAGTCAACTACATGCAGGTGTTTATTTTGTTAGAATACATACCTTAAAAGGAGTAGGTACTCAAAGAATTATAAAACAATAAAATAGTTAATAATACCTTAAATCCATAAAGATGAAAACAAACAAATTAATTTTACCAGTAGTGTTGTTTCTATTTACTTTTCAAACAGCCATTCAAGCTCAAATTAGTATTAAAGGCTTAAAAAATAAAGTAGCAGAAAACAAAAGTGAGAAGAAAGAAGAAGCTAATTCAGCTATTGTAGCCGATGCTGAAGTGGGAAAGATATACTATGTGTCAAAAGAAGGAAGTAATAAAAATGACGGATCTAAAGAAAATCCTTTAAAAAACATCGATAAAGCAATAAAAAAGGCACAAGCCGGAGATAAGATTTTTATCGCCGAAGGTGTTTATAGTGCTACTTTTGGAATGGGTTATTTAGAATCAGATAAACCCTTGCAACTTTTTGGTAGTTGGGATACTAACTTTACAACTCAAGATATACTAAACCATCCTACGGTTTTTCAACCAAATAATGCGAGTGCTGGAAAAGGGAGAAAAGCATTACTACGCTTTACAAAAGAAGTAGGAGGAACTATTGTTGATGGGATAGTTTGGGATATGGGCGAACGTAATTTGTATGATCTCAAAGAAGGCTTTGTAGAAGGTGTTGAAGGTGGTAGAATTCGTAGATCGTCTGAGCCACTCAAAGGGATGAATAGCACAGTTGAAGAGCCCTGTATCTCTATGCGTTCTGGCGTGCAAGGTGGTGACGTAACCATTCAGAACTGTGTATTTGTAAACGGAGCAAGTTTTGGTATTCAGGCAGCTCATAAATCAGGGATATTTAAAGTGCTTAATAACGTATTTGTGGCCAATAGAATGGCAGCCATTGAAATATTTGGCACCTGTGCTGGTAGTAAAGAAAAGCGAAACATGGTGTCTTGTGGTGAAGTTGAAATAGCCAATAATACGGTGCTTTTTACCTGGAGCCGTCTTAAAGATTTTGGAGATATGGGTTATGGTATTCGCATTATGACCAAATTAGAATATAATATTCATGATAATATTATTGGGGCGAATATTATGGGCGGAATCGATAATTCAAGATTCTGTAAAGATGAATTTATTAAGATTGATAATAACATATTCTTTGGAAATAAGACAGGAGATTTAAGATATTATCCTGAGAGTAATGTCAAGTTAGATTTAATGGTTGATCAGTTTGATGATTTAGAGTTTGAATCTGTCAGCAGTAATAAAAGCGAGGCATTACCTTTAGTTGTTAATGAAGCCTATTTAAAAGGGTATTTTGCTGCTAGATATAGTGAGACAACGAACTATGATCCCAACTCATCTCAAAACCAATGGGCAAGAATGCTAGGGATGAATCAACAAGGAACCATGTCCTCAAAAGTATCCATGTTTATGAACAAATATCCATGGCAAGAAACCATGCAATTATTTGGAGCCAGTGAAGGAGTTGGCGCTCAAAAACCATAATAATAGCATCACATACCTAAAACAAGCTTGTCTAATTTAGACAAGCTTTTTTTAGTGAGTTATATGAAGTCTAATAACCTGAGTTCGACGTAAGCTTTAATTCACAGAAACAAAAGAAAAGGTAAGGCTTGAAGTGAAAAATTAAAAGGAATATCTAGATATTTTAATGATTTTTCGCAAAAAAGATTGTCTTTTCTTTTGTTTCCCTTTGGGCTTGATGAATTTTGCC
>JGI24023J19991_10004010_pt1 | contig 10166 bp, 11 predicted proteins | sample Cruoilmetagenom1_FD_19991 | JGI IMG/M metagenome (IMG submission 19991)
AAAACTCGGAAAAAAGATCATATTTGCGCACGCGAAGATCCTTCACGACGGTCAGCCGATCGCAGACGCCGATGCGTCGTTTGTTATTTTAAAAAATAGATAAAAGAGGAAGAAAAACGCTATCTATGCCCATACTGCGGTTATCCAACATTCAGAGGGGTAAAAAGGTGCTGGAACTGCAAGAAGCCACTTGATCTTGATTGATCTATGTGATACACCCGACGGACATCCCCGATCCGGCAAAAAAGTTATGTTGATATTCTTATCGACGGAGGAGACACAGTGGAGGACAAAATTCTCGACTCTATCATAAAACGAGTTGAAGACGAACCCTATAGAAAAAAATTTGGGATGGAGCTTGTGGAGTTAGAGTATGGTTATTCAAAGGTTAAAATGACCTTTAAAGAAGATATGGAGAATATATTTGGTATGGCACATGGAGGAGCAATATTTTCTCTGATAGATGAGGCATTTGAAACTGCTTCGAACTCGCACGGAACTGTGGCGGTCGCCCTAAGCATGAACATTACTTTCATAAAGCCTCCTTCAAGAGGAGATCTTTTATTCGCGGAAGCAAAAGAGACGAGTGTATCCAGAAGAATCGGAACTTATGACATCACCGTTAAAAATGACGTAGGCGACCTTATCGCCACATGTCAAGCTCTGGTTTACAGGAAAAAAGACAAATTGCCTTTTTTATAACCGATAAGCATGTCATAGAAGATGAATTTTATAAAGGTTCCTGCATAACTTGTAGCTCTTACCTCTCTCCTGTCTCTTCATCCCACAAGATGAAGAGAGATTATTCATCTGTATCTATTCGAGAAAGATCCATATTCAAAAGCATTATATAGAACCGTAAACGATGAACCATCACAAGGTGATGGACGTGATAAAGACAGAATTGTGTGATATGCTTGAGATAAAGTATCCGATCATACAGGCGGGGATGGGTCCGCTCAGTACGAATGAGATCTGTATAGCCGCGGCAAATACTGGANTACTGGGCTTGATCAGTTCTTCTGGACTCTTTAGCAGTATGTACGGACCCCAGATGTACGAAGTCCTCACCAAGAGTGTCGGCGCCGATCCAGATATTGATCAGACCGATCTCTTGAGGGAGATCTACTATAAGGTACAGAGGGAGACAAAGAAATCGGGAGGAATCTTTGGAACGAACGTCATGGTATCGGAGGAATTGAGAGGGGGGTCGGAAGAGTATATCAAAACGATGATCGAAGTCAGAGAAGCAGACTCAGATATGGAGAAGAGGTTGAAGGTGATAGTTACTTCAGCAGGCGATCCACTACCCTGGTCAGAGACGATTAAACCGACTGGACTCACATGGTTTCACGTTGTACCCTCTGTTCGCGCCGCGAGAAGATGTGAGAAGGCCGGTTGTGATGGAATAATCGCCTCTGGGCACGAAGCTGGATTTCACACTTCATGGGATCCCGTTCATACGATGACTCTGCTCCCCGCGGTGGCAGAGTCGGTAAAAACACCCGTTATCGGGGCTGGTGGATTCTGCGACGGTAAAACGTTTGTAGCCGCTCTGGCACTTGGGGCGGTTGGGGTACAGATGGGGACCAGATTTCTGGCGACGAAGGAGTCTTCCCCCGGTTTTCCAGATCTCTGGAGAGATACTGTCATAAAGACCGGAGATATGGGTACGATAGTGGCGAGGGGAATGGTCGGGCCGGCAAGGTACATGAAAACTCGTGCGTCGCTAATACTCGCGGAACTTACCGCGGAGAGGACACCTGGATTGTATATTGGTAAAGCAGACGACATCTTCAGTACAGACCCCGAGATAATGGATGCAGAGCTGGAAGGATTTCCGGCCACGTATGCCGGAGACGAAGAGAAGGGGCTTGCCGCCGCTGGAGAATGTGCACAGCGAGTAAACGATGTGCCAACGGTGAAAGAGCTCGTGGAAAGAATAATGAAGGAGGCAGAGGATACCATCCGAGATTTCCCGAAAAATTTCATCGTTCAATGATCAGTTGGATAATTATGTAAGTATGGGGTGGAACCAAGTGATGAAGCTGGGAGTGATCTCAGATACGCATGCGGATAGCATCGGGAGTATTGATGAGAAGATAATAGAGGAGCTTAAGAGAGTAGATTTGGTCGTTCATGCAGGGGATATCACCTCTCTAAAATTATTAAATGAGTTGAGGGATATCAACGAGGTGGTGGCGGTTCGGGGAAATATGGATATGTTAGAGGTGAAGAAGATACTTCCCGAAAGAGAGGAATTTAAGGTAGGAGAGATAAAAATTGGCGTAATCCACGGTTGGGGGTCACCCTTTGGGCTCGAAGAGAAGATAAGAAAAAGATTCGATGACGTGAACGTGATAATCTATGGTCACACGCACCGGGCAAAGAACGAATGGGTCGGCGATCTCTTGCTCTTCAATCCAGGGATGGCGAGGAAGTCGTATGGGATCCTAAAAATCGATGAAACAGTGACGGGAGAGATTATAAAGATATGAGGCGGAAGATAGGGATGGAAAGTAAGATAAGAAGGGTGGCGGAACTCATAAGTGAATCAGGGTTGACCATATCCTTAAGTGGGGCTGGGATGTCCACAGAATCTGGAATACCGGATTTTAGAAGTCCCGGAACGGGGATATGGGAGAAGATCGATCCGGTGAAGTTTGGAAGTATAAACTCGTTTCTCGCGGGGTTTGATCTGAAAGAGATCATGAAACTTGCTGAAGGGATGGATATATCCAAGATATTCACGGCGGAGCCGAATGAGGGGCATAAAGCATTGGCAGAACTCGAAGAGATGGGAAAACTCGAATGTATAGTAACACAAAATATAGATATGCTCCATCACAGGGCAGGAAATAGGAACGTGATTGAGATTCACGGATCTATTCGCACGTCCAGTTGTATGTATTGCGGGAAGAAGATGGAATTTGAAGAATTTTTAGCCAGGGCAATGGAACAACAAAGAATTCCTCCGATCTGTGAATGTGGTGGCATAATCAAACCAGATGTTGTATTTTTTGGAGAGATGCTCCCCCAAGATGCACTCTCAAGATCAATGGAGTATGCACGTAAATGTGATCTCTTTTTATCCGTCGGATCTTCCCTGGTCGTCTATCCGGCTGCAAATCTGCCCCCTTTGGCTAAGAAGAGTGGNGCNNNNCTCGTCATAATCAACATACAAAGGACGCCTTACGACGGGATCGCGGATGTGGTGATTCATGAAAAGGTTGCGGAGGTCTTACCGAAGATCGTGGCGGAGGTCAAGAGGATGATGTGATCATACAAATCCGAGATCATTCGATTACGATTAGATAAGTTTATTAAAAATGAACATGATAAAATAACGTGAGGATATTCGATCTGATGAGGTGGTTTTTATGAAAATGAAAGTAGATAAGATAGAGCTATATTACGAGACACGTGGAGAGACAGATAGACAATCGATGGTTTTTATTCACGGATTGATGGATGATTGCTCTGTATGGAGCTCACAGATCGAACATTTTTCAGAGAGATACAATACGATCGCATATGATCATAGGGGACATGGCAGATCGGATAAACCCGATGGCGATTATTCCATGCAGACACTATCGAATGATCTACATGCCTTGATAGAAAAACTCGGGCTAAACGATGTTATACTCGTTGGCCATTCGATGGGTGGTGTTACAGCTCTGACATATACATTGGATCATCCGGATAAGGTATCCAAGCTTGTTTTAGTTGATCCTGGTGCGTTAGCTGGCCCAATTGGAAGAATGGTGGGGTTGATCGGAAAAATGCCGATATATGATCGCCTACTGTCTCTAACGTTTCCTCTTATCCCTCATGAGTTACTCGTGATGGTGATGCCGATACTCAAACATTACAGGCCTTCAAGGGAGGTTCTCGAAGATACGATGGCTAGAGCGAGGAATACACCGAAGTATGCGTCGCATAATTGTTTAAAAGAGCTTATGGAACATGATATCAGCGGCCGTCTTTCAGAAATAAAGATTCCAACACTGATCATCGCCGGTGAGAAAGATATGTTGAAGATGTTACCCTCATATCTGAATAGAGAGATCAAGGATTCAATGCTACAAATTATACCAGATGCTGCACACTCACCTATGATGGATAAACCGGAAGAATGTAGTAGGATTATAGAAGAATTCCTAGAATGATCGATCTCTTCTATATCCCATCCAGATACTCTTCATACCTCTTCATAACCCCATTAAGCCGCGGAGCATCAAAAAAATTCTCCCTTGTGATCTCATTCGCGGCAGATTGATACATGGAACTTATAATCTCTTTGAATTCTTTGCCGAGCCCTTCTGGAGTCTTTTTGCAGAGGGATTTCCAATCTCCTATTCTTCTTTTTTTTGCCTCTTCTTTGGCTCTATCGACCTCTTTTTTCCACTCAGACGGCAGATAATACCGTCTGATAACCTCTTTGCTCAAATTTAAACCGTTGTGAAGTAATCTGCACTCGTCCAACGTCCCGAGCGTGTCTACAACCATAAATTCTCTCTGTGGGTCTAAAGCGAGTTCTATCTTTCCATCTATGTTTTCTATTCCAGCATTGGATACCTCTTTATCTATAAGAACGTTCAAAAAAGATAAAATTCTCTTTACCTCCGCCATCTCTGAATCTTTTAGGGCAGAGATCTCTTTCGCCTCGCCCCAGTTTAAATATCTGTCTTCTTCTTCCAGCTTCGTACTCACATCAAATATGGGCTTCTTTAACTTTTTTCCGACCTCAAGATCATCCAATCCGAATTCCGCTATATTTATCTCCTCCTTCTTGACCCTTCTTAAAAAAGAAGATTCCGGCACGATCACGTTTCTGTATATGAACTCGAGCGGGATCAGATAATTTCCGTGCTCTTCTTTGAAGAGACCGTAGTTGTATTTACCACCATAAAAATTTGGTTTTATCACCCTCACCAGATCTATCTCCATCTCATTTGCCGCACCTTCTATCTCCTCCAATCTGTATGATCTATCATCTTTGATTAGACCCCTATAATGCGTCGCTATCCCTTTTTCCTCCAATTTTTCGAAGAAAAAAGCAGATATGACACAGAGAGCCTTTCCTTTGCCCTCGATCAGATCGGGCATCTCGCCCCAGTCAAAGACAGAATACCTATCGGAGAAGACAAATCTTCCAACGCCCAACTTTTTTGCTGTGGGTTTCTCGATTACCTTAAGGTCTTTTACGCTGCCCATCTCGTCGGAATGTTTGGGGTTATGGTATAAAGAGGTTGCCTTTTAGATGGTGTAGGCTCTTTGGGTGTCATATCACTGTCTTATAGAATGTTTTAGGAATAGTTTTTTATAACGTAACGAAAAGTAGAACCGTGCCCTCATATACCGTACTGATCTTAGTCGTCATATCCGCGATACTGATGGGTACCTTCCCGATATTCTTCAAGCAATGGAACTCTGTCAATATTGCACCTAACTATGGCACAATAGGGAATTGTATAAAAGAGATTTATAATGAGCTATTCCCACTCTGGACCGGCCCACTCGTTCACGGACCCAAGGGATATCTCTCGAAAGAATTTTGGTCAGAGGCATTTAAGTATGAGCATTACTCAAAGATATTTGACCTCATCGACGGGTATCTTGTCACAGGTCTAGTCACCGGGATCTTGGGATATCTTATCTGGATATTATCTCTAAAGTTTGGCGAGGTTAGCATACTCTTCTCGATAACTTCGTTGCAGTTCATCGCCACCGGGATCTTGGGATATTCTTATCTAAAAGAGAGATTATCTATATGGCAGGTCTTTGGGATGGCACTAATTATAGCGGGGGTGGCATTGATTGCACCGCAAATTTGACGTTGGAGTCACACTGGCAATCTTTTCGGGCATCGTCTATGGGTTAGCATCTGTTGCGTTCAAACAGGGAATAGAGATCGCAAATTATAGCTCTTTACTTACAGATAAAGGTTTGTGGGTGGCGGTTGTGGTCTTCGCTCTGGCCTGGCTCTCTCTATTCACGCGGTTTAAATCGTCACACATACTTAAAATCGCCTTCATCATCTCGATAGTATATATTGTACTATTCATGGTCTTTAAGATATCTTTTTTTGCCGTGGTTTTAGTCGTCGTTGCTTTTTTGCTCGCTTTCTTCGCTTTATCTTACATAGATGCCTCTATAGCGTGGCCGCTCACCGGATGCAAATATGTGGTATGCTCTCTGATCGCGTATCTTCTATTAAACGAAAGTTTAACCATTATAAACATTTCCGGGATTGCGATGATACTTCTGGGATCCGTCTTTCTCGTGCAAGGCGCTAGAGTGTTGTAAAATCACTCAAATGATATTAAAACGCATCAGAATAATTGGAATCATGATACAGCTCATCGCATTTGTTCTCTTTACACCTAACTTTTGGAGAGCCGAACCGACGAAGAAAGAGAGCAGAAACAACAAGATTCCATTTATCCCTGTGAAGAGTAATATCATCCCAAAGAGGAAGATCAAGATTGATATATTGAGAGTTGTATAGTTTAATCTCGTGAAGATGAGCGATAAAGATGGGGAGAGATGTAAAAGAGCGATATAAGAGAATAAGGAGATGAGAACTGCAACGGCGAGGAAGATCAGAAACCAATCGAGGGATATAAAGCCCAATAAGCTCTTCACACCGTTTATGGCTCCACTGCGAGATATTCCAAGCAGATAGAAGAATAAAAGATTATAGAGGGCGTTTGACGTATTAACGCTCGATAGTGATATTATAAATTCCTCGGATTCTCCCCGCACGAAATATCTTGCCAAGACCGTTGCCACACCAGAACTTACACCCGGGAGCCAGGAGACCAAGGAGCCCGATAAACTGCCGATGAAAGAGTTTTTAAATATGTTCTTCTTCTTCATCGCAATCTCTCTTTTATCCTGTTCTGGTATTTGTGGCTTGTTTCTTATGCTCTGGGCGATGATTGGAGCGCCAAAAAGACCGGTCAGAAGGGGAAAAAGAAAAGAAGAGGGTATCGGTATGAGTGGTGTAAAGATATCTTGGTATCTGAACGCAAAGGTTCCAAGGAGCCCAGAGAGAGATATCGATAAAATTGCAAAGAGTCTTCTTCTCTGTCTGGAGAAAGAGAAAGAACCTTGCCCTGGGATCTCTTCCTCTCTCTCCATGAAAACCATGAAGATCAAGATCGCGATCAGTATGTGAGGGGTCATCGATTCGACGGATGCATAGAGGTGAATGAAGAGAATAGAAAGTACCGGCATCATCGTGAGGGAGATTGGGACTGAAAGGGCGCTTCCCGTGGCGGAAAGTTTTATGGCTTCAATTCCACGCCCCTCCAAGAGCAACCTATGACCGGGAAGCACCGCCAGGGCGGTTTCTTCATCCGGGGCACCAATAAAAACAGAAGGAACTATATCAAAGAACGTATGCGCTATGTAATTTGAGAGTATTAAGACTGCTATATAGGGAAGAGGCAGAGGAGCCAAAGGTGCGATACCCAGCAGGAGTAATGCGAGATTGTTCACATGTATTCCGGGAGTTAGACCGGAGACCACACCGAGGAGAAAGCCAAAAAGGATGGCGATGATGAGGAGGAGTAGATCCACGCTTTGGCTGGTTAGAGGTTATTTATAGATATTGCCCCTCTCTTATGTTTATGATCCAGTCTCTATGTGCCAGATATTATGCCATTCGAAAGCAAACGTAAAAAACTGGTTTGGACCAGCGAAGAAGTTGAAAAATTAACCGAGATAAGATGCTCCAGAACTCAACCAGTGAGATCTGTAGACAATGATCTGAATAAAATGCCCGTGATATTCAAATCTGTTGATATGTTAATGTGGGAGCTATGCAGTACTTGCCCGAGAAGGCACAGCGACAAAACGCAAGAATTTATATATGATTAATACGTTATCATGTCTTAACGTTAAACTTGGAATAACCTTATAAACTTGGTGCCAAGAACGTAAAGGATGATAAAAATGGATGAGATAAATTTATTCAAGAATCTTCCAACTCCAACCAGTTTGATGGATAAAGATGGTAGGCGTATCGATACAAATTTGGCTACTGAAAGATTGTTCGGGCGTTCGAGAGATGAGATAATAGGGGCTAAAGTAGAGGAACTATATGCGAAGGGAGATAAAGAAGAGATAAAAAATGCTTTCGAAGAGTCTAAAAGAACGGGATTTTCAGCCTGTGAGGTAACAGCGAGGGGGGATGGAACAACTTTTCCGGCTATTCTTAATTTTTCGTCCATCAAAGATGAAAAAGGAAATGTTGCAAACGTTATAGTGACCGCCACCGATATAACCGAATTACGCAGAAGCGAGGAAGAGCTTAGGAAGTTAGGCGCGATGGTTGAGAACGTGGGCACGCCTATCATCCTTACAGATCCAACGAGCAGATGGGAGTACGTGAATCCGATCTTCGAGAAGTTCTTTGGGTTCAAGAGCGAGGAGGTTTTGGGGAAGAGTACTGTTGAGACGCCCATGATAACGGAAGAGGCAAAGAAGATAATATCAGAGCATCGAGAGTTATACGGCAGAGACGTGGTCACGTACGAGGTACCGCTCGTGAAAAGATCCGGCGAGGTGGCACATATACTGCTCACACAGACCTGCATATACGATGGAGATGAAGAGATCACAAACTGGGTAGTTGAGCTCAAGGATATAACAGACCTCCGTAAAATGATCGATCAGATAAAAGATACCGTTTTAGTATTGAATACCGCAATAAAAGAGTTGAATGCCGCATACGACCAGATATCCACCGCCTCTGAAGATATTGCTGGAGCGATGAACTCAACCGCACAGGGAGCTGAAGATCAGGCGACTTCTTTGAGTAATATCATAAATAGCATGGAAGATCTGACCGAACAATCTAAGAGCTTCATTAGAATGTCAGGAGAGATCGAGAAGAGTGCAGATCTGATGAGAGATGTCCTGGAAGGTAGCAGTTCGAAGGCGATTGAGGCGGGAATGTCTCTTGACGAGATATATAGAACGCTTGGGGAAAACGCCAAAGAGATCAAAGATTTGAGTTCTGAGGTATCCAAAGTATCTAAACTGACCGATTTCATAAATTCTGTTGCTGACAAGACCGATACACTCGGTCTGGTTGCAGGTGTTGTTTCAGATATATCAGGCTCGGGCAATGAAGGAGAGGGCAAGGGTCTAAGATCCATTGCAAAGAGGATCGATGATCTGGCAAAGAGCTCTTCTAACTATGCAAGAGATGCGAAGGGGATCATAGAGGGTCTTAGCAAAAGAATCGATGAGACGATAGAGGAATCAGATAGGACGATAGAATCTGTGATGGATAGTAAGATGAGGATAAAAGGTGCTTTAGATTCTCTCAATGAGATAAATGAGCTTACAGGTTCAAACATCGAGAAGACGATTGCCATAACGGAGATTGGGACTAAACAGATCGAGGGTATGGATAACGTGAAGCAGATGGCAGGTGATGCAGGTTCGATAGCCACCGAATATGCCTCTCAGGTGGAAGAGGTGAGTGCATCCGTGGAAGAACAGAGTGCAAGTATAGAAGAGACGAAGGCTACCATTGAAAACCTGGTTGGAAGGATGAACGAGTTGGAGAAGCTCATCAGATGAACGATTTGACAAGAGCTTTGATAGAAGCCCTTCAGAAGGATCTTGGATTTCTCGCCAAAGGAGTGATCGCCCACTCATGCGAAGAGATCGAGAAGAACGATAGCAATCTTAAGAAGGAAGATCTCCCGATCTTATTAGATCATGTAGAGAAGAGGATCACTTTCATCAAGGATGAGATCACTGCAAGACGGATAATAGGTCAATTGAATGATAGATTTGGATAGGGGGGAGTAATTTTAATGGCAAAAGTGGCAGATAGAAGTATATCTGTGCTAAATAATGTATTAGAGAACGTATTGGGGGGAGACATGACCTCAAGAGTCGATTTAAGTTCTATCTCTAAAGAATATTACGAGACCGGCGAGAAGATAAACGAGATGATCGAGGCAACATCGAAAAATATTAGAGAATTGAAAGATGAAAGGGAATATATCTCCGAGATATTTGCCACGATGCCCGATCCCTCATATATCGTCGATCTTGACGGTATCAGAACATATTGTAATCCAGCCACGGAGGAGATCACGGGTTTATCCATAGAAAAATTAATTGGAAAACCGGCA
>JGI24023J19991_10004012_pt1 | contig 10160 bp, 13 predicted proteins | sample Cruoilmetagenom1_FD_19991 | JGI IMG/M metagenome (IMG submission 19991)
GCAGGCTTAGCCACAGACGCACCACTGGAACAACGTGTGATTGCGGTACTACGCAGTGTCTATGATCCGGAGCTGCCGGTAAACATTTATGACCTGGGCCTTATTTATGATTTAAGGATTAACCAACAGGCTGAAGTGTTTGTCAGCATGACGCTGACGGCGCCCGCCTGCCCGGTCGCCGGCAGTTTGCCTGGTCAGGTAGAGTGCGCGATTAAAGCGCTCGAGGGTGTCAGTCATGCCAGGGTCGAACTGGTATGGGATCCGCCCTGGAGCCAGGATCGCATGAGTGAAGAGGCGAAACTCAGCTTGGGATTATATTGAACAGGAGAGCAGTGGATAACTCGAGAATGGCCGTAAGATGACAGACTTTGATGACATTGTAGAGAGCTTTGAACTACTGGGTGACTGGGAGCAGCGCTATCAGTACCTGGTCGAACTGGGCGAGCAAATGCCGCTCATGCCGGAGGAGTACAAGATCGAGGCGAACAAGGTTAAAGGCTGTATGAGTCAGGTATGGATACAGGCCTATCGCAGTCATCTTGATCCCGCCTTGATCCGCTTTCACGGTGATTGTGATACGACTATTATCAAAGGGGTGCTGGCATTGTTGATAAAGCTGGCTACCGATAAAGAACTTGCGGAAATTGAGCAACTGGATGTGGATGAATTTTTCAGTCGCTTGAAGCTGGATGAGCATCTTTCTCCCAACCGTCACGTGGGCGTTTATGCGCTTGGTGGAAATGATGAAGCAACAGGCTCGTGACTTGCAGCCAGTGGCGCGTCATTTCGCCCTGAATTAATCAGAGCTTCCTTAATTAAGGTTGGCCGGAAAGGTGTCTTGCATAAATAATGTTAAACCTTTAACCATAAGGAGGATTACGAGATGAATACCTCATTAATCACAGATTTTAGTTCCAAGAGCAATGATCCTGATTTCCCTTTCGCTAACGCGCTGACTGGTCACGTGAATTTGCCCTCTCTCAAGCCAGTGAAGAAGGGCTTGAATTGAGCGAAGACCATTGGGAGGCCATCAGGGCACTTCAATCCTTTTTTGCCCGGCATGAAGATACCAGCATTAATCTGCGTGAGTTACATGATGCATTAGATGAAAAATTTCATCAAAAGGGCGGCATAAAATACTTGTATACGATATTTCCTGGCGGGCCGGTTAATCAGGCATGCAAGATTGCCGGCATAACCCCCCCGCCTGGATCGGCCAATTTAAGCTTTGGTAGTGTCGGGTAAGCAGGACTGCACATTGTGCGGTTGGGATTACGGACTACCAGGGACAGGGTCGTTGATTGTGATACTTGACAGTAGTGTTGTGTAAAATACAGGGCAAGACTCGCTCGCTGGTTTGCACCTGTATTGCTCTTGCGGTGAATGCTGTTGGCGGTGCACCGCGGTTTTGTCAGGCAGTATGATAAGCCGGTACGTCTGCCAAAAGATATTTGCCCCTGACAAAAATCCCGCTGCCGCGCGCAATTTCCTTACCTTCCGCATTGTAGGCGATGGACTCGGCGATAAACTGGGATTTGTTGCTGTTGACAACCTTGCCAATGGCTTTCATCACCCCGGAGGAGACGGGACGTGTAATGTAGGTGGTAAACGAGGTGGTCAGCACAAACACCTCTCTTTCGAGCGAGTTTACCGCAAAAAAAGCGGCGTCATCCAGCATTTTAAAATAAACCGAACCGTGTACCGCGTTGGCCGCATGAAAATATTTTTCATCCAGCTTTATTTCAATTTCTGACTGCCCTTCAGAGACCGATATTGCAGGTTCATAGAATTTGTTTATCGGTGCCGCCAGGTACATGCTTTGCAGGGCGATATAATGTTTGTCCTTTGTCATTTTCACGTTCCTCGCTTTTCTTGCTGAGGGTTACCGTCCACACAAACTGAATGTTATCACTTAATGTATATAATATTAATGAAATTGATTTACGAAATGGAGTTTTTCCCATACGGTGGTGACAACCTTGCAGGCCTCGGGGGCTTTTTCGGTTACAAAATAAGTATCAGAGAGAAAATAAGACTAATATTCGAAATGGTTATATTACAATTAATTACTCTCAGGGAGGTATTTCTTTCGGAATGTGGATAGATCCGGACTTCCCTTGATCTGAATCAATAAGCATTAGAAATATCTAATGCATTCTTTATTCTCCACAGCATGAATCTGTTTGCGATTGGTTTGGGTGCAAATGTCGGCCCAAACTTCGATGTTTTTATCGCCAACGGTGACTTCCTGGTCTCTGGAATGGAGTGCATGATGGAAAAAACAACACCCTCATCATCGTGTTGGCCGAAACACATACTCGCCAATGCGACTAAGGGAATCGGGTGAAAGCGCATATCACCGTCCTTCTCTTTATGGTAACAGTCATTCCACTGTTGCTTGTTCCCTCTGTGTGTCTGGCCGAAGTTGAAGGCAGTTGTACCATGTGCCACAAGTATCCTGGGCTTGGCCGGATTGAAAAAACGGAGGGCAAACAATCCAAACGGCTTTTTTATATCAACAACGATCTCTTTGAGACGACCTACCATGGCAAGATCCGTTGCAAGAGTTGTCATACCGGGGTCAATAAAATTCCACATACCGGCGCACCGGCAGTCAATTGTGCAACGGATTGCCATATTATGGACCCGTCCAACAAAAAATCGTTTTCTCACAAGAAAATTGTGAACGACTTTAATAATAGTGTTCATGGCAAAGAAGGCTCACGGTTAAAAGACAAGCGTGACTTGCCGGTTTGCAAGGACTGCCACAACAACAAGACCTACCATGCCTCTATTGCAAAACAGACGGACTCCAAACACCAGATAACGGTTTGCCGGGAATGTCACGAATCTGAAGAGTTTGTGCAGCGTTTTTATGAACATATCATTTACCGCACCACCAAGCGGCGTACTTCAAAAGAGGTGGTTAGACTGTGCAGTACCTGTCATGCCGATCAGGCCTTAATGGAAAAAGCCGATCTCGATGCCGTGGTCGGCTTCACGTCCACCTTTCATGCCAAGGCCATCAAGTTTGGTAATGAAGAGGTGGCGAATTGTTTGAACTGTCATGCGCCGTATGAGCTGGGCTTTTCACCTCACCGCATTACCTCCCGTCGGGAAAAACACTCTCCCGTGAGTATCGAAAACAAGATTGAGACCTGTCGACAGTCGGATTGTCATACCGGGGCCACCGAGGATTTTGCCCTGGGCAGTCGGGTGCACCCTTCGCCGGAAAAGATCAAGTTCCTCATCACGGGCAAGAAACCTGAGCCAGGCGAGAAGACACTAATTGCAGACCCTGCCTTTCAACCAAGGTGGTTGGCTGGATTCAGCTCTTCTACAAGGTCCTGATTATTTTAGTTGTGGGTGGCCTGGGACTGCATCGAATACTGGATATGTACGCCTCGAACCGTGAACGCAGAATGCGAGGGCACTAGAGCATGAACCACACAGGAAAAATCAAACGGCAATTTGTTCGCTTGACCAGGAGTCAGCGCATACAACACATTATTTTGGTAGTTTCGACAACCCTGCTCATTATTACCGGTTTCATGTTGCAGGCGGATCGCTGGTTTATCAGTATCTTTGGCAATGCCAGTGAGACGATTTTCTGGTGGCGGGGGTTTATCCATCGTGTCGCCGGTGTCAGTGTGACGGTCATCTGTGTCTATCACCTTATATATGTCGCTGTTAGCAAAGAGGGCAGAAGCTGGTTCATGGATATGTTGCCCCGGCCGAAGGATATGGTCGATGCCTGGCAGAATGTGAAGTACATGCTGGGCTTCAGAAGGGAGCGCCCCCAAATGGATCGTTTCTTTTACCTTGAAAAGCTGGAGTACTGGTCGGTCTACTTTGGCATGTTTATCGTCATTGTTACCGGCGCCATGATGTGGACCGAATACCTCTGGCCCAAGTTCTACATGGATGTCGCGGGTGCCTTTCACCTCGGAGAAGCGACGCTGGCCGCGCTGGCCATCATCGTCGGGCATATCTTTGCTGTGCATTACAATCCACATGTCTATCCCATGAACCGGGCCTTTATCGATGGCATGATCTCTGAAGACCTGATGAAAGAAGAGCACCAGCTTTGGTACGAACGAGAAATGAGAAAAATTGAAGACTCACAAAGTGGAGACGATCGCGATGCCTGATGGTGGCGCCAGACAGATTCTGAAGCAATTGGCCGTCGATACACTGATGGCGCTGATCTTTCTGGTCTTGACTGGCTTTGCGGTCTGGTTAATGTATATCTATTTTTTGCGTGGTCCAATTGATATCGAGACCCGTGGCTTTGTCTCACGGACGATACGTACTGAAGAGGTACAGCCGATTCAGGTCGAGAAGTACAGGCTTACGCATTTTCATAACCTGGATGATGTGGTGGTGGCCGGGATTCAATCCAAATCACTTTGTGTGGATTGCCATAGTGACTATCCGCACGCAAAAGACAAGAAAACACGCTCCTTCTTTAATGCCCATTCCTGGTTTATGGCGTGTGAGGTCTGTCATGTGAAACCGGAAAAAACTGAGCAGGTGAAGTATCGCTGGCTGGAATCGGATACCGGTAAGGCACTGACGAGTCTTAAAGGTCAGCCGGGGGTATATGGCGGACTGATCGTGCCACTAAAAATCGAAAACGGCGCAGAGCAACGGCTGGATGTGCTTTCTGATGAGGACCAGGTATATACCGAAGAGTTTATTAAGCTGAGCAAAAATCTTGATGACTATCAGGTCGAATGGGCACAGGATAGGATCCACAAGCCGCTTTCGAAAAAGGCTGTCTTTTGTGATGGATGCCATACTCAGAATGGCTTGCTGAATTTCAGTCAGCTTTTGTATTCTCCACAAAGGGTATCACATCTTGAGTCGCTGGATATGGCATCAATGGTCAAGACATATAAGGAATTTCATTTGCCAACACTGTTTGATTCAGAGTAGAGATTTTATAAATTATATATTGGGAAGGTATTTAGCTATTGAAATATTCTTAACACATAGCGACAAGCTTATCGGCCACTATACAACGCAACGTCATAGTGGTCAGGCGGGGGCGCGTGGTTAAACTCATCAAAAGTTGAATTCTGATTCCCAATCAAATGAGGCGGAATCCTCATACCATTTTGGCCAGTGAGCGCACCATTCTGGAGTGCTGACTTCTTTAATCCGGTCAATACAAGGATGATATGGCTTGATATCAATGATGGGTGTCTCATCTACCGCATCGATAAACGGGATATGAATCATCCCGGTTGAAGTGTCGAGCTTAGTGACTTGAACAGGTGTGATAGCGATAGGATTGGGGCGGCTTTCAGAGCGAGTTGCAAAAATGCCCACTCTATCCGGTCCTTTAGAATATGGTTTATCACATACAAGCTGGCTCCTGTCTTCCTTGGTGTCTGTCAAATGACACCAAAAAACCACGATGATATGACTAAAACCCTCCAGCCCTTCAAGAGCAGGAGTGAAATCCTTAAGAATTTCCAGATGCGTATTACCATTTGAAATCCGAACATAGCCTATTGGTGCAACATGAAAACTTGGCTTATTCATATTTTTGCTCCTTATGAGTATAACGCCTGTTTAACCTACGTTTTTTAGAGCGATAGCGGCGAAAAATGTCAGATTGAACCACTTGTTATACGTTCTTTTCTGCTGTAAAAACAAACTGTTAAAATTCAATATCAAAATCCAATTCTTGAGCAGCTTCCACACATAATTTCATGTCGTGTGCGCCAATATTACCTTTGTATAGTTCTCTTTCTTTATTTAACTGTCTTATTTTTTCATACATTTTTTTGTAATCAGCATTAGCAACTTTTTTTGCTGTATCATACTCAGCTTCCAAAAGTACATTTGCAAATGTATGATTTACCCATCTTATCCTGGAAAGATCAGTTAGTCTGGCAAGTTTCGTGATTTCATCTTTTGAGATCCCGGTTTTTTTTGAAAGTTCTTTCCTTTTCTGGGTTGTTAAGATTTGCTCGTATAGGTGCAGTGTATTCTTGAAGCCAATTGCTTCAAGCTTTTTTGCAATGTCTTCTGCAATGCAAGGGAAATCTTTTATTTTGTTGGGTTTTGGCTGATATCCATTTATCACTCTTCTTAGTACTGATAAATAGTTTTCAGGTAAACCACTTTGGTTCGCGAATGCTTGTATCTTGTCTTTATTTTTTATCTTCTTTAGCAATTCATCTAGATTCTGAATATTATGTTTTTTTATTATTTCGAGGTTATGATCGATATTTTCTTTTAAAATCATCCAACTTGGGATTAAATCAGCAGATTTCAAAATTTCTTTATATTGATCAATACTGATCCCTTCTAGGTCAATATAGTATCCCACAATAATACTCCTTAGTAATTTTTCATTTTTACGATAACAGGACTAAATTAGATGTATAAAGCCTACATAACCAGTAACCTTGCCGAAGGCCTGCTTTCTAGGCCGTAGGTCAAGGTTGTCGGGTTGATGTAATTGTAAGGTTCACTCTACCCCGAACTCACGCTTCATCATGTGGTATCCCATCTTTAACATAAGGCTCTTCGGTTTCTCAATCGGTTCTACTAGTCTCATGATGGAGTCTCCTTTTTTTAACAGATTGCATTAGACCGAATCCGTATATTACGGTAATAGACGGAATCGGCCTATTTATTTAACCGATGTAATTTACATGCCCCTTTTTATTAAACAGGTCAAGGCATTGGCATAAATTTCATTTATGCCTGGGAGAAAAGGTGGAATCGACTACAAATATGCCAGGTACACATCATTTGATAGTTATATAAAAACCATAAAATGGTTTTATGAAAAAGTGTTTATGCTAGCCCTTTATACAAACCAACGGTTCGAGACGAGCCACCTTGTGAGCCAATCCTGCTTCGTTTGCAGCATCGACGACGGCGGCAACATCTTTATAGGCCCCGGGCGCTTCTTCGGCTACACCACGTAGTGAGGGGCTGCGGATGAGGATTTTGCGCTGGGCAAGTTCATCGATTAACTCTCTGCCGTGCCATTGGCGTTTGGCCTGGTGACGACTCATGGCACGACCGGCGCCATGGCAGGCCGAGCTGAAGGCGCGTTGTTCACTTTCTTTGCAACCGGCAAGAATATAAGAGGCGGTACCCATGGAGCCACCGATCAGGACCGGTTGGCCAACAGTACGCAATGCCTCTGGAATATCCGTATGGCCGGGACCAAAGGCGCGGGTGGCGCCCTTGCGATGTACAAACAGTTTGCGCTGGTGGCCATCGATCTCATGGGTTTCCAGCTTGCAGGTGTTGTGCGACACGTCATACAACAGGCGCAGGTCGGCTTCGGGCAAAACCCGGGCAAAGGCCTCGCGGGTCAGGTGGGTGAGGATCTGCCGGTTGGCGAGGGCACAGTTGATACCGGCGCGCATGGCGCCCAGGTAGGACTGACCGAGATCCGACTTGATCGGTGCGCAGGCCAGTTCCCGATCGGGCAAGCGGATGCCATGCGAGACTGCCTTGATAAGCATTTCTTTTAAAAACTCGGTACCGATCTGGTGACCGAGTCCGCGTGAACCGCAATGGATACTCACCACTACATCACCTTCTGTTAATCCATAGATCCGGCCAATGTCCTGTTTAAAGATTTCGGCAACATGCTGCACCTCGAGGTAATGGTTTCCGGAACCCAGGGTACCCATTTCCTTTTGCTGACGTTTCTTGGCAAATACCGATACCTGCCGGGCATCGGCGCCTTGCATGCAACCATGTTCCTCGGTGCGTTCCAGATCTTCAGGTCGACCCCAACCCTGTTCGATGGCCCAGCGGGCACCGCCTTTTAACATCTTGTCCATTTCGATCTGGTTAAGCAGGATGCGGCCGGTACTGCCCAGTCCGGCGGGGATATACCGGTAGAGTTGATCGGCCAGGCGTTTTTGTTGCGCCATGATGTCCGCTTTTGGCAGACCGGTGAGCAGGGTGCGCACACCACAGGAGATATCAAAGCCGACACCGCCGGCCGACACCACGCCAGCCTGTTCAGCATCAAACGCGGCCACGCCACCGATAGGAAAGCCGTAGCCCCAGTGGGCATCGGGCATGGCATAGGAGGCCTGCACGATGCCGGGCAGGGTGGCCACGTTAGTGGCCTGCTGGTAAACCTTATCGTCCATGTTCCGCAGCAGGGCTTCATCGGCATAGAAAATGGCCGGTACGCGCATGTTGCCGTGCGGTTCGACGCGCCAGGTATAGTCATTTAGTTTTTGCAGCAAATTAAGTTCCATATGATGCAAGACCTTTATTAAACATCCACCACGGTTTGGGCAATCCATTGTTCATTATCTTGCCTGACTAATAGCTCGGTATAGGTCGCACCCTTGATCTCGACCACCGGTTGATGGCGTTGCAGGTCAAGTGCTTCACCCCAGCAGCGGGCCTTCAGATTGGCGCCGGTTATATCAACTTCAAAGCGGCTGAAGAGTACATTCCGTGTCGCGATTTCATAGATCAGGGCATTCAGCCAGTCGACCAACAAGAGTTCATCATCGGGCGCCGAACAGTTAATCATGGTTTGTTCCTGTGGTGAAACATTGGATGGATCGGTGATTACTGCCGTCAGCGCCATGGCAGTCTGGGCAAAGGCCTCGGCCTTGGTCTGCCCAATACCACGGACACCGATATCCGCCGCATGGGTAAAATGTTCCCAGTGACCTGTCATAACCTGTCCAGATCTGCCTTGATATAAACGTAGTAATATTATCAGATACCCGTTTAATGTTTGATGATCGTGATCAACAGGCCATATATCTGTTTAATCTATTATAAATTTAGGTAAAGACTGCTTTTTAAACACGGATAGATACACAAATGCCAGAGCCGACCAAATTCAAGTGCCAACTGATCACCTGGGGACAGGTTGCTAGGCTGGTTAATAAACTGGCCGCGCAGATCAGGCAGGATGGTTTTCAACCCGATATCATTATAGCCATCGGCCGGGGCGGTTATGTGCCGGCACGTCTGTTGGCAGACTATCTCGATATGATGAATCTGACCAGTATCAAGGTCGAACACTATCTCGCGGGCGCCCATCGGCAGGCGGTCGCCACAGTGAAATATCCGCTGGGCATTGAGGTAAGCGATATGAATGTCCTGGTGGTCGATGATGTCAGTGACAGCGGCGATACCTTTACTGTCACCATGCAACATATTAATGAAAGATCAACACCACAAGAAATCAGGACGGCGGTATTGCATCATAAAACAGTATCGGAATTTACCCCGGACTATTATGCAGCACGTGTTATCAAGTGGCGTTGGCTGATCTATCCCTGGGCACAGGTCGAGGACATCAGTGGATTTATCGCCGAACTGGAACCCTGTCCAGACAGCTTGCGGGATATTGCGGCACAGCTTAATGAGTCGTATGGTATTCAAGTGCCCAATGACTTACTAGAATATGTGGTGAGCAAACAGGAAAGGGTTGTACTGGATGAGCCGTAAACACAATCGCATATTAAGCGCAATATTGGCCGGGCCCGTGAGTGGCAATATCCATTGGCGCGATGTTGAGTCCTTATTGCATCACCTTAACGCCACCATCGAACCCGGTCATGGTGCACGCATGCGGATAATACTCAATGGCGTAGACGGCACATTACATCACCCCCACCATAGTGGGGTATGTGACAAGCATGATCTCCGTCATTTGCGCGATTTTCTCATTAGTGCCGGAGTCACACTGACATCGAGTGGCAAATAAGTTACTTGCCAGACAGGCATTATTTATAGAGGTTTAAACTTAATCTTACCGTCAGTGTCCGATCAATCTGAGCGTAATTTTCCCTGGGGGTCACATCTACCATGAGTGACCAATCGAAGCACGCCGTGCGCACGATGGCTTCATCGCTATGTTGGTTATTCTGGCTGCTGTTGGTACTATGATCACAGGCAAGGCATAGCTGTTTTGCTGCTACAAAACAGCATGGAAATGGTGTAAAACTGGATTCCCGTAAGATATCGCTCAATAAGGATTGCCTGCATGAGTAACGCCAAGCATAGCAATGGTTCCCCGAAGGTCATCACCAGCGTGACTACTCCAGGTGCAACCGATCCGCTCTCTTTTCCTCATGCCGTATCGAGCGAGACTATCCTTGTCGCACTGAAGAGTTCACTTCATGGGCTAAGCCAAAGTG
>JGI24023J19991_10004013_pt1 | contig 10157 bp, 5 predicted proteins | sample Cruoilmetagenom1_FD_19991 | JGI IMG/M metagenome (IMG submission 19991)
TCATGATCAAAGCGACCTACCTGAAAGAGACTTATGAAGCCGCCGGAAGATTATATGAAAAGGAAGACTACAAAGGGGCCATCACAATGCTGGAAGCGCTGGGAAACACTCGGGAATTGAGTGCCGAAGCCGCCGACCTCAAAAACCGGGCCGTTGAAGGTCTCATTAACCGTGAACGAAACCGGGCGGCTGCAATTTTTCTGGAAGCCAAGAAAACCAAAGATCCGAGCAAGAAAAAAGAACTGTTTGAAACCTCTTACAAAATCCTCAAAACCCTGGTTGACGATTATCCCCAATCCCCCTTGAAAAACAAATTGACGTCTCACATCAATATTGTTCAAAGGGAAATTGAGAAGCTTCCCTGAAACCAAAGGCGGCACATAAAAAAAGTGCATACTCAAATTGATACCATTATTTCCGTATCGTATGGAGAAAGGATTGGTCACATATGACCCTGTGGAAACGTGCCGCTTTTTATGGCTTCGGCTGGGCGGCGAAGGTGATCGCCAGTATGTGGCTGGGGACCTGCCGCATCACCGAATTCGGCCGTGAGATTGAAGACAGATTTTCAGAGGAACATCCGGGCAGGGGACTGCTCTATGCCAGCTGGCACCGGGGGTTGTTTTTCGTTATTTACTGGTATCGCAACCAGAACGTTGTTTCCATCGCCAGTGCCAGTGAAGACGGTGAACTGGCGGCCCAGGCCGCCAAGCGTTTCGGCTGGATTACGACACGGGGTTCTTCATCCCGGGGCGGACGGCAGGCGTTTCGCGAAATGGAAGCGCTGGTTCGCCGGGGATACAAAGGCGGCCTGGTGGCCGATGCGCCCCAGGGGCCGCGTTTTGTTTCCAAACTCGGAATCATCTATTTGGCCAAACGAACCGGGCTTCCGATCATTCCGGTGATCTGGAGTGCGGATCGCTGTTGGACGCTGAAAAGCTGGGACCGCACCATTATTCCGAAACCATTTTCCCGGATTATAGTCCTGCACGCAGATACCCCCATCCAGGTACCCGAGGGCGCTTCCCGTGAGATATGCAACCGCTACCGGCAGCAGCTCGATGAGCAGCTCAACCGGATCATGTACCAAACCGACCATTTCTTTAAAACCCCGAGCATCACCGACCCGCGCCACGTCGACGTACCGCATCCCGTACCGCTGCCCGAATAAGCACCCCCTCCCTTCTACCTTTGTGCAAAACGGTACAGAAGGGAACGTCGCAGAATCACCGCATCATCCGCACACATCTCGTGACAGCAGTAACAGCGAATGCATTTCCCGTCATCTATTTGGGCATGGGTTTTTTTTCGACTTTTTACCATGGATATGGCTTTGACGGGACAGGCCTCACGGCATGCGCCACATGCGATGCACTTTTCCTTTGATATCCGGGGTTTCAGGGTCAGGCTGTCCTTGAAGAGCGGCTGTAAAGGCCTCTGCCACCAGGTTAAATGATCAGAAAAACCTGTACCCTGGCAAATGGTGCGGGGAAGTTTGAAATCAGGGACTCGAAGCTCTGAGATGTCAGCTCCGATGAGCTCCACCTGGTCCATATGGTTGGGTTGCATGCCACGTTTTTCCGCTTCTAACAGGATCGGATTGCTTTCCCGCGGAAGACCGATTATCTCACCGGCAACCACGTCCAAGGCAAGTGGGTTGGCGCCTCCTAAAAACACACCGACCTGTTTAGGATCGCCCCCACTGGGGCCGTCACCCTCCATGGCGATTACTGCATCCATGATGGAAATCCGGGATGAAACAATACTCATGAGATCAAGGAGCATATTGGCAAATCGGCCCGTATCCATAAGCTTGGCGTGGTAGCCTGGTTTGGCGAGTCCCGGTATAGCTCCAAAGTGGTTTTTAACCGCACCGGTCATGGCGGTGAAGGTGTGGGATTTGAGCTTGCAGAGATTTATGATCACGTCTGCCTTCAGGATCGGCGTGATGATCTCAAAGCGCTTGATCAATTTCCCATCCGGAAAAGAAACAATCTCAAAGGTGGTGTCAAAATTGAGTGTTGCGCCGGATTCATCTGCTGCCTTGGACATGCCGTTGGTATGATAGATCTTGGCCAGGACCTTTTCGGTAAATCGAAATCCAGACCCCGGACTGTCTACAATGAGCGGTGCGGCACCCGACTGCTTTACCATTCGGGCCACTGCCGATACAACGGCCGGGTGCGTTGATACGGCCTCATCAGGCAGGCCGGCACGCAACAGATTCACTTTAAGGGCGATTGTCTCCCCCTTGTTCACAAATAAGTTCATGCCCCCCATTAGATCCACAAGTTGCACAAGCCGTTCTTCAGCCTGACCGTAGTCAGGGCACGGTATCACATAAACCCTGTTATCCATAAATCTTCATCATCATTTCTTTTCCTTTGTCATTCTTTCTCCGTAGCCGGATAGGTTCTTCCGAACCGTCGCGGCTGACACCGGTTGCCAATAATTTAGTATTGTGTCCCCGGAATTATTCCAAACGCAATTTCTTCCGGTCTATCGGGTAGCCACACCCCACCCGTCGCAACTCCCGGTTGAAATCCACTCCCTCCTTTGAGAGTTTATTGACGCCTTTAATCGTATAAAACTGGAGATATTCGGGTTCATAGGGGGCTTCATGGAGTTTGATGTTCTCATACTTCCTGCCTTGAAGTGCCTTTCGCTTGTTGAACTTATAATCGTAAACCTCATTGAAAGAAGCTTCGCCCAAAGGGGCGAAATTCAGATCATTCCCGTAGATCCAGGCNTAGAAATCCTTGCGGTTGTTCTGCGCCCAGATTTGCTGGGCCACCCGCGATTTGGTATGGCGGAANGCGATATAATACTGAACCCCCATCACCTGGTCGTTGCCGTCGCCTTTCAGATCGAAGACATCATAGCANTGGGAAAGACTCCGGTAATGNTTGATCCCTTCCATCCCCCGGCTCGTGGACGGCAGCATCTCCCTGAACTCCGTCANATGNCCGGCNTTGAGNCGGGTNCANCCATGGGAGACGGGCCCCCGGCTGGTNATGGCCACACGGTTAAAGGGTTTGCCGCTNCGGCTGCCGGTCGTNACNTTNCGCCANCCTTTGGGNAGAAGAGGGTGTCCGCCGATCCAGCAGCTGATACCGGGGTTGTGGATGGCATTATAAGCATTGCCACCGCCGTACTCATAAGGCAGCATGGGCATCATGCCATAGTAACCCGCCGATGAGATATAGTCCACCATCCCCAGGATGCCTTTTCCATGTTTTCGGGGAATCAGCCACCAGATGCCGGTGGTGGTGTACATGGGCATGACCTGGCCGTTATGGGTGGTTGTTTTGTCATAGGTGCCGGCTGGGTATAGGGTGGTAAACTCATAATAGTCCAGTTTGCCGTCCTTTATGGGATAAATACCACCGGTGACGGCATCAAAAAACGCTTCGGCCTTGGGTCGAAAGACTTTCATATCGCCGGATTTCGCCAGTTCCACCAATTTTTCGAAATCGGCATCCTGGGCCGGCGTTAATTCCGAGAGAAAAATGCGGTGGGGGAAGAACGCATTGATCAGGTCCAGCTTGGTCGGCAACCCGGCAGGTTCCGGAGAATTCTTGAGCAACCGAGCAAAGTCATCCGCCATCTTGTTAAAGTCCTTTTGAATATGAAACAACCGGCCCGGCACCAGTTTATCCATGTAGGACAGGTTAAGCTCCCTCCAAGCTTTTTCATCCATTTCCCCCTTCTTTTTGACCAGATCGTGAAGCGTTTCATCCATCACTTTTTGATGATACGCTTCCCACGCCAGATTGGATGTGAGTTTAATCACCTTTTTATCAATGACCTCTTTATAGAGATCATGACGGGCCACCTGGTCGAGCAGGTAGTTGTCGAGGGTCTTGTCTGACAGGATCATTTGAACCCGGACCTGGTTTCCCCGCCCCATATGAATTTTGATCCGCTCCCGCTCCTGCACCCGCGGCACAAAGCCCGTGTAAAAATTGGGGTCGTAGTTGTTGAAGAACACACCGTAGGGTTTGTCGTTTGTCCACCGATCCTTGCTGAGTCCGAAGACCGCACCCGGAAGCATCCATATCACTGTTAAAATAAAACAAGCCACCCACACCATTCTCTTGAACATTCTCGTCTCCTTATTCTTGAGGGGAAATCAGTCCCGCTGAACCAGGTTTAACCCATCCGCTGTTGTTTCTGCGCCAGTGTAACACAGTAAACTTGAAATTAGAAATTCCGTGATGTATTTGCAAGCTAAAGTTTTCCAAATCGCCCTACCCGGGAGCATGGATCGTGGCAGTTTTGTTGTTGCGCGGGCTAGATTTATCTATTATGTTCGTCGGGTACTGTTTTGAGGAAAACACTTATCATGAAAGATAATCTCTCGTGCCCACACTGCGGAAAACCGGTTTTCCGATACCGCAACCCGTTTCCCACTGTGGACATCATTATTGAAATCGAATGCTGCGCTTCAAACGGCATTGTTTTGATAAAACGAAAAAACCCACCCCACGGCTGGGCACTTCCCGGCGGGTTTGTGGATTATGGCGAAACCCTTGAGTCGGCTGCCATCAGAGAAGCACGGGAAGAAACATGCCTGGACGTGACCCTTACCTGTCAACTGGGCGCGTATTCCGATCCATCCAGGGATCCCCGGCATCATTCCATCTCCGTGGTCTTTGTTGCAAAAACAACAGGAAGCCCCAAGGCAGCCGATGATGCGGAAGAAGTGGGCATCTTCAAAGCGCATGCCTTACCGAAACCGCTGGCCTTCGATCACGAAAAAATTCTGAGAGACTATTTTAAAAAATGTGGCAAAAAAGGCTGAAAGCCATCCTTCTGCCGGTTCTTCTCTTTTTATCTCTAACCGTCTTATTGGGACTCCTTCTCAATCTTCTCATCCAAACCGATCCGTTCCAACGCTATCTTCTGGAACAATTGTCACGAACCACAGGGTATGAACTGAGTGCTGAAAAGATAACACTCAATTTTTCCAACGGCATCGGCGTCAGGGCCCGTAATTTCAGGGTACACACGCCTGAAGGCGATGAGATGGCAGGGGCCGCCGGAATCAGGATGAATTTCAGTCTTAAGGAACTTCTGAGGGGTCGGATCATCCCCACGGAACTGGCGATCCTTGATCCCAAAATCCACCTGGTCGCTAAAAAAGATCATGGATTTTCCTTTCAGGGAATAGGCCCGGGTACAGAAAAAGCCTACATCAAGATACTGGCGGCATTTCCACTGGTTTCCCTGGAAAACGCCCATGTTGTTCTGGAAACAGTCGGCCTGCCCCTGAAAACATTGGCCCTGACTTTAGAATTTGGGCAACTGACCCGGAAATCCAGGAATCCGGTGCTTCTGGAAGCGTCTTTTCATGGCGCCGCCTTTTATAACGGAGCGACGGCGCCCTTTTCCGGAAAGGGGATGATTGGAGAAAACGCCGGGAAGGGATTGTGGATTGACAGCCGGCTCAGTTTAAAGGAAATACCCCTGACCCGACTTCCCCTGCCGGAAGATCTGCCGGTCAAAAAAGGGGTTGCGGGGATAAATGCCACAATCAGAGGCAACTTGGACGGAATCCTATCGATTGATGGGGAACTGGTCTTCAGGGAGCTGGACTTTCTTCTCATTGATGAAGGGGATAAAAAAGCCTTTTCCTTTGATCAACTCACCGTCCCCTTCAGGGCCTCGTATGTGGACTCGGTATTGAGAATCCCCTTCTTTCAAATTCAAAATGCCGCTTTCTTACTGAATGGCGCTTCGACTTTTAACTTTACCGAACCCGAAAATCCTCACCTGGATCTGAAAGTTAAGAGCCCCTTTATGACCCTGGCCACATTCAAACGGATCTTCCCGTCATCTTTGCTGCCCACCTGGCTGGAAACCCGCATCTTTTCCATTTTTTCCGGCGGTAGTGTTTGCGTGGACCTTTTTTCTTTAAATGGCCCATGGCACAGGTTGGAGAATCTTGATCTTCAGGAAAACGCCGAACTGCTGCAGTTGCAAATCACATGCAAAGGGCTCACGGCCTTCAAGGATGAACAGGCTTTGAAAGTGGACCGGGTTTCGGGAAACCTGGAAATCAGAAATGGGGAAATTCATGTCTCAGGGGTCAACGGACATTTCGGAGGATCAACCATCGAAACAGGCGGTTTGTTTCTAAAAGATCTGTATGTAGAAGATCCGTACGTTCGTGTGACCACTTCGGGATCATTCCGGGTGGAAGACCTCGTGACACAAACCCACCTGAAACTGACTCCCCCTGAAGTCCGCACAAAATTTCGCCGGATTGAAGGCGCTTCCGGTAGACTGGATGCGGACATCAACATCGTGTATGAGCCCGGATGGGGTTTTCCAAAAATAGAAAAAGGCATGATCACGTTTCTGGATTGTGCCCTTGATGACCCGGACGTTCTTCTCCCGATCCTGGTCAAGGAAGGGGCCCTTACCATCACCGCCGAAGGTGGGAAAGATTTTGTCGCTGAAGGGCAGTGGGGCAAATCAAAGCTCAGCGCTTCAGGAAGCCTGGGGGACAACTGGCAAACAGGGGAAGTGCATCTGGTGGCCATGGCGGACATGGATGAACTGCTCGGCTATTTCTATCCTGACCTGAAAGCATCCGCCGCATTCAAAAACCGGATCCCCTGTCAAGTGAACCTCTCCAAAAAGAAAGCCTGGTCCTTCCACGGTGCATTAGATCTGAAACAGGCGTTTCTGGAAACGGAATCCATGACTGTTGCCCCCTTTTCCGATGAAGGCGGCGTTCTCTTCAGCGGCGGCATTTTACCCGGGCAACGGTTTACCCTCAAGAATCTGCAATGCAACCTGGGAAAATCATCCTTTGCACTGAGCGGCGCCTATGACCTTGCGAACAAGGACGCTTTTAACTTCAATGTATCCACCCAAAAACTTCGGCTCGAGGACCTGGGGATTCGGTTCAAAAAAGGTAATTTCAGCGCTGAAGGAGCCCTCAATTGTAAGATTTCGGTGACCGCGTTTCGCAAGGACCCGTCAAAAACCCGGGTAGCGGGACAAATGGAAGGGAAACAACTCTCTTTTGTTACATGGGCTTTTCCTCACCCCATCAAAGACTGTCATTTTAAACTGAAATTTGCCGGAGATAACGTTTTGATTGAGTCGCTCACACTCAAATTGGGAAAAAGCCCCTTTCAGGTGAAAGGTGCGTTCCAGGGATGGAAAGGAATGAGAGGGGATATTTCTGTTCACTCCGATTTCCTGGACCTGAATGATCTGATTCCCCCGGAAATGGAACGAAAATTCAAGAAAGGGGATTTTAAATCCGTCAATTTTACAAAAAACGGAAGCGACCAGATGAAGCCCGGCTGGAAGAAAGGCACCCACCACTTCGTGGAAACATCAGACGTTCATTTTAACATAACCGCCCCTCGGGTCCAATGGGAGGAGGCCGAATTCGGCCCACTCGAAATTGAGTGTGCACTACGGTCCAAGGACCTTTATATAAGCCGATCCAGCTTACGGTTCGAACGGGGCAGACTCCTGCTGCGCGGTCATCTGAAACGGGGAAAAAAACCGGAGATGCTTTTTACCAGTTACCTTGAGATGGATCGACAACCCCTGGAAGATTTACCGACGCCCCTGGCATTCGTCAAAAACCGGCTGGAAGGTAGGCTGACCCTGGAATCCTTGCTTTTTTCCAGAGGAAATACAAAAGAGGAGCTACTTTCAAGCCTTACGGGAAACGCGAATGTTCTTCTGGAACAAGGGGTGGTCAGAAAGAGTAACGTATTTATCAAAATCCTGGATAACATGAGCCTGACCCGCGCTTTTGAAACAAGGCCTGAAAACCTCTCAAAGGACGGCCTCTATTTCAATCGCATCGAGGGTCACCTTGACATCGATAAAGGGATTGCCAAAGCCAGCAATCTGATCATGGAAAGTCCTGTTTTTAACGCCGTGGCAGAGGGACAGGCAGATCTTCGCACCGGCATGATGGATGCGGAAATCAGCGTTCATCCGATGACAACGGCGGACCTTCTGGTCAACCAAATTCCCGTACTGGGATACCTGTTGAGAGGAGACGATAACACTTTGGTGGCTGAATATTTTCAGGTGGATGGAATGATATCCGATCCGAATGTTGAATATATGGCCTTTAAGAGCATGAGCTACGGCGCCTACAGTTTTTTCAAGCGATTGTTCCTTTCCCCTCAAAGGCTCTTTCAAAATATCAGTGAAACTACCGGCGACTTTGAACATAAGGGATTGTCATTGCCGGATAAAAGCCTTCANCCGGAATACGATATGGCAAATTGAACCGCTGNNAAATCTCGGCCCGCCGGATTTTCGGAAGGTTGCAAAAGAGATGGAAGCCTGATAAAAGGNTGGGCTTGNGGAATCGTAAGAAAAGGCCGTTTGATGAGGGGTATTGCCGCCGGCTCATCATGGCCGGGACAATCAGAGGACTATATTATGGCCAAGACAGAACTTGTTGATATTTTCAAAAAGAGAACCCGGCACCCTTTCAGGCCCAGGTCATCGGATGTGATCGACAGACTATTTTCTGATTTTATGCCTTTTGGTTCCTATCGAAGCGACTCCCTGATTGCAGGATCATGTCAATATGCGGGGAAGTTGCTCTATGTTGTCGCACAACAGAAACCCAAACCCGAGGATCTCCGAAGCAGTGAGGACCTCGAAAAACTGAATTACGGCATGCTCACCTCCGATGACCACTCGGTGATCCTTTCCGTTTTGAAAGAGGCCTGTGAACAGGATCCGGAAAACACCTTTCTTTTTTCCATTATCGATACCTACGGGGCTGATATTTCCATGTATTCGGCCCAGCGGTTCCAGGCTTTTTTTATTGCACAGCTGATCTGGGAGTTTCTGACCATTCCCATCAGAACCATCTCTCTGGTTCTTGGAGAGGGGGGTAGCGGTGGCGCTCTGGCGATTCAGGTAACCGATATACGGGGTCAAATGGAGGATGCACTTTATGCTACTGCCCCCCCTGAAAGCATGGCCTCCATTGTGTTTAGAGATCCGGAACGGATTGAAGACGCACTCGCCATTTTGAAACCGGGCGCCAAAGACCTGAAAAATCTGGATGTCATTGACCGCATCGTGCCCTTCTCCGAGGACGTTACCGATACCACCGCCATGACCCGGAATATCAATCAATTTTTGACCAAGGCCATAAAGGATCTGTCGCGGTCCAAAATTGAAAAGCTCATAAAACGACGGGAAATCAGGGCTAAGAACTATGGCTTGTCAAAGGGAAGTGGAAAATTTTACGATATAAAACGATATATCGAAACCCCCATCAAGAAAGCCTTTCGAAAACCGCCGCCGAACATCGAGATTGTCAATTATACGAGCCTGACGGAAGTGAGTGACGGGTACGGCAACCTTCAGCATGCGCCGACCAGCAATGAACTGATCGAATGCGGCGCCGGCAAACAGGGTGATAAACGACGAAAAGGCTGCGGCAAACTGATTCCGCTCCAGGCGCTGCTGGATAACTTCAATGTATGTCCGGAATGCGGTTTTTCCTATATTCTGGGCGCCAGCGGCTGGATAGACTGCCTGGCCGATACGGGAAGTTTTCATGAACTCTACCGGAATTTAACCGTGGACCAACTCCTGGAAGAGACCGCCATCACGGACTATTACAGGGAATTTTTGGCCAAACAGGAAGGGCATTCCCACTTCAAGGAATCTCTGGTGGTGGGCAGCGCCCGGGTTAACCGGATGCGCACCGTTATGGCGTTGAGCACCTTCTACTATTGCGGCGGATCCATGGGAGTGGTATTCGGCGAAAAATTCAGAAGGGGGGTCGATTACGCCATCCAAAAAAATCTACCGTTTATCAGCCTGTGTTGTTCCGGCGGTGCAAGGCTCTACGAAGGCATATCAGCACTGATGCAAATGGTAAAAACCATTGAATCCATTAACCGCTTAAAAAAAAGCGGACTGCCCTATATATCGATCCTCGCGGACCCGACCACGGGCGGGGCCATTGCCAGCTATGCGGCCCTGGGGGACATTGTCATCGCCGAACCCGGCGCCCTGGTAATTTTCGCGGGCCCCAGGGTGATGAAATCAAGAGGGTTCGACGTCGATGAAAAACTGGTAAGGTCCCAGTCCCTGCACGAGATTTCCGGTGAAATCTACAACGACCTTGATTATTACCATGA
>JGI24023J19991_10004014_pt1 | contig 10155 bp, 9 predicted proteins | sample Cruoilmetagenom1_FD_19991 | JGI IMG/M metagenome (IMG submission 19991)
TGGTGCCGGCGGACAGCGACGGGGTGGACGTGCCCGGTAATCACGATATGACGCCGCAGGCGCGGGCGGCGCGCGTCGCCGAGTTTCACGCGCCTTATCACGGGGCGGTGGAGCGGGCGCTGACGGCCCTGGTGGACCGACACGGGGCCGCAGCGCTGGTCTCCATGCACAGTTTTACGCCGGTGATGGATGGGATCGAGCGGCCTTGGCACATCGGCATCCTCTGGGACCACGATGGACGTCTGCCGGTGCCGCTGATGGAGGCGCTGCGGGCGCGCGGCATCGCGGTGGGCGATAACCAGCCTTACTCCGGCCACGACGTGCAGGGTTATACCTTGCGCCTGCATGCCGAGGCACACGGCCTGCCGAACGTGCTGATCGAGGTGCGCCAGGACCTGATCGATACCCACCACGGCGCGGCGGAATGGGTGGACGTGCTGGGCGAGGCGCTGGTGACGGTGCTGGCCGGGCTGGGGTTGCGGGACGGGATACCAAATCCATGAGCCACAAGGAACCGCCCTTCACCATCGGCATGGAAGAGGAATACCTGCTGGTCGATCGCAAGACTCGCGATCTGGCGGTGGATGTGCCGGCGGCGCTGATGACGGAATGCCAGCATCGTCTGAAGGAACAGGTCAGCCCGGAGTTCCTGCAATCGCAGATCGAGGTGGGCACGCGCGTTTGCAAGACGGTGAAAGACGCCGGCGCCGAGTTGGCGCAGATGCGGCGCACCGTCGCCGAGGTGGCCGCCGAGCACGGCCTGGCCCCGATTGCCGCCTCGACCCATCCGTTTGCCGCCTGGAACGCGCAAAAGCATACGGACAAGGCGCGCTATCACGCCATCGCCCGGGATATGCAGGCGGTGGCCCGGCGCCTGCTGATCTGCGGCATGCATGTGCACGTGGGCCTGGACGACGACGAGCTGCGCATCGATCTGCTGGGGCAGATAACGTATTTCCTGCCGCACCTCTTGGCGCTGTCCACTTCGTCGCCGTTTTGGGGTGGCAAGGATACGGGGCTCAAATCCTATCGCATCGCTGTCTTCGATGAGCTGCCGCGCACCGGCCTGCCGGAAATTTTCGACAGCTATGGCGAATACAAGCGCCACCTGGATGCGATCGTCCGGGCCGGGGTGATAGAGGATGGCAGCAAGCTATGGTGGGACTGCCGCCCGTCGGCGCGCTTCCCTACCTTGGAAATGCGCATCTCCGATATCTGCACGCGCCTGAAGGATGGGGTGGCGATTGCCGCGATCTATGTTTGCCTGCTGCGCATGCTCTATCGCCTGAAGCGCAACAACCAGCGTTGGCGCCGCTATTCCAATATGCTGATCCAGGAGAACCGCTGGCGGGCACAACGCTATGGCATGGACGAGGGGTTGATCGATTTTGGCGTCGGCGCCATCGTGCCCTATGCCGATCTCTTGGAGGAGATCATCGAGCTGATCCGCGTTGACGCCCTGGCGCTCGACTGCTTGCCCGAGGTGGAGCACGCCCGGATGATCGTTACCGGCGGCACCAGCGCCCACCGGCAGATCGCCGTCTATCAGGAGGCCCTGGCAGCCGGTGCCGACAAGGTCGAGGCGCAGCGGCGCGTGGTAGATATGCTGATCGCCGAGACGGTGGCGGATTTATAGGGCGCCATCACCCCCCTCCCGACCTCCCCCCATCAAGGGGTGAGGAGAAAGATGTTGAGGGGCAACGTGTTACACTCTCCCCCTTGATGGGGGAGGGCCGGGGTGGGGGTGGCTCGCGGGTTTCAATAGTGACGTGGGCCTGGACAATCCCGCGGGCGCTGCCAACATCTAGGCGATAAGGAGGACCGGCATGGATGAGAAAACCCAAACAGAGCTAGAGGCGGCCGCCTTTCGCCGCCTGGTCACGCACCTGCGCGAGCGCACGGATGTGCAGAACATCGATCTAATGAACCTGAGCGGCTTTTGCCGCAACTGCCTGTCCAAATGGTACGCCGCTGCCGCCAAGGACCGGGGCCTCACCGTCGACTACGACGAGGCACGCGAGATGATCTACGGCATGCCTTATGCCGACTGGAAGGCCAAGCACCAGACCGAAGCTACGGCCGAGCAAAAGGCCGCCTACGCCAAGTCCCACCCGGACCATCATTAAGTCCCGAATAAATGGGTGCCTAGAATGAAGCGTTGGCCGGAGAGGACGGGCAGGACTTCGTGTAAAAGCGAGCAGGACCAGACGATGGCTGCGCCCGTGGGGACCCGGTATTCATGGCCGCCGTACTCGGGAAAGCGCAAGGCGCCGCCGGTGAAGTCTTCCGCGTTCAGGGTGACCGACATGGTGAAACGCCGCTGCTGGGTTTCCGGCGTCGGGTTGTCCCGGTGCGCCGGCAGGGAACCGCCTTCGGCAGCATCGTAGCCGGCAATGCGGTACTCCTCGCGCTGCGAGGCCGTGGTTTGGAAGGCTTTGCGGATCTCGGGCATGATGCGGCGGCCTAACTTGGCATCCAGGTATTTCTGCACCTGCGCATCTCGGACGACGAGTTGCAGGACGCGTCCATAGCTCTCGTTGCGCACCTTGAAGTTGCCCGTTTCGACGGCATAGCCCTCGCAGTGCATCCCGTCGGTCTGCCAAGTCGGCGCCGGTTGATGCCAGATCTCGATCAGTCGGGCGCAGTCCGCCGGCGTGAGGGCCCGGGGCAGCACTAGGACCGGTGGGTGGGTGCCGATTTGCGCACCGCGATACTCGTTCCCTAAGCGCAGAAGATCCGTCAATGCCCGCGGCGCATGGGATCCGGCCGCGCCATCGCCGATGGCGCGCACGGCCCGGAAGTTCGGGTCGACGACCAGGGTAACCACCGGACAGCCGGGCGGCGTAGGGTCCAAGCCACAAGCTTTGAACGCCGTGCCATCAGCATCGGAGAGCACTTGAAACGGAAGACCATGGGCCGCGCGTAGGTGCCGGTTGTCGGCGATACTTCTGCGCGTGATGGCAAAGACCGTTGTGCCGGTTTCCTTGAGCGCATCGGCGTGGTCGCGTAGGGCCGTTAGCTCGCGCGCGTAAGCACCGTCATCGTCGGTGCCACAGTCAAAGACCAGAAGTGTTGGCTTTCCNGCAANCTCGTCGGCCACNGGAGTCGCGGGNTCNCCGTCCTGATCTGGCAGAATGAACGAGGCGATCCGATCGCCGCATTCAAGTTGCGTCGCTGTGCCAAGCGGCATCTGGTTCNNGGGCTGCANCNTCGCGCCCCCCNTCGTATCGANNTTCCCGTTCTNCGCGAGAATTNTCNCGATAGTATGCCGCAAGATGGTNCCTTGCGGAACCNCTCANACTTTTGCNCCCGTTTTGCTGTTTGTAGCGTTGAANGAACACGCATGCGGCGATAGTCTCTCGGCCTGGTGGATGCGGCCGCGCCTGTTGCGGGTTTTCAGCGAACCACCGGCAATCCGTAATACAGGGAGAGGCAAGTAAAGATGAACGATGTCGGGGGGATAGGGGCTGATCGTCTGCGCTCATTCGTGGAGCGGATCGAACGGTTGGAGGAAGAGAAGGCGGCGCTTACCGCGGACCTCCGTGAGGTTTATGCCGAAGCCAAGGGTAACGGATTCGATACCAAGGTCATGCGCCAGATCATCCGGCTGCGCAAAATGGAAACCGCCGACCGGCAGGAGCAGGAAGCCCTGCTCGATCTCTACAAACGCGCCATCGGCTTGGTGGCGTAGGGCGTAGCTTCAATGCGGTTATCCCGGACACTAGGCGAGCCCGAGAACCATAGGTTTTCGGATGGCGAGCCTTATGATCCGGGATCCATCCATCGGCCGCGCCGACGGGTCTGACATGGATGCCGGATAGCTTGATTTGCCAACCAAATCGAAGATTTGGGGCAAATCAGCTTCCGGCATGACAATTTGGGCTTTGATCGCGCCCTAGGGGGCTAAAATTTCTCCAGGCACGGGCGCAGGTCCAGCTCCTGCGTCCAGGCGCTGCGTGGTTGTTCGTGTAGATTCAGATACGCTTCGGCGATGGCCTCTGGGGCGAGCAGGGCATCATCGCCGCGCTCGTCCGCCCGGTAGCCGGGCCGCTCGCCGGCGATCTGGCCATCGATGATGGCGTGCGCCACGTGAATGCCCTTGGGGGCGAACTCCCGCGCCATGCTTTGCGCCAGGGCGCGCAGACCGAATTTGGGCATGGCCAGATTTACAAANCCCGCCGAGCCGCGCAGGGAGGCGGTCGCGCCGGTGTAAATGATCGTTCCGGCACCGGCGGGTACCATGCGGCGCAACGCCGCTTGACCCACATGCAAGCCGCCCAGGCAGCCGATACGCCAGCAGTCCTCGAAGTCCTGCGGATCGATGTCCAGAATGCCGCCGGGCCGGTAGGCACCGGCGTTGTAGACGGCGAGGGCCGGTGTGCCCAAATCGCTCGTCACCGCGGCAAACATATCTTCGACCGCACCAGCGTCGGTGGCATCGCAGGCATAGGCCTTGCCGCCTATCTCGGCNGCCAGGTCGCTAAGCTTGTCGGCGTTGCGGCGGGCGACNGCCACGGCCATGCCCGCGACGGCGAAGCGGCGCGCAAGAGCCGAGCCCAGGCCGGGTCCGGCACCGACGACGATAGCGACCGGTTTGCTCATTCGGCGGCCGTCCGCTGTGTTGATGGGGAGCGAAACAGGGCCAGGAGTTGTGCCTGGTGCGTCTTCGCCTGGGCTAGGTGCTCCTCCTTCACGTGGCCGAAGCCGCGCAGGTGCTCGGGCACCGAGGCCAGGTCGACGGCCAGGCGATGATTGTCCGCCGTCAGGCCGCCGAGAACCTCGCCGATCAGGGTCTCGTAATTGCCAATAAGGCGCCGTTCCAGCCGCCGCTCGGCGGTGTAGCCGAAGATATCCAGGGACGTACCGCGTAGGTGGCGCAACTTGGCCAGAAGCTTGAAGGCATGGAACAGCCAGCCGCCATACTCGCGCTTTTGTAAATGGCCGGTTTCCGGATCGCGGCGGGCAAGCAATGGTGGCGCCATGTGGAAGCGGAGGCGCACGTCGCCCTCGAACTGCTGGCGCAGCTTGGCCATGAATTCGCCGTTGGTGTAGAGGCGTGCGACTTCGTATTCGTCCTTGTAGGCGAGCAGCTTGAAATAGTAGCGCGCCACCGCCTCGGCTAGCCCCGCGCGGCCGGGCGCACGCTCCGCCTCGGCGGTGCGCACCCGTTCTACCAAGGCGCCGTAGCGGGCGGCGTATTCGGCATCCTGATAGTCGGTCAGGAAGGTGATGCGGCGTGCNGTCATCTCNTCCAACGTGGCGGAGAGTTGACGGCTGGGCGGNGTCTGCTTGGGCTTGGCCAAAGCCTCCACCGCTTGCAAGTCATGCGCGGCGCGGCGGCCCCACAATAGCGCCTTTTTGTTGGCGGCAACGGCCACGCCATTCAAGTCAATGGCGCTCTCGATGGCGTCGAGAGAAAGCGGGATCAGACCCTTTTGCCAGGCATAGCCCACCATGAACAGGTTGGTGGCAATCGAATCGCCGAGCAGGGCGGTGGCCAGGCGCGTGGCATCCAGGAAGTCGGCGTTGCCAGGGCCCGCGGAATCGGCAATGACCTCGCGCAATTCCCGCGCCGGGAAGCCTAGGTCCGGATTGCGGGTGAAGTCGCCGGTGATCGTCTCGTGCGCGTTGATGACGGCGTGGCTTGAGCCGTGCTGAATCTTGGATAGCGCATCGAAGCTGCCGGCAACCACGAGATCGCAACCAAGTACCAGTTTTGCACCGCCGGCGGAAATACGCACGGCGTGGATATCTTCCGGCTTTGCGCCGATGCGCACATGGCTGATGACGGCGCCGCCCTTTTGCGCCAGACCGGCCATGTCGAGAACCGAACACCCCTTGCCTTCAATGTGCGCGGCCATGCCAAGCAGGGCGCCGATGGTGACTACACCGGTGCCACCGACGCCGGTCACCAGAATGCCGTATGGCTCCTGAACCTCCGGCAGGGTCGGTGTCGGCAGGTTCGCCCACGGCCCCAATTCGACTGCGCCGGCGGTGCTTTCGCCCTTGGGCTTGCGCAGACCGCCGCCGTGCACGGTAACGAAGCTGGGGCAGAAGCCGTTGACGCAGGAATAGTCCTTATTGCAGGACGACTGATCAATCGCCCGCTTGCGTCCGAACTCGGTCTCCACCGGCACCACGGAGAGGCAGTTGGACTTGACCGAACAGTCACCGCAACCTTCGCAGACCAAGTCATTGATGAAGACGCGCTTCGGCGGATCGGGATAGAGGCCGCGCTTGCGCCGGCGCCGTTTCTCGGCCGCGCAGGTCTGATCGTAGACGATGGCGGTTACGCCGGGAATGTCGCGAATCTGCCGCTGGACGCGATCCAACTCGTCCCGGTGGTGGACGGAAACACCCGGCGCCCATTCCACGCCGATCGGATACTTGTTCGGATCGTCGGCGACGACGAGGATCTTCTTCACGCCCTCCGCATAGAGCTGGCGGGTAATCATGGCCGGGTCCAGCGGACCGTCCACGTGCTGGCCGCCGGTCATGGCCACGGCGTCGTTGTAGAGCACCTTGAAAGTGATATTGACCCCGGCGCCGACGCAGGCGCGCACCGCCAGGATACCGGAATGGAAATAGGTGCCGTCACCTAGGTTGGCAAAGACGTGGCTAGTCTTGCTGAACGGCGCCTGGCCGACCCAGGGCACACCCTCGCCGCCCATTTGGGTGAAGGTGTCGGTGTTCCGGTCCATCCACTGCACCATGTAGTGGCAGCCGATGCCGGCCAGCGCCCGGCTACCCTCGGGCACACGGGTCGAGGTGTTGTGCGGACAGCCGGAGCAGAAATAGGGGATGCGCTGTATGGGGGCGGATTTGGCCTCCAGGGCCGTTTCCCGCTCGGTGAGGAAACGCAGCCGCTGTTCGATCCGCTCGCTGGAATAGAAGCGCGCGATGCGCCGGGCGATGACCCGGGCGATACGCGCCGGGGTCAACTCCTTGGTGGAGGGCAGGATCCACTCCTGCTCTTCGTCGTATTTGCCGATCACCCGCGGGCGCACATCGGCGCGCCAGTTATACAGCTGTTCCTTGATCTGGTTTTCCAGGACCGCGCGCTTCTCCTCGACCACCAGGATTTCGTCCAAGCCCTCGGCGAAGGCGCGCAAGCCGGTGCGCTCCAGGGGCCAGGTCATGCCGACCTTGTAGACGGTCAGGCCGATGTCGGCGGCCATCGCATCGTCAATGCCCAGATCCTCCAGGGCCTGGCGGACGTCCAGATAGGACTTGCCGGCGGTAACGATACCAAAGCGCCGCTTGGGCGAGTCGACGACCACCCGGTCCAGCCGGTTGGCGCGGGCGAAGGCGAGGGCCGCGTGTACCTTGTAGCGGTGCAGGCGCTCTTCCTGCTCCAGGGGCTGGTCGGGCCAGCGAATGTTGAGGCCGCCGGGCGGCATCTCGAAATCGTCGGGGTCGGGCAGGACGATCTGCGCGCGATGCGGGTCCACGTAAACGCTGGCCGAGCTGTCTACCGTCTCACCGATGGTCTTGAAGCCGATCCAGCAGCCGGAATAGCGGCTCATGGCCCAGCCGTAGAGACCGAGATCGAGGAACTCCTGGACGCCCGCCGGATTGAGCACCGGGATCATGGCGTCCATGAAACTGTATTCGCACTGGTGGGCGAGGGTGGACGACTTGGCGGTGTGATCGTCACCGGCCAGCAGCAAAACCCCGCCATGTTGCGAAGACCCGGCGGCGTTGCCGTGTTTAAAAACGTCACCTGAACGGTCGACACCCGGCCCCTTGCCGTACCACATGGCGAAGGCGCCGTCGTAATTGCTATCGCCGAATAGATTACCCTGCTGGCTGCCCCACACCGCGGTGGCGGCCATGTCTTCGTTGACGCCGGGTTGGAAATGGATGTGGTTGCTTTGCAGGAACGGGCGCGCTTGCCAAAGCTGCTGATCCAGACCGCCGAGCGGCGAGCCGCGATAGCCGGAAATAAAACAGCCGGTGTTCAAACCGGCCGCGGCGTCGCGCTGTCGTTGCATGATCGGCAGGCGCACGAGGGCCTGCGTACCCGTTAGGAAAACTCGCCCCGCATCGAGGGCGTACTTATCGTCTAGGGAGACGGCCGCAAGCGCCATGGCCCGGTATCCCGCTGTGGCTGCTAGGGGTGCAAATTAGCACCGGAGTCGCTGAATAAAGTTAACGTATGCTGACCTTTTTTTCAACGTGGCAACGGCGACCATCACCTAGAAAGCACAAATCGCTCGCCAATGCACTCGCGCGCGCAAGGGAAACAATGTCTGTAGGTGTATCGGAGAAATTTTGCATCCGGTATCGCCAAACCGGCCGGTATTACCGCCCTAATAGGGCAGTATCTAGTAGCGAAGTTTAACGACAATCACTTCGTTCGGGGCTTCGACGTCCACCGCCGCCTCGTCGAACGCGGGCGGCCCCAGGCTGATCCAGGCGCCATTGCTGAAGCCCAAGCCCTCTTTCGGCAGGCCCAGAAACGTGCGGTCGAAGTCGCCGTTGCCATTCTCGTCATGATAGCTGACGACCGCGTAGCGGCCTGTCGGCAAACCGGCGAGGCGAAGAATAACGCTGCCGAATTGCGCCTTCTCTTTAGTCTCGGCGACCACCGAGTCGGCCTCGGTGAAGCCATCGGCCGTGGACCACAGGGCGACGCGCACATCGCCGTTGGCGTTGCGCAGATTCTCGACCACAACGGTAACATCGGCCGAAGACATCGGTTTGGCCGGGCTGCCAGCCGCAACCACGAAAACCAGCGCCAGCGCGGCGATCAGTCTCAATCTCGTCATGTGCTTGACCTAGGAGGGTAACGGGACGATCTCTTATACCTTGGGCGTGGGTTATCGGGAAGGCTAATCGGTATCGCGGGGGCCAAGGCATCGCATTTATCCAGGAGATTATGATGAATACACTGTTAAGCCGTGCCGGATTGGCACTTGCCGGTGTGATATTGCCCGGCGTGGCGTGGGCGCAGAGCTATCCTGACCGCTCCTATATGTGGGGCGGGGGCTGGGGGCATATGGCTTTCGGCTCCGTGATGATGATTGCCTTCTGGGGCGTCACCATCCTTCTTATCGTCTTGGCCGTGCGCTGGCTCGGTGGGGCCGGGCATGCGTCTGGGCCGGCCGGCAAATCGGCGGTCGACATCCTGAAGGAACGCTTTGCCCGTGGTGAGATCGACAAGGCGGAATTCGAGGAACGACGGCGAACCCTGGGCGACTAGAGCGTGACCTAGTGACACTGTCCCGCGATGCCAAGCGGCGGCTTCTCGCCGCTGCCGCCGTCGTTTTCGTCTTGGCGGCCCTTTACGGCGCGTTGTCTTGGAGTGGCGTCCTGGAGCGCCTTCTGAGCGGCGAAGCCTTGCACGACATTGTTATTCGTCTGGGGTGGCTTGGCCCGGTTGCCGTCGTCGCCCTGATGAGCTTTGCCATTGTGCTTAGTCCCATCCCCAGTGCGCCGATCGCGATGGCCGCCGGTGCGGCGTACGGTGATATCTGGGGCGCACTGTATGTGGGGATCGGCGCGGAAGTTGGCGCCTTGCTGGCCTTCGGTATTGCCCGCATCTTTGGCCGGGAGGTTCTGGTGCGGTGGTTCGGCGACCGGGTATCGGTCGGCTGGTTGGGGTCGCAGAACGCGTTGATGGCGATTGTGTTCGCCACCCGGTTGATGCCGTTCCTCTCATTCGATTTGGTCAGCTATGCCGCCGGCCTGACACCGCTCACACTCTGGCGTTTCGCTGTGGCGACCTTGTTGGGCATTGCGCCAGCCAGCTATCTGCTGGCGCATTTTGGCGAGGAATTCGCCTCGGCGGATGCGCGGCGGGTGGGGTTGGCGGTGCTCGCCCTGGGAAGTATTACCCTGGTGCCGGTGGCCGTTAAGGTCCTGCTCGATTGGCGCCGGCGGCGCCGCGACGTAACGGCTAAACCGCCTCTTTGAGCAAGGTCATCAAAATAGTTCCGGGCAGCACGCCGGTCTTGCAATCGATCATGATCGCGCCCCGCATATTCGTATCCGTCAGATCGGCGCCGCGAAGGTCGGCGTTTTGCAGGTTGGCGCTCAGGAGATTGGCGCCTTGCAGGTTTGCCGCGGCGAGCATGGCATTGGACAAGTTGGCACCCACCAGAGTCGCCGCACCCAGATCGGCGGCGGCGAGGTTGGCACCGGCGAAATTGC
>JGI24023J19991_10004015_pt1 | contig 10154 bp, 9 predicted proteins | sample Cruoilmetagenom1_FD_19991 | JGI IMG/M metagenome (IMG submission 19991)
CTGCGTGTATAATAACCTTAATCCTCTCTTTTGTTCTTTCTGTTTATATATCTAATTTAATGAATAACAAACTTAAGACGTGTATAATTAATTGCTGGTTCTCGCCTACTTACGAAAATCCTCGCGGATTTTCTATTCGGTTTTTATTTGCTAAATTAGGTGCTTAAACACGCCACTAATCATACTCAAGACCGTTGCCCATAATTTGAGAAATCACAAAAATCAATGAAAATAAGTCTACTAATTGGAATTCTTTTTTGCTCGTTTATCTCTACGTGCGGAACGCAAAATGATGACCGATTTCTTTTCTTCCTTCACAATCGATTTTTAGAAGAACATGAATTGAATGAATTGCACCCCGAATTTGGACGAACTAATTACAATGAAATTATTGCCGAATTTAATAATAGTGGTTTAACAGTTATCAGCGAGAAAAGAAACGGAAATGTGAATGCGAGAGATTATGCAGTCGGAATTGTAACCCAAATTGACAGTTTAATTAAAATTGGAGTTGAACCTCAAAAAAATTACTGTCGTGGGAACTTCAAAAGGTGGATATATTGCCCAATACGTTTCGACTTTAGCAAATAATCAAAATTTGAATTTTGTATTTATTGCAAGTTTTAGGAATAACGACATTCAGAATATCCCGGAAATTAATTATTGCGGAAATATTTTAACCATTTACGAAAAATCAGACCCATTTGGAGTTTCTGCATTGGAACGTGAAAAAACGTCGAGTTGCAAAATAAAACACTTTAAAGAAATCGAACTGAATACAGGGATGGGACACGGATTTTTGTTCAAACCCTTAAAAGAATGGGTTAAACCGACAATAAAATGGGCGAATGAAAATTACAATGTGGAATAAAAACTATGGGAAACAAAGTGAATAATTAATTGCTTGGATCTGTCTGTACTCGGAAAATCCTTCGGATTTCCCTAAGGTTCAGTTTCCTTTTACTATTTTAATAGTGCTAAGTAAAGACAAACCGTTGAGAAAAACTAAAACATATAATAATATTATTACTCTTTATTGAAAGCGAAACAATATGAATAAATTAATTTTAATACTTCTGATTTCAATTTTGACTATTTCCTGTCAAACAAACCAAAAAAAAAACATAGAAAAAGAGAAAATCAATCTAAACGGAAATTGGGAATATCTCGGATTTGGAAAAGCGAAAACATTTGGCGACAGCATTATAAAAAGTTATCATATTTCATCAGCTGGGAATGTCAGAACCTCTGATAATTCAGCCGAAGACTTTTTTAAATATTATACAATTGATACATTATCAAACGACACAATTTTATTAAAAGACGGTGTAAAAACGTTCAAGCTTTTTAGAAGTGATAAAGACTTTGAGAATCATATCAAAGATACATTATCTAACAATCCAACATACAATTTCGAAGTATTATGGAACACCTTCAATGAACAATATTGTTATTTTAAAGAGAGAAACGTTGACTGGAAAAGTATTTACAAAAAGTATGAACCTCAAGTTAATTCAGACACAAAACCTTTGGAGCTATATTTAATTTTTGAGAGAATGCTCGGAGAAATAAAAGACGGACATATTTCTATCAACTTGCCAGATGAATTAGAAGAAGATTACGAAAATCAATTGACAAGTAATAAAAATGATGTTGATCAAGAAATTCCCGATGGATTAGAAAAAAAAGTCAAAAACTTAATCATTGAAAAACACTTGAAAAACGTAAAAAGTTATAATCAAGGAGAACTAAAATGGGGTATGATTGATAAAGATGTTGCTTATATACAAACATCAAATATGATTAGTTGGGCACATTATCCAATTACTGATAGTTTGTCGACTAACCAATTTTGGAAAGAATGGTGGAGATATTTTAACAAAGCGGACAATCATCACAACGATGTTGCAAAAGGCACTCGTTTTATAATGGACTCCATTGTAAAATCTATAAAAAATGCAAAAGCTTGTATTATTGATTTAAGATTTAATGGTGGAGGTTTTGATGATGTTTCTGTTGAAATATTAAATCACTTTGTAACTAAGAAAACTAACATTGCGACTAAAAAAGTAAGGCTAGGAAAAGGATTTACTAAAAAACAAAAAATGAACCTAATGCCATCTGAAAATAATTTTAAAGCTACATTGTATATTCTCACAAGTCATGAAACAGCGAGCGCAGCAGAATTATTAGTTTTAGGTAGTAAAGAAATTCCAAATGCCAAAATTATAGGTTCTACAACAGAGGGTGTTTTTTCTGATATATTACATAAAAAGCTTCCAAATGGCTGGACATATGGATTATCAAATATGATCTACGAATCAATGGATGAGATTAGCTATGAGGAGATTGGAATTGCGCCTGATTATAAACTTGGTTATCCTGTGAAATCGAAAGATTTTTATGAGTATCTTTTTGAGGATTTAAAAGATGGAGATGATGCTATTGAAAAAGTAATTGAGATAATAAAATCCAAATAAAAACTGTCACCTACAACGTGCATAATTAATGCTTAAAAATGGGTAAAGAGTATCACGATAGTTCTAACGAATTTCCTAAACGTAGTTACTTTTTGTTACCTTAGCCGCTTACGATATTTAAAACGTTGGTAGCAATGCCAATCAACTCCTTTTTGAAGAAATTTGAAAGAAATCAGAAGGTTTTTGATAAGAACTACAAAAATATAGTAAAATAAAAGATATGAGTAAAACGAGTCATCACGATGAGCGCATTGCAAAAATGACATTTGCCTCTGTATATCCTCATTATATCACAAAAGTTGAAAAGAAAGGAAGAGCCAAAAAAGAATTAAATCAAGTAATTGAGTGGTTAACTGGGTTTGATGAAAACAAAATAGAAGAGCTCATTGAAGAAAAGGTGACCTTTGAATTTTTCTTTAAGAATGCCACTTTAAACCCAAATGCTCAACTCATTACTGGCCTAATCTGTGGATACCGGGTTGAAGAAATTGAAAATTCAATAACACAACAAGTAAGATATTTAGATAAGTTAGTAGATGAGTTAGCGAAAGGTCGTAAGATGGAGAAAATTTTACGAGTTGCGCAAAAAAAATAGTAAATGTCGAGATAGAATAAAACACTGTTACCAATACCGGCTATAATTCATTATGGCGTAATTTTTATTGATAATTCCTGACTTTAAACAATCATTTGGTTCTTGCGGAATAGTCCTCTCAGACAATTCCCCAATGAAACCATAACCAAACCGTTTTCTTCCCTAACCAAAAAGTATACTTCCCTCAATCAAATAGTCAGTTTGCGAAATCTTAATTTTTTAAAATGCATATAGGTTTTAGGTTTACAAAGAATTTAAAATCCAAACATTATGCGAAAAGTTATGTTATTGGTATTTGTTGTGATTGCTTCATTTACTGTTTATGCCCAAGAAAAAACAATATCTGGTATTGTAACTGATGATTCGGGTCCATTACCAGGTGTAAGTGTCTTAATTAAAGGAACAACCACCGGTACAGAAACCGATTTTGATGGTAAGTATTCCATCAAAGCACAAGTTGGAGATGCGCTTGTGTTTAATTTTGTTGGTATGGTAACTCAGGAAAAAACTGTTGGTAAATCAAACATCATAAATATTACATTTAAAGCAGATAATATATTAGAAGAAGTTGTGGTGATCGGATATGGCATTGCAAAAAGGAGCTTATTTAGTAGGAAGCGAAAAAAGCAAAAAGTTAATAATTCTATTACAATGTCGCTTCAAGGAAAAGTATCTGGTGTTAAAATTAGAGGTGTTGGGTCCGATAATACTGAAAAACCACTTTATATAGTAGATGGAAAATCATCTTCTTCTAAAAAAATTGCAAAAATAAATCCAAATAGAATTAAAGATATTAAAGTTTTAAAAGGAACAAATGCTACCTCTTTATACGGTAATAAAGGCGCAAACGGAGTTATCGTTATCAACACAAAAACTGGAAATCATGAAAACGAAAACTATAAAGAAATCAAAGAGAACCAATTTGAACATGTCGCGTTTTCACCTTTATCAACTTTTTCAATTGATGTAGATAAAGCTGCATATAGTAATATCAGACGTTTTATCAATAACGGTCAAACAGTTCCCGCAGATGCAGTTAAAATTGAAGAAATGATCAATTACTTTGATTACAATTATACTCAGCCAACAGATGAGCATCCATTTTCAATTCAAACGGAAGTTGCATCTTCTCCCTGGAACAATCAAACAAAAATTGTAAAAATTGGATTGCAAGGCAAAAAAATTGCAATGGATAAAATCCCTGCCTCAAACCTAGTGTTTTTAATTGATGTTTCAGGTTCAATGAGTGATAGTAATAAGTTACCATTATTAAAATCAGCTTTTAAATTATTAGTAAAACAATTGCGAAATAAAGATAAAGTTTCAATAGTTGTCTACGCCGGTGCTGCAGGTGTTGTTTTAAAGCCAACTTCCGGTGATGACAATAACAAAATTTTAGAGGCACTCAATAATTTAGAAGCTGGTGGTTCTACTGCTGGTGGAGAAGGTATTGAATTGGCCTATAAAATTGCACAAAAGAATTTTATTAAAAACGGAAATAATAGAATTATTCTTGCTACTGATGGTGATTTTAATGTAGGTGCATCAAGTAATAAAGCAATGGAGGATTTAATCGTAGAAAAAAGAAAGACAGGTGTGTTTTTAACTGTTTTAGGATTCGGAATGGGTAATTACAAAGACTCTAAATTAGAAACACTAGCTGATAAAGGAAACGGAAACCATGCTTATATAGATACCATGCAAGAAGCAAAACGTGTATTAGGCACTGAATTTGGAGGAACTTTATATACCATAGCAAAGGATGTGAAGGTTCAAGTAGAATTCAACCCTAAAAAAGTACAAGCATATCGATTGATTGGTTATGAAAACAGAATGTTAGAAGATGAAGACTTTAAAGATGACAAAAAAGATGCAGGAGAATTAGGTAGTGATCATAATGTTACCGCGTTATATGAAATTATTCCTATAGGTATAAAGAGTACGTTTTTAAAAAATATGGATGTGCTAAAATATACAAGTACCAAAGAGAATAATGACTATGATGATGAGCTATTAACTGTAAAGTTTCGTTATAAAAAGCCTAGTAAAAAAACGAGTATTGAAATAGTTCATATCGTAAAAGATATTAAGTCTGCATTTGAAAATGCCAGCGTTGACTTTAAATTTGCAACATCAGTAGCTGTTTTCGGAATGAAGTTACGAAATTCGAAGTTTGCCAAAAAAATGAATTATGATGATATTGCAATCATTGCACGTCAATCAAAAGGAAAAGATGAAAATGGGTATCGCTCAGAATTTATTAGCTTGGTTGAAATGGCTGATATTGCTAACTAATAAGTACTTTAAAGTAATAATGTCATTCCTATGAAGACAATCCCGAAACCTAAGGACATAGTGCACATAAAAACAAATTCCTGTCTTCGCAGGACTGACATAAATTTTAATATAACCTTATAATAATCTAAATATATAATAATTAGCTCATAATTACTCTATAAAATCTAATATAAAACCCAATATGGTATCCGTACTTTCTTCCTGAATATAATGTTTGGCATCAATAATATGTACATTCTCGGGTGCTATCTTTAGGTCTTTAGTTACCTCATCGGCCATTGGCGTCCAGCGCAACATTTTATCATGTTTTCCCCAAATAACCATAGCGGGTACATCAATATTTTTAATAGTTTCTTTATAATTGGGTAAGGCATTACAGGTACTTGAAAAAAAAGTATATAATGAGTTGGTTTTACCTTCCAATAATGGTTTTCTATATCCTTCAATTTCATTAGCTGTCAAATTATTTTTTATCAATGCATTCTTAAATAGCTTTTTCATGATGGTTTTATTGGTCAGTTTATTACTATAAAAACTCATTGATAATTTTGTAAAACCACCTCTCTTAAAACGCATCGGTGGGTCAAATCCCGTTTCATAAATAATAGAATTTAATATCACTAACTTTTGTATTCTATCTGGTGCCATTTTAAATAATTCCCAGGTCCATAATCCACCGACATCGTGAAAAACATGTGTCCAGTTCTTAATTTCTAGAGAATCCATTAGCGCCAATAATCTTTTGCAATGTGCTTCAGTACTATATACATCATAACCTTTAGGGGAATCACTTGAACCAAAACCCAACATATCTGGCACAATAACCCGATAACCTTTATCAATCAAACTGTCAATCATTTTACGATATAACCAACCGGAAGTGGGTATTCCATGTAATAATACAATTACTTCTCCTTTACCTCTATCTATATATTTTATATTTCCATCTTCAGACGTAAATGTCTCTTGGCTTTTTCGAAAATCTGCGTATGTAGGTTTTGCAATATCGATCATATTTTGTTGCGATTTACAAGAGATTAATATACTAAATACTAGTAAATAATAGATATGTTTCATTACAGTAAAATGGTTTAAATTTTAAATTTAAGAAAAATTTGATCAATCAATAGCACTAACAACTTTAGGCATAACAAAAAAAGCCTCGCAAAGTATCTTTGCAAGGCTTTTACACTAATAATCTAACTATTAAAACCTATAACCAAAACCAAATCCTATTATTAATGGATTAATGTCTACATCGGCACCAACTGTTGCACCTAGTGCAGTAGTTGCATTTACTGTTACATCAGTTTGTAAAAATATTTTTTTAACATCAACATTTAAAAACCATTGGTCATTCAAATCATAATCTAAACCTCCTTGTAATGCAAATCCTACACTATTATCATAATCAACTGCATCGGCAACGGAACCTTCATCTTCACCATAAAAAATGGTATAGTTAATACCTGTACCTAAATAAGGTTTTAAAGCTCCTCCGGTAAAGTGATATTGTACAGTCAATGTTGGAGGTAATAACCAAACCTCGCCTAAATCAATATTGGTCGTAACACCTTCTCCTATTGTTGATGAGACAGTGTTCACATCGTGTTTTGTTGTTGCTAAAATTAACTCTGCAGCCCAATTCTCGGTAAAGAAATAGGTAAAATCTAATTCTGGTACAAAAGCAGTCGATATATCTACTGTTCCTCCTATTGCCTCAATTGTTGCGCTCGCGTCAGGCGTAACAACGATTCCTCTGAGTCGTACTTGCCATTTGCTAAAATCATTAGTCTTATCAGAATCATCTGCTTGTGAAAAAACAGAAAAAGGAATAATAAAAACAACTAATAAACTTATAATAACTTTCTTCATGATATTTAATTTTTGATTTAATGTTATGCCAAAATTATCTTAGATATAAACCCTAAATCATGACTTATATCATGTTTTAAAATAAACAGCTCATAAACCATTTTTAGGGAACTTATGTTACATTAATTCAGCTCTTTAGATGATGAATATCATTGCCTATAACTATATATATCAATATATTTAAACAAATAATTTAAATTTATAATTCATGAAAAGAGTAGCAATATTTTTAGTCTTTGTAGTTTTTATAACTACAGGATTAGTAGCACAAGAAAGAGATCAGGATAGAATTCAGGATCAGGATCGTACAAACTTGACAATGATCAATGGAGAAATGCTTCAATTAAGAGATCGTGCTCAAGTTAGATTAAAAAAACAAGTAACTTTAAATGATGGTACAATAATTAACTCTAAAGGTCTTTACACCACTAAAGATGGAAAACAATTAAAGTTAAAAAATGGTGAATGCTTAGATAATGATGGTATTAAATATCGCAATGAATATCAATATCGTTATAAAATTCAACAAGAAAATCAGGGTTTAGATCAAGCACAAATTCAAAATCGTAACCAAAATCGAGTTCATTATGTATTTATGGATGGTGAAATGCTTCAGGTAAGAAACCAATTGCAAGAAAGGCTACAAACTTCTATGACTCTAAATAATGGTACAGTGGTGAATCCGGACGGTACTTACCAAGCTAGAGATCGAAAACAATTACGTTTGAAAGACGGTGAATGCTTAAATATGGATGGTAAATTATACCAAAATCAATTACAACATAGAAAAATGCTTATTCAAAAGGATAAAAAAATGTTGAATAAAAAGATGCCTATAAAAAAACCTCACACCCCCAAGAAGATGGTTAAAAAAAATATAGGAAAAAAGGTGTAAATTAATCAAAGAATTTAAAGGGGTTTTATATTGATTATAAAACTCCTTTTTTTGAATTATAAGTCCATGTCAACAATAAGATTCAATTGTATAATTACAGTTTTATTTATGCTTTTATATAGTTCAGCTATTGGACAAAACAAAACGGATAGTATTGTACAAAATATCAAAAAAGAAAAATCATATTTTACAGCTGACTTAAATTATATGAGTGATGCTGTTTTTATGGGAAGAAAAGATTCTATTGATGCCCCCTATTTATACCCATCGATTACATACCATCATACTTCAGGCTTTTATACTAAAGGGTCATTATCTTATTTGACAAGTTCAGATCAAAGCAGAATAGATCTTTTTTTAGTAACTGCGGGATTTGATTTTACCGTTAAAAATTTTAACGGAGATATTTCTGTAACAAAGTATTTCTTTAATGAAGATAGTTATAACGTAATCTCTGAAGTCGAAGCTGATATAACGGCTGCCGCCAGATATGATTTTGACGATATCATTAATCTATCTATAGCAACAAGTCTATACTTTAGTAATAATAGTAGTTCAGATTTCTTTTTGTCATCTGACCTGAGTCATGACTTTGTCACAACTAATCAGAAATTTCAATTTTCTCCAACGATTGGTGCTTATTTAGGTTCCCAAAATTTCTATGAAGAATATTATATGAGTGATAGATTTGGTAATGGAAGTCGAGCAAACGGGCAAGGAAGTGGAAATATTACAATACCAACAACTACCAACATAAGTATACAAGAAAGTGAAAAACTGAACCTTATGGCAATTGAGTTGAGTTTACCAATGTGGTACAGTAATAAATCACTAACAATCTCATTTTTACCTACCCTAACTATCCCACAAAGTGAAGCAAACTTGTTAGTAAGTGAAACATTGATAAAAGAAGACCTTAAAGAAACTTTTTATTGGATGATAGGTTTTAGTTATAAGTTAAACTAATTCTAAAACATATATAAACAATTTTAAATACCGATAAACATGGAAAATTTCATGTACTATTCTATAGAAAATATTACTTACTTATTAGTAATATATGTTACATACATAAGTAATGTAAGTTACACTTCACCATAAACTGCTAATCTATTTTTGCCAAGTAAAATTTTTATAACTGATGAAAAAACTTATAATAATAGTATTCTTGATAGCAATGTTTCCTTTAGAATTAATTCAATCACAAGAAATAAAATCAATTTCGAAACAAGAGGTCATTGATAAAGTGCATACTAATAATAGCACTATCAAAATTTCTGAACAAGATTATAAACAAGCAAAAGCAGATTATAGACAAACCAATACTGTATTGTTACCTAATATCTCAGTATCTCATACTGGTATGGCAATTACAAACCCGCTAATGGCATTCGGCTCAAAACTAAATCAGGAGATTTTAACTGCTGGCGATTTTGATCCAAATCTGTTAAATAATCCGGGAGTTGTTCATAATTATGCTACCAAAATTGAATTTCAGCAACCTCTAATTAATCTTGATGGTATTTATCAACGAAAAGCTGCAAAAACAAAAATGCAGGCAGTTCAATTACAAACGGTTCGTACCAAAGACTATTTGGTCTTTGAAGTTGAAAAAGCTTATATGCAATTACAATTGGCTTACAAAGCTGTTGATGTATTAGAAAAAGCATTGAATGCAGCCAAAGAAAACCAAAAATTAGCAAATAATAGTTTTAAACAAGGCTATCTACAAAAGGCAGATGTGTTAGCTGTTGAAGTGAGGGTAACCGAAGTACAAAATCAATTACAAAATGCTAAAAGTAATGTACAAAATGCTTCCAATTATCTGTCATTCTTAATGAATGAAAACGAAAACATTGTATTGCAACCATCTGATAGTTTATCAATCACAACATTTATGTTAGAAGATACCAAAACAATTTCAAAAGAAAGAGCAGATATTAAAGCTATGCAATTAGCATCTGACGCTTATAAAACGATGAATAAGGCTGATAAGAAAGCTTTTTTACCT
>JGI24023J19991_10004016_pt1 | contig 10150 bp, 10 predicted proteins | sample Cruoilmetagenom1_FD_19991 | JGI IMG/M metagenome (IMG submission 19991)
TAGATAAGTTGGATGGTTAGTAGTTAAGCGAATAAGGCGCAAGTTCTTTACTCTGCTAACATCAAAATTATGGGATTTGCTATCTTAATAACACGGCGAAGTAACCGCCAATATCATAAAATATATATGCCACTTCTTCGATAAAATAGTTTTGCCAGTATCTATGTTTTTCTCTTTTTTGAAAAACTAATCCGAGCGTCATTTTTTTTATAATTACCATGACTGATAGCATCAACTGGGTAAAGGCTACTTGTTTTCTCATATTAGACTTGCAGTCATATTTCGCCATTGAATGGCCACGTGCATATCGTGTTTTAACAAAATAAGAAATGCGCATCTTCTCTCTGGGGACAAGATGTGACACACATACATCTGGCTGATAATAGATAGCGCAGCCCGGGAACCTTCTCCTCGCCCGTATCATCAATTCTGTTTCTTCTCCATATCCCAGTGAATTACCTTTCATGCCCAAAGCGGTATTGAATCCACCCAAAGTTTCTAGTAATTCACGCTTAAAGAACATATTTGAACCTGAAATATACTCATTTTTATTGAGCATCCTGGCCTCTTTTGAAACAATGCGGATTTCATATTCGTCTTTAAACCATTTGGGTTTGCCCTCTAGATACATGGGATAGATTGGGCCACCAAATATCTCCGGTTTTACTTCTTTTATGACTTTCATAGCATTCAATAGCCAACCTTCACGACACCTGGCGTCATCATCAACGTAGGCAATGTACTCGCCTCTTGACTCCCACCACCCCTTGTTTCTAGCATAGCTTAAGCCTTGTTGCTGTTCATCTACCAAACTAACATTACGATATCGATTAGAGAACTGTTTCACAATCTCTTCGGTATTATCAGTCGAGCTATTGTTAACGACGATTACCTCATAGTCCGTTTCATCCATCGCCTGCCTTACCAAGGCTTGCAGGCATTTATCAAGTAATTCTGCGCGGTTATAAGTGCACACTACGACAGATATTTTTGGCTTGTTAATATATTTTTCCATTTTAGTATGGATTTAATTAAGAATATAATTTTCTGAAGAAAGCTCATATCAGCATATTTACTAAGTGGCGACATTAAGAAGGTTATTACTATCCATGGGCCAAGAGAAATTGCATTCCGGCATATTAACCACCACCGCTGTGCAAGTTCTATCCTAAATGCGTAATCAGGATAGAAATGAGAATTATTATTAGCATAAAATAATTGTTCTAGCCAATGTTTTGCATTTATAACATAAAAACGTGTAGGCAGAAATTTATAACTACTAATAGAATGATGCAACTCAACATTGTATTTATCGAGTTCAATTCCTAGTTCTTTTAACTGCCCTACGCGAATTTTATTAGCTGATTTGTTCTGCACTTTATTATATGTCCTTCCAATACTACGATCATGCACACGGTATAATAAAAGGACTTCTTGTATATTATTCAGCTGTGAATACCTTATGATTTCAGTCCACAAACCATAATCCTCGGCATGAGGATAGTCAGAAGAATAGTGCAGCGAGTTATCGATTAGTAGTTGTTTCCGAATAATTACAGATGGATGTGCCAGGGAATCCTCAAATAACATTCGAGCGTGCGTTGCTGAAGTACCACTTGGGTAACGCCAAATATCTTTCTTGTCGGCGCCAATAAGCTTAATCCAGCTGCCACACACCCCTATATTCGGATTGCTTTCCATATAACTGACTAATTTTCCAATTCTAGTTGGCAGGCTGACATCATCACAATCCATCCTAACTATATATTTACCTATTGAAGAACTAATCCCTTTATTCAAACTTTCAACTATTCCAATATTTGCTTCATTTGTTATGACTCTAATTCTTTTATCGCCAAAAGATCTGATTATGTCTAGTGAATCATCAGTAGACCCATCATCAATAATAAGAAATTCGAAATTGATATAAGACTGGCCCAATATACTAGTGATAGATTCTCTGAGGTACGGTTCACCATTATAGACTGGCATTAAAACAGTAACGGTTATATTTATGTTGTCCATATGGATATGTTATTTATAGGATAATCCATTCTTCTGGAATCAAATCACGCGTGTCAATATCATCTCCCCTAAACCACTTCTTAGGTGCGATCACAATCTTTTCCAGATTTTGATTAAGCCAAGCACCCCACCAAGAGAAGCTGCTGTTGGCGATGATATGATATTTACACTGGCTCATTAATCGTAGATCTTCATAACTATCAGATTTATTATGATCAACGATAACCGTAGGGTAAGTGATGTTGATATTCTTACGGGCCCATTCTGGCTCGTCGCTAAATATAAAGAAATGTGGTTTATCAACGTTTCGCACCAACTGCTCCACACAACGATCGTAATAGTCCAGACGACATACCCCATGGACTTGCCCGGCCGTTGGACTAGACACGTAGTCGCCACGACGAATATGAAGACTGACTGATTCGCAATCTGCAATCTGATCAGCTAATAGTCTATTGGCACCCGACTGAGGAAATTTGATTGTGAATTCTTGACGAAGGATATTCTCTATATCAATGAAATACTTTTCACTCTGCCAATAACCGTCCAGATATATACCATCTGGAAGAGCTAATAATTCAGGATCAAAATGGAAATATTTTTCATGAAAATAGGTCGACTTCACTCCCCTTAGCTTTTTAACAAGTTTTTCCAGAATCCCACTGTTACGAGGATTGAGCGTCGATACCTCTTCTTGAGTTGCCATACATTCCTGTATATTGAAATACGCTAATGAATATACGCGCTCATTACTGCCATCAAACCATGAGTTGTCCAACTTTAATTCCGTGTCGAGCATAAACGCTAATCTTCGTCCAGCTGCATACTGGAACATTTGATTCCCTAACCCCCCCATAAGACGAGTGACAACCATTGCTATTGTTTTTTCCCAAGGACATGATATCCATAGCAAAGAAGCTCACTTGAGCCGTGATCTTTGCTACTGAAACGCCCGAGCATTTTTAGAATTACGCGCAAAAAATACCATTCTATGCGTGTAGGTGAATCATTACTGTATTTGCCGGAAATACTCGTTATACGCCTAAGCTCCTGAGCCAGGTACTCGAAATAATTACCATTGGCGTTAAGCTCCAGAATCCTGAAATTATTCGCCGCAAGATGGACCTCATAGAAACTCTTATTGAACCCCGTGTAATAATGATAGGGAGAAAAATGGGATAGGCTGCTAAACGGGGCGGTAAGAATCAAGATTCCGTCCTTACGTAGCAAACGAGAAAACTCGCGGATTGCAGCGATCGGGTCCGGTAAATGCTCCAAGACTTCGGTGCAAAGTATCGCATCAAAAGATGCATCAGGCTCGGCAATATCAGTAATATCGCCAACGATATCGAGCGCTGACTGATCCCAGCTCCCTGTCTGCAATCCCGTATGGTCCCCATCACCATCATATTGACCAAAGTCCTGCGCTACGTATACTAGATGGTCACACAAAACCTTGTGTCTTTGCTCACCTGCACCCGCATCAAGAATTCGGCATCCCGCTGGAATAGCCTTAATGGCTCTTTCTAACCAGGCATTGCGTACAGCCTCATTACGTGTTCCCGTCATATTGATATCACTCTTTCCTCAACCAGAAACATCCGCAACCGTAGAGTTGCTTATCGGCTAATTCCTTCGTTGCATTTATAATCAATCCTCCATCGCCAGGCTTATCCGGTACTAAGGCGAATTCTATAAGGCGAAATTGCNGGAAAAGATCCATAACTTGATCATAAGAATAGATTCTATGTGCATTAAAGACGACCTTGGGTTTGCCGATTGGAACAACAAACAACAGGTTTCCCTTGTCTGCTATCACGCGTCGGAGTTCCGCGACTGCTTTGAGGTCGCCTTCAGGGTCAAGACGATCACCATAGCGACCCAATCCAATGTGTTCGATTACGTGCATACATGAAACGGAAGATAGGCTATTGGTCTGAAATGGGAGTGATGTCAGGTCCGCATATTCAACCGTTAGGCCATTTAGACCGAGATTGGCCGGTCTGATATCAAAGAACTTAACAGGTACGAAAGCCGATACCAGAGTACAAAAATGCAGTGTGGAAGATAGATCAACGTGATATGCTGGGTTGGTCGCTCTCAGGACCCTGGCAGCCCAAGCGGGATGAAAGATGTAATGGCGGTCAAAGCGGGTCTCTCCTGTTTTTTCATGTAGACAGGGGTAACGTTGCTCCCAAGACAGCTCAAAACGCCTGTCCGTCTTCTCTGACAACTTCTTGAAAACGAGAAATTCCTTTCTGAATTGTATTTTCAGTTGAAGGATACGCACCTTTTCTGATAATTTTCTGCATAATGCGTTTCTACAAAGCATTTTCATAATCCAATGCAAAACCATTACCGGCTTTCCCAACGTTCTGCGTCAACAAATATCGTATTGATATAGGTATCGGCATACGCAATATAACCTTTTGAACACATAAAACTAATCGTGTCATCCGCTTTCTTCCCACTGCCATCTGTTGAATAGCACAACGTCTCCACGCAAAATATCTCTGGCCGGTATTTTGTAAAATCAAAACTTCTTAGTATTTTCAGCTCATCTCCCTCGATATCGATCGATATAAAGTTTGGATAGGTCTCAAAATACTTTTCAAGTATTGCGTTACATGTAGCCAGATCGATATTGATTACTTCTTCGATCCTGACACGACACTCTTTTACTAATCTTTCCGCCTCAACCAATGAAAACGTNCTCAACGTATCGACATTCATACGGTAGAAATCGGCGTGCGTCTNTTCTACATCGCTGACCCCAATATTCAAACAGATATCCCGTTTTCTTCGCCGCTTCAATTCACTAAAGATAAAAGGATTGGGCTCAACACAGACGCCGCTTCCGCCTTGCTTATAAAATAGATAGGTGTTATTAAATTTGACCGGATGATGTGCCCCGATATCAAAATAAGACGGGTTGATTATACCGAGCGAACGCAGCACAAAATCCACTACTCGATCTTCGCCAGACTGGGAATAGCTTTTATATTTATCTCCGAATAAAAACATTTCACATCACAGTTTAGGAATCTGACATTAAAACAGTTATCGATGAAAAATAGTCAAACTTTCAGCTTATCGGCTGAATATCGGTTTCGAAAATCCTCATGAATCGCTAAACAATCATCTTTCCAAAAATACTTGACTGACTCTTTCTCCCTTCTAGATATCCTTCTCTTAAAGGATAGAGACCTCCTTTTTATGCCATCAAAATCATAACCAAAGAGCTCCAGTTCATTTCTCCAGGTCTGGCACACTAAATCAATTAATTCATCGTTATAATAGACTCTATAGTCCTTTTTGCTGCCTATTCTTTGCTTCGGCCTTTCTCGATAATTTATATTCAGATAACGAGCGAGGTCACGCAAATCGTTATCAAGTGTTTCTGTTCTATTCAGCCAGTCGACCAAGAAATCTCCGTTGTCACAAAATAACTGAAAATGGATGAATTTTCTGCTTGGCCAGGGATACTCTCTGTCTGCTATTGTCTTAAGAAAATAATCAAAACTTTTGTTAGCATTCGAATAATCGTAGTGGCATGTATCCCTGTAGTTGGGATTCCATCCACCGGCATGGCCGGCATAACTAACCAGGAACGCGAATGGATTGCGTACAGGTCGATACAATAAAATAATCCCTGAGTTCCTTCTTTTCCATTATATGTGGGTTTGTGAACCCTTCAGGTGGATATACAGATGGGGCTGTTTTATCCTCTACTATGCATACATGTCCTAGATGTCTTATAGGAGAAATGACCGGATTCTTATCAGACTCGAGTTGTGCCAGGTACGTTCCTCCCGTTTTCGGAATATGAATATATGCAAGCCCAGGCCTCCTTAATCCTAGCTCCATAAGAAGATTTTTCAGGTTTAGCATTTATTTCTACTCCTAGAACACAGGATCAGACTCGCTGAATTTCGCTGCTTTGCGTACTCCATAACAGCGTCGATCCACTCGATCGAAATGGCTGATCTCTGGTAGCGACCTCACTAATGGAGATACGGCCAATGTTGTTTTCATAATAAAATGTTGCTCCATTTCTCGATAANCCAACTGCAAATGTGAGATCATTGCTTCGAAGAGGAACATTGCACTCGAATTCNACACGATAAGTACCGGGCTCCAGGTCTTTCTCACGTGACCAGTAGGTAATGACCGGAACAGATTCAATAGTCGATATCCCTACTGCAGCAACAACATTTGATAGTGGTTTAAGAATTTCAAATTTCAGAGATATGAACCATGAGTCTCTGATTCGTACATAAGAAGTAGGCCGATGTGCATGGTCATAGAAACACAAGCAGATTGCCTGTCCGATAACGGCTTTATCGTGACTTGGAGGAAGATCGATAACTGCGCCCTGCTTCGCTGCTTGCTCGCTTATATAACGCGATATTACCGAGTCCGCTGAATCGGATTCAATTATCTTTCCGCTTTGTAGCAATATGGCTCTGGAACATAGATTTCTGACAGCAACCATATTGTGACTAACAAAGAGTACAGTTCTCCCACGCTTTGCGACTTCACTCATTTTTCCAAGGCATCTTTTCTGAAATTCGAAGTCACCGACTGCGAGCACCTCATCAACGAGGAGAATTTCCGATTCAAGGTGTGCCGCTACGGCGAACGCGAGACGCACGTACATGCCTGAGGAATAGCGTTTAACTGGAGTATCAAGAAACTCTTCGACTTCTGCGAAGGCTACGATCTGGTCAAACTTGCTCCTGACTTCCTGGCGCGACATACCTAGAATCGCCCCATTGAGGAAAATATTCTCTCGCCCCGTCAATTCCGGATGGAACCCGGTTCCCACTTCCAGCAGGCTGGACACGCGCCCCCTGATTTCTATGCGTCCCGTTGTTGGTGCTGTGATGCGACTAACTATTTTTAATAAAGTGGATTTACCCGCTCCATTTCTGCCGATAACGCCTATTACCTCACCGGGCTGTACCTCAAGATTTATGCCTTTCAGTGCCCAGAACTCACGCCCCTCGCCTGGACCGCTTCGGTAGCCATTGAACTTACGAATGGGGGCCAATAACGCGCTCATGAGCATTTCGCGGAATGTGTCTCTACGTCTACCGGTCTTGCCGATAAAGTACTTCTTGGACAATCCTTTAATGCGAATCGCCGGAATGTTTTGTGCACGTGACATAGTTAACAGTTGTTCTACATCCCCTGCTGTGCGTCAGCTAAATGACCAGACTAATCACAGGTGATGTCTGGAATCATCAAATGATATCGGCGAACCTGCGTTCGACTTGCTCGAAGTAAGCCACACCTATGATAAGTAACAACATCGCTATGAGACACGACAGACCTATCGCCATCGTGTTGAATGGCGCTGCGAACACCGCCGCACGAAAGCCTTCCACCAGACCGGTCATGGGATTGAGATATAGTACCCATTGCCATTTATTGGGGAATAAACTGACAGGATAGATAACCGGTGTAACAAATAGCCCCGTTTGCACCAGAAATGGTACGACATAACGGAAATCACGGTAACTTACGGTCAGGGTCGACAAAATGGTGCCCAGACCAAGAGCCACAGCCATTACCATAACCAACAGAAACGGGATAGCGAGCAGGTTAACGCTCAATCCGACCCCAAAATAAACCATCAACCCCAGCAGAATCGTGAATGAGATGGCGAAGTCCAATAAATGGGCGCCGAGGGACGAGGTCGGGATGATCAGACGCGGGAAATACACCTTACTAATAAGATTGGCGGAGCCTACCAGGGAGTTGCCACTGCTGCTGATGGCGCCGGCAAAGAATGTCCATGGCAATAACCCGGCATAGACAAAGACGGCATACGGATAACCGTCCGAGGGAATCTTGGCTAAACGACCGAATATAACGGTGAACACGACCATGGCGGTAAAAGGCTGCAAAATCGCCCACAACGCGCCCAAGGCGGTCTGCTTGTACCTTACCTTGATATCCCGTAACGCCAAGACAACAAATAACTCGCGATATGCCCATAGCTCCTTGAAGTCGAGCAGGCGCCAGCGGGTCCGCGGCTCGATTACCGTCACCGGCCCGGGTTCCAGGAGCTGCTCGTGGGAATTGTGATTGCTGTGCACCATTCAAATAACCTGTATAAAGATATGGATTTTGGCGGGTTTTACGTGTGAATACGACTNAAAGGTTCGTTCCAGCAGTGACCCTCAGTAAACCATCAGCAAGATATNTGCCTGCCTATTCAAAAATGTAGCATACATTACTAATGATAAAGGGCTGCGNNNGATNAAGGGCTGCGCCGCGCACTCCGAGCGCCCGCGCGGCAAGGGTCCTGATGGCATCGCTANGTGCCACAGGGTTACAAACATCCAGAATATGACCGTCGGCGCCTAACCCCGATAAAGGTATAATTGGANATTCAAATCTGTCATTTCCTTCCCAGAGGAAGACAAAATCATTACAATCGGCCAGCTTGTGGGTCGCTGATTCATTACGACGCTGCATCAATATTCAGAACATCAGGGGCGGTAGCTCAGCTGGGAGAGCGTCGCGTTCGCAATGCGAAGGTCGGGAGTTCGATCCTCCTCCGCTCCACCATTTGCCCGGACGGCCGGATCTTCCGGCCGTTTTTGCTGGCGCCCCAGGCCCATGCCTTTTTCGCCAGGCGCAAGCCATTTTCGTTAGAATAACAGTTTTCCGTAGCCCCGGTAGCTCAGGCGGATAGAGCAGCCGCCTCCTAAGCGGCAGGTCGGACGTTCGAATCGTCTCCGGGGCACCACTCTTGTCCCGCGGATGACCGCCCCGGGTGCGGGATGTTGGCCTGGACCACCCACTTGCCTATATAATCCAGCGCTTTGCGCGACCCCGCCATCGACGGCCGGGTGGCGCATAGGTTCGAACCTGTCTCGGAGACCGGATTTGCTAGATGTCGTCAATGTCGGCTGCACCCGCGGCGATCGCCCGCTGTTCAAGGGGCTGTCCTTTGCCCTAAAACGGGGGGAATTGCTCCATATCACGGGACGCAACGGCAGCGGCAAGACCACGCTGTTACGGACCTTGAGCGGGCTGTCACGCCCGGCTGAAGGGCGCATACAGTGGAACCGCATCGATACCCACCGCCTGGGCGATGAGTACCACCGGCAAGTCGGCTTTGTCGGCCACAGCAACGGCATTCAGGGCGAATTGACCGCCGAAGAGAATCTGCGGCACGCCGCCTGCCTGGCGGGCGCCGCGTCCACCGGGGCCATCGCCTCGACCCTGGACACGCTCGGGCTGTCACCCTACGGCCATCTCCCGACCAAGCTGCTGTCCCAGGGGCAAAAACGGCGCCTGGCCTTGGCGCGCCTGATTTTGCTGCGAAACCCCTTCTGGATCCTGGATGAGCCCTTCACCGGGCTGGATGTACAGTCCAGGGATCTGATGGAACGGCTGCTGCAGGACCATCTGGCCACCGAAGGTCTCGCGATTATCACCTCTCACCACAAGCTATCGCTGCATGCCGAACAGTCCCGCGAAATCGATATCGAAAGCGCCCGCCCCTAGCCTGCTTAGGGCCGCCGGCTGTGTGTTCTGGCGCGACCTGGCCGTCGCCTGGCGCCGCAGCGCCGATGTGCTGACACCGCTGGTGTTTTTCGCCATTGTCGTGAGCCTCTTCCCCCTGGGCGTGGGCCCGGAGCCGAACATGCTGCGCACCATGGCGCCCGGGGTCCTCTGGGTGGCCGCCCTGCTCGCCACGATGTTGTCGCTGCGGCGGATGTTCTCCCACGACTACGCCGACGGCAGCCTGGAGCTGTTGGTGCTCGCGCCGCACCCGCTCACGGTCATGGTGCTGGCCAAGGTGGCGGCGCACTGGGTGCTGACGGGCGTCCCGCTGATGCTGATCTCGCCGGTGCTCGCGGTACAGCTCTACCTCCCGGGGGACGCTATGGGCACGCTGATCCTGTCCTTGCTGGTGGGGACGCCGGTACTGAGCCTGCTCGGCAGCGTCGGCGCCGCCCTGACCCTGGGGCTGCGCGGCGGCGGCGTGCTGGTTTCTCTGCTGGTATTGCCGTTGTATACTCCTATCCTGATTTTTGGCGCCGGGGCGGTCGCGTCCAGTGCCACGGGGATAGAAGCGGGCGCGCTGTTGTCCCTGATGGGCGCC
>JGI24023J19991_10004017_pt1 | contig 10150 bp, 9 predicted proteins | sample Cruoilmetagenom1_FD_19991 | JGI IMG/M metagenome (IMG submission 19991)
CGTGAAGGGCATGGGGCCGGCCTGGCCCGCCAGCCGGCGCTCCAGGGCCTTGTAGCACTCCCGATGCGCGCTGGCCGCGGGATCGATGTTGGCCTTATAGGCGGCGTAGGTGTTTTCCCGGAAGCGTGTCCTGATGGGCCCGGGTTCCACCAGCGCCAGGTGAATCGCCGTGTCGCGCAGCTCCAGGCGCAGGGTATCGGTCAGGGCCTCGAGCGCGTATTTCGTCGCATTATACGCGCCGCGGTAGGCCAGGCAGACAAATCCGAGGATCGAGCTGATCTGGATAATGCGGCCGTAACCCTGACGGCGCATGACCGGCAGCACCGCATTGGTCAGCTCCTGGGTGCCGAACAGATTGGTTTCGAACTGGCGGCGCAGCACCTCGCGGGAGAGGTCCTCGACGGCGCCCGGCTGGCCGTAGGCGCCGTTGTTGATGAGCGCGTACAGCCTGCCGCCGCTGCGGCCCAGCACCTCATTGAGCCCGTGTTTGATGGACTCGGAGTCGCTCAGGTCCAGACGCAGGCTTTCCAGGCCCTGGGCATTGAGGCGGTCGACGTCTTCCGCCTTACGGGCGCTGGCAAACACGCGGTAACCGCGCCGTTGCAGACCCTGGGCCAGGCACAGCCCGATGCCCGACGAGCAGCCGGTAATCAGCACCGCTTTTTCTTCCATCATGCTTCCTTCAAGTCTTGTTTTGCCGGTAGCGTGTAGTCTAACGAAAGCCTCGGCACCGGCCCAGCGGGCGCCGGATACCGGCGCGAGCCTGAATCAGGCCGTATCGCGTGTGCCCGAGGTTTTGTCGCCGCCCGGGCATCGTTTATACTTCCGGGCATGGCGCGACACAGAGCGATGCTCTACAGAGTTACCCCTCTTTATTTTGCAACGATATGCAGGAAAGCGGGCGCCTTCATTCATGATCCACAGATCCCTTAACTTCGTGACGTCCGGTTAGTCGTTAGTTCATGGCAGACAAATTACGCGTCGGGGTAGTCGGAGTCGGCTACCTGGGCAAATTTCATGCACGCATCTATTCCCATATGCCGGATGTGGAGCTGGTCGGCGTGGCCGACCTCGACGCGGATACCGCCTCGGCGATCGCCGAGGAATATCATTGCGCGGCCTACACGGATGCCAGGCAGTTGCTCGGCAAGGTCGACGCTGTGAGCATTGTGGTACCCACCGTCAGCCACCTCGCGGTGGCCGAGCCTTTCCTGAAAGACGGCGTGCATATGCTAATGGAAAAACCGATCGCCCCGAACGTCGAGGAGGGTTCGCGGCTGGTCGAGCTGGCGGAAGGCTCAGGCGCGATACTGCAGGTCGGTCACCTGGAACGCTACAACGCCGGCGTTATGGCCTTGATCGAGCGGGTCGAAAAACCGAGATTTATCGAGGTCCACCGTCTCGGGACATTCGTGGAGCGGGCCACCGACGTGGATGTCGTGACCGATCTCATGATCCACGATATAGATATCGTAATGGCGCTGGTCGATGCAAAGATCAAGGACATCGCCGCCGTCGGCACATCCGTGCTGACAGACCATGTCGATATCGCCAATGCGCGCCTGGAGTTTGACAACGGCGCCGTCGCCAACGTGACCGCCAGCCGTGTCTCCAACAAGCGTTTCCGCCGGATTCGGGTGTTTAGCAAGGCGTCATACTACGGGCTGGATTACGCCGATCAGCAGCTCGAGATCGTCAGGGCGGAGCCCAATGTGACGGACAGCGAGCGACCGAACATCGTCTCCGAAACATTGCCATTGGAACCCAAGCCGCCGCTCGATGCGGAACTGGCGGATTTTGTCAATGCCATTCGCCAGGGTACAACGCCGCCCGTGGACGGTCGGGTCGGCCTGGAGGCATTGAGGGTCGCATTACTGGTCAAGGAGAAAATCGCTTCATGCATTCAGCAGTAACCGCTGTTCCCTTTCTGGATCTTACCGAAGAGTACGGGGAGCTCGAGGCCGAATGGCTGGCCGGCATCCGGGAGACCGGTGCCAGGGGCAGCTTTGTTCTCGGGCCCAATGTGAGCGCCTTTGAGCAGGAGGCGGCCTCATACATCGGCGCCCGGCATGCCGTCGCGGTGGCCAATGGCACCGATGCCCTGGTCTTGTCCCTGCGCGCGCTCGGGATCGGCCCGGGCGACGAGGTGATCACCACGCCGTTTACGTTTTTCGCCTCCGCCGAGGCCATCAGCCTCGTCGGTGCCACGCCGGTCTTTGCCGATATCCGCGCGGACAGTTTTAACATCGACGCTGACAGCGTCCGCGAGCGTGTTACCGGCAAGACCCGCGCCATTCTGCCCGTGCACATCTTCGGCCATCCGGCGGAGATGGATGCCATTATGGCCGTGGCGGGCGAGCATGGACTGGCTGTGATCGAAGACTGTGCCCAGGCCTTCGGCGCCACGGCCGGCGGGGCGCGCGTGGGCAGCATCGGTGACACCGGCTGCTTCAGCTTTTATCCGACCAAGGTGCTGGGCTGCTACGGCGACGGCGGGATGATTACCACCAACAGCAGTGAGATCGCCGAGCATTTACGCAAACTGCGCAACCATGGGGCCACGCGCCCTTTTATCCATGACGAGATCGGCGCCAACAGCCGCCTGGACGAGATCCAGGCGGCGTTGCTGCGCATCAAGCTGCGGCGCATCGATGAGGCCATTGCCGGTCGCCGCAAGGTGGCGGCCGAGTACACCCGACGGCTCGCCGGCTCGGCTGTGATCCCGCCCAGCATGCCGGTTGAGGATATCCATGTGTTCAATCTCTACACCCTGCGTACCGGCGAGCGCGAGCGCCTGCGAGGCTGGCTCACTGAGAACGGCGTTGGCACCGCCCTGTGTTATCCCCAGGGCCTGCACCTGCAGGAGGTCTACCGTTTGCTTGGTTGCCGCGAGGGGGATTTGCCGGTCGCCGAACAGGCCAGCCGAGAGGCGCTGTCGCTGCCCATCTATCCGGGTATGCCGCAGGCGCACATCGATCGGGTCTGCGAGCTCCTGCTGGGACCGGAGGCCGGCTGACAGGACCGTTTTCCGCCGGCAGGCCCGCGCGGTCAGACCGGCGACTGGGCGTTGCCGAGGAGTGGTGGTTGCAGATTTCGCCCGCTTGTCTAATTTAGTTTATAAGCACTTGCCTATCGCCCCGATTTGCCCCGCGGGCGGGAAATCAGCCGCGACGGTACCGAACATGGATGTGACCTTCCGGACCAACTTTGCGTTGCCGCTAGAGGTGTCGTTGTCAGAACGTAGCGCCTTTCCACCCCCACATGGCCCGCGGCGCATCGGCAAACTCGATGTAGATCCGGTTCGAGGGGATATCCATCTCTTGCTCCAACAATTTACACAGCTCGGCGGAGATCTCCGGGGTTTTGCCATCGGGCAGCCCGATCGATTTCAGCTCCAGGTAGGCACAGGGGGCGTCGCTGCCGGCGAACAACATCGGCTGCTGCGGCGCGAAGGAAACCATTACATAGGATTCCGGTTTACCCAAGGCCTTGGCCACCAGGGCCGAGGCGTCGGAGAGCAGGGCCTGTTTGTGCGCCTCATCGACAGTAAGATTCGTCTGTATGCGTAGGTATGGCATGCCGTGAGTCCTCGGGTGATGCTGGGTCCTTGCAATGATAAACCAGGTGGCGCGTCGGCATGAACTATTGCGATTCATTCGGACCCGTGCACGCGGGTACTTGTTACCCTGGCCGGCTGCCCGCAGGCAGGCGAAGACAGGGTCTGTCGAATTTTGCCGGTTCGAGGCCGATCGGTTGTTGTGCCGGCGTCGATCGCCGTTTCTGTGGTAGCAGGTGCAACCCAACCAAGGAAGGAGGGTCTTTATGGCAGCACGCAAACAATACGCCTTACCCGTATTTCGCATTGTCACCGCCGTTGCTTTGCTGTGCCATTCGAATGCCATGTTGCTGGCCGCGCCGGCCATCACCGGGTCGCCGACCATAGACCGGCCCAAGCTGTTGGGCTGGCCGCGCGATCTGCCGGTGACGAAACCGGATCTCACCGAGCGCACCGCCAACCGGGTCTACGACCTGCACGGCAGTATCGACGATTGCGACCTCGTGTTTTCCACTGCCGGTAACTACCACATGGCGCTGCGCGATCTCTGGTACGATGTGTTTCTGCCGGTCTATGCCAGCGGCCTCAATCTCAAGAACTGGTTCTATACCACCAGCCCGCCGATCTCCCCGGACCAGATCGCCAACGCCCACGTGAGCGTCGGCAACTTCCGCTCGGGATGCAAACCACAGGTGGCGGTGGGTCCCTTGTCCTTGATGAGCGAGCTGTATACGCTCGGTTTCACCAAGGGTGACCATGAGGCCATTATCCAGAACCGGGGCAACGTGATCCTGGTCAAGGCGGGCAATCCGAAGCTGATCAGCTCGGTGTGGGACCTGGGACGGGACGACGTGCTTGTTGTTACCTCCCATCCCAAGCGCGAACCGGGCAGCTTCGGCAATTACAGCAACAGCATCTACAACATCGCGCTCAATGATCCCTATCCGCCGACGGGCTGGGACGCCGATCGCCTGTTCAATGCCATCTTCAATAACACCTGGGTGACCAACAAGTGGTTGTCCGGCCGCCGCATCCATCACCGCGAAGTGCCGTATTCCGTTTCGCTGAAACGCGCCGATGCCGGGCTGATGTTCTATCACCTGGCGCTGCATGCCAGGAACACCTTCCCGGACCGTTTCGATATCGTGCCATTGGGCGGCAGCGTGGACGCACCCAATCCATTACCCGGCAACCGGGTCGGGGTGCTGTACGCCGTGCGTATCGCAGGCAACTGGAACACGAAGCAGCTCGATGCCCAGGCGCGCCTGATCCAGGCGCTGAAATCACCTGACTTCACTCGTATTTTGGACACCTACGGCCTGGATCGGCCATTGCCTTGAGCGCCGGCGGCTGCGCAGGCGCTGACTTGCGGCCGGCCGGCACATCGGTCACAGTCAGTCCTGTGAAACAGTTCTCGCCCTCCTGCGAACGCAACAAAGGCCCGATCCTCGCCGTGCTGCGGGCGATCCTGCCGGCCGCAGGCAAGGTATTGGAGGCCGGCAGCGGGACCGGTCAGCACGCGGCGTATTTCGCGACGGCGCTGCCGGGACTGCAGTGGCAGCCAACTGACCGTAGCGAGAACCTGGAGAGCATCGCCGCCTGGCGCGCGGAGGCGGGCGTGGCCAATTTATGTGAGCCGCTGGTGCTGGACCTGGCCGCGGAGCGTTGGCCCGTGGATCAGGTCGACGCGTTGGTATGTATCAATACGATCCACATTGTCGGCTGGCCGCTGGTGGAGAGGCTTTTTGCCGGTGCGGGTCGAGTCGTGCGGCCGGGTGGGATCGTGTACGCCTACGGTCCCTACCGGTATGCGCAGCGGCCGCTGGAACCGAGCAACATCGAGTTCGATCGCTGGCTGAAGGCGCGCGATCCGGCAAGCGGGGTGCGCGACTTCGAGGCCGTCGATGCTCTGGCCGAGGCGGTCGGCCTGCAGCTCGCCGGCGACCGGGCGATGCCGTCGAACAACCGTTCCCTCTGGTGGCGCAAGTCGTAGCGGCGGACCGGCATCAGGCGTTCAAGGCCGGGTCCGCCTTGCCCCGGCGGCCGCGAGCCAAGGGTTGTTGGCCTCAGCGCATCAGGTGCACGCCGGTGCGCGCCTTGTTCACGGCTTCTTGCAGGCTGGTGAAACCTGCCGCGCGTACCTGCCGGTGCAGGCCGCGAATAATTCTGCGTGCGACCGCCGGACCTTCGTATATAAAGGCCGTGTAGACCTGAATGAGGTCGGCCCCGGCGACCATCTTTTCCCAGGCGTCGGCGGCGGTTTCCACGCCGCCGACGCCGATGATCGGCACCTGGCCTTTGAGATGATGATACAGTTTGCGGATGACCTCCGTGGACAGCGCTTTGAGCGGCTGTCCGCTTAAACCCCCGCCCTCGGAGGCCAATAACTGATCTTCTATGCCGGGGCGCTGCACAGTGCTGTTGGTGGCGATCACGGCGTCGATTTTGTGTTTCGTCACCAACGTCGCGATCGCGCTGATGGCGTCATCATCAATATCGGGTGCGATCTTCACCGCCAGCGGTACATAGTGGCGCCGGGTCTTGGTCTGCATGATCTGCTCGTCCTTGAGCGCGACCAGCAGCGCTTCCAGGGCCGCTCCTTTCTGCAGATCGCGCAGGTGCGGCGTGTTGGGGGATGAGACATTGACCGCGATGTAGTCGGCATACGGGTAAACCGCCCGCATCGCCGTGAGATAGTCCTCTTTCGCCTGCTTGAGCGGTGTGGTGCGGTTCTTGCCGATGTTGATACCGACGATTCCGCCGATGGTGTGTCGCTGAAGGTTGCGTACGAAGCGCTTGACCCCGACGCTGGGAAAGCCCATGCGGTTGATGATGGCACGCTGGTCCTTTAGACGGTAAAGGCGCTTGCGTGGGTTTCCGGTCTGGCGCTCCGGTGTCACCGTTCCCGTTTCCACGCACCCGAAGCCCATATCGGNGAAGGCGCGGACACAGGTGGCGTCCTTGTCCAGCCCGGCGGCAAGCCCGACGGGATTGGGAAATTTGAGGCCCATCACCTCGACGGGCAGTTGCGCACAATCCCTGCCGATCAGGCCCCGCACGAGCAGGCGCGCGCCGGGCAGGACATAGAACAGGCGCAGCAGCTTGATGATAAGTTTGTGGCCGAATTCCTCATCGAACAGGAACAATAACGGGCGAAGGAGATTTCTATACACTTGTTTAGTTTAGCCTAGATGCGATGACCTGATAGAGAATGATTTGTTATTTGATAAAGCCCTGAATGCACCATCCATGGACTTACACAGATCGACAAAATAATAACCTATTCGGCTACAGTTAAAAACGCTCATCCTCCCGCAGATAGCGCCACTGGCCTTCGGGCAGGTCGCCCAGGTGGATACGGCCGATCCGCACACGTTTGAGACCCGTGACTGTCAGCCCCACTTGCTCGCACATGCGGCGGATCTGGCGCTTGCGCCCTTCGGTGAGCACGAATCTGAGCTGCTCCGGATTCAGGCGTCCGACCTTGGCCGGTTTCAGCGGTTTGCGATCTAACACCAATCCGTGATTCAGCCGTTTGAGACCCTCATCGCTCAGGATGCCCTCGACGCGCACGAGGTATTCCTTTTCGATGTTGCTGTTCTCACCGACCAGCCGCCGCGCGACGCGCCCGTCCTGGGTGTAGACCAGCAATCCCTGGGAGTCGATGTCCAGCCGGCCCGCGGGCGCCAACCCCTTGAGATGGGCCGGACCGAATCGTCGACGATCGCGCCTGTCGTGAGTTTTCGCGCTGATGAGCGTGACCGCCGGGGCGTAGCCTTTCTCCGGTTGCCCGGAGACATAACCGACGGGCTTGTTCAACAGGATAGTGACTAGTGCCTGTTGTTGACGGGTTGCCCGCTCGTCCAGGGTGATATTCGCATCGGGAGCGATTTTGGTACCGAGTACCGTGATGCGTTCTCCATCAACGAATACCCAGCCCTTTTCGATCAAGGCGTCGGCCTCGCGCCGTGAGCAAAAACCTCTTTCGGCCATCAACTTTGAGAGCCGTACCTTGTCCATATAAAGCTTGTATCGTTTGATCAGCCGTTTTCAGCGCGATGTCCGTTGCGGCCGGGGGTCGCCAAGTAAACACAGATTACCGTAAATCAGCCTGAATTGTAAAAAAACCGTCATGTTACTCAGCTAGGCTTGCGTTGACGAACACTATCGCACAACTGAAGGAGGCTTTGTATGGAGCACCAAACATTCTTTTCCGATTCCAATCACCACCACCTCAATGAGCAGCAAATTCGTGAGCAGATCAGTTTTTTTCAACAGCGTCTGCTGCAGATTGGTGACCTGACGGACAGCGCCTGCGAAAAGCTGCTGGCCCGTGCCTATCGTGAGCTGTTACAGCAGCGCCAGGAGCTGCTGGAAAATCTGCTTGTGCGCCAACGTTGCGTGGGTCTTCCCAGCTAACCATTGAGGTTGCTGGATACTTATTTCAGGAAACCCATCCGCCTTTTATTGACCGCATCAGGGCCCTCTCAGCGCATTGTGTGCGCTGCAGGGTCTCGATCGCCGCCACCAGCCGAGCCGGAAAATCCACACCGACTGAGACTCCGCTTTGTCCCCGGCCGACCGCGATCGCGTCCGGATCTCTGGCTGATAAGTAGACAAAAGTCTCCGCCCGGATCTGAATTCATCAGGGTCCGTTTCCGTTTGACGGCCTTGCAGCCCCTTTATTGACATCGATACCGGTTGGTTGCCTTGATGCGTGTCGCAATAAGGCGCGGCAGCTTGCTGCGTACTCTGTCACGCCAGTATCATGCTTACTGTTAGCGATCAAAATCATGGCAAAGCAGGCGACACATGCGCTTTTCGAGATTGTCGCTGACGTGATTCATGTAAGAATGGAAGAGAATAAACAAATCACTCGGACTCAGTTCCGTGATATCGCATAAACAGATTTTGGCACAGGGACTATCATGAAGTTGTCCAATAACGTTATATTGATAACCGGAGGCGGTTCCGGGATCGGGCTGGCCTTCACGGAGAAATTCTTGGAACTCGGAAACGACGTGCTGATCTGCGGCAGGGATCAACAAAAACTCGATGCCGCACAGGCAAAGTACCCGGGACTGAAGACCTTCCGCTGCGATCTGACACGTCCGGGCGACACCGCGGCGATGGTCGGAAAGATTAAATCCGATTTCCCCGGCCTCAATATGCTGATCAACAATGCGGGCATTCAGCATAACTACCGCTTCGATGATGGTGAGGATCATATCGCCGAAATCGATCACGAGATCAACGCCAACTTTTCTTCTCATCTCCGTTTGACGGACTCGCTGTTGCCGCTGCTCATGGCCAAAAAAGAGGCGGCTGTCGTCAACATCTCATCGGCCTTATCCATCGTGCCCAAGGAGAGTGCGCCGGTTTATTGCGCTACGAAAGCCGGCATGCATATCTTTTCCAGGGCCTTGCGCTATCAGCTGGAGCACTCGCCTGTGAAGGTGTTTGAAGTGGTGCCGGCGTTGGTCGATACGGCCATGACAAAAGGGCGGGGCCAAGGGAAGATCTCTCCGGAGGCCCTGGTCGCGGAGGCGGTTAAAGGCATTGAGCACGACAAATTTTATATCCGGATCGGCAAGACCAAGGCACTGTTTGTGATCCACAGGCTGTTTCCGTTCCTGGCCGACAAAATCATCCGCAAGGGCTAGTCCCGGAGTCTTTGGCAGGTTCAGCCATTCGGTTGCCTAAGCCCCAGACGGTCGTGGATCTCGACCGGCCGGATGTCGCGTCGACCCAAATTTGCCCAAGGCGGTCATCCGGTGGCAAGTGCTGTCGCCTGGGTCAATGCCCGTTGACGCAGGGACTCTGATACCGATGACCCGCGGGACCGAACGCCACGAGGTGGACAGGCACGGTGGCCTGAGGTTGGCCGAGTGGTGCATTCCCGCGCGTTAGGCATTAAAATCCCCGCTTTTCCGCAGTCTGGAGACAGCAATGGCCGACAAGCTCAATCGCTACAGTTCCCGCGTTACCCAGCCGAAGTCCCAGGGCGCCTCCCAGGCCATGCTCTATGGCACCGGCCTGACGGCGGAGGACATGGGCAAGGCGGAGATAGGCATCGCCAGCGTCTGGTACGAAGGCAATACCTGCAATATGCACCTGCTGGATCTTGCCGCGAAGGTGCGGGATGGGGTGCAGGCGGCCGGGCTGGTCGGTATGCGTTTCAATACCGTCGGCGTCTCGGACGGGATCTCCATGGGGACCGAGGGCATGAGCTATTCCCTGCAGTCGCGCGACCTGATCGCCGATTCGGTGGAAACGGTCATGGGCGCCCAATGGTACGACGGGCTGATCGCCATTCCCGGTTGCGACAAAAACATGCCCGGCGTGCTGATGGCGATGGGCCGGCTCAACCGCCCGGCGCTCATGATCTACGGCGGCACCATTAAACCGGGCCATTGGGATAACCGCGCGCTGGATATCGTGTCCGCGTTCCAAAGCTACGGCGAATTCATTGCGGGTAAGATCGACGAACAGGCGCGCAGCGAGATCGTCAAACATGCCTGCCCCGGCCCGGGCGCCTGTGGGGGCATGTATACCGCCAACACCATGGCCTCGGCCATCGAGGCCCTGGGCATG
>JGI24023J19991_10004022_pt1 | contig 10147 bp, 8 predicted proteins | sample Cruoilmetagenom1_FD_19991 | JGI IMG/M metagenome (IMG submission 19991)
GTAAATACAGATTAATCATGATCAGAGCAACTACAGGTTGTAGATAATATTCCGCATATATAAAGTAGATATGTGTGAGGAATATACATCGCGCAGATTAAATATTTGAAAAAACCTTTCCGGTACAAGTATTGGGGTTAACGCGCGGCCACGCATTGGGCCGGGCAGTGTTTCGGGAGGTGCGCATGGTTTGCGTTGTGGTTCTTGTTTTGCGCGTGCCCTTCCTCAACAACCGGGTGAATGAATGAATTGGCTCCTGAACCTCTTCACCACATTTGACGGCCGCATTTCGCGCAGGGACTGGTGGATCGGGATTCTGATAATCTCTGCTGTCTCAATGACCGGTCAGTGGATTATGGATCCATCCTCCTTCGAGCTGAGAGAGGACCCCGCCGCCCGGCCATCGCCCGTTCAGATCTTGTGGAGCATAATCGCGTTCATTCCATCGCTGGTGATCACATTCAAACGGCTGAACGATCGCGATCAGCCCCGGCTGCTTGGCTACCTGTTTGTCGTTGTTTATGTGGCGTGCGCGATCCTGTTTCAGATCAGTCCCGAGGACTGGTCGCATTTCGGGACGCGGGAATGGGCATTTGCCTTTCCTCTGCTGCTCTTTTCATCCTGGATCTTCATCGACAACGGCTTCCTCAAGGGCACGAAGGGTCCGAACCGGTATGGACCTAATCCGCTCGATCCCGGCTCCGGCGGAGGGGCATCGGGTGCAGCACCGACTTTGGGTCGCACCCGTTACACTGGTGGCGCCTTTGCACGCGACGCGATTATCGGCTTTTTCGCGCTTATCTTCAGCGCCTACCTGTTTGCGCCGCAGGGCAGCTTCGTAAGAACATTCGACTGGCTGGTCAGCCTGTATACCGGGGTGGGCTATGCAGACCTTAGGGCAATGGAGATTGAATCCGATCATCTGAAGCAGCTTGACCCCGAAGGCGAGCGCATTCGAACCGAACGGGACGAGAAGATGCGAACTTACGTGCAGGCATGGAAGGAGTATGATGCCGGGTGGAAGGCGTCGCTCGACAAGAACTATGTGGCCGCGATCGATGACCTTACCCTGGCGATTGACCGCTACGGCGCACACAACAAGGTCGCCGCTCCGGTTTTCATGTGGAGGGCGCGTTCATTCCGCAAGCTTGGCCAGTACGACAAGGCGATTGCCGACTACAGTACCGCAATCGCTCTTCAACCTGAGCTGACCGACGGCTACTCCGCGCGCGGTGATCTCTACGCGGAGCTTGAACGATACCGAAAAGCTTTGGCGGATTATGACGCGGCCATTCGTGTGTCGCGGGCGCCTGTTGCCCGGTTCGACATCAAACGCGGCAATGTACTGCGCAAGCTTGATGAACCCGAACAGGCCCTCGCTTCGTACGAAAAGGCGATTGAGCGCGCGCGGGAGAAATATGACAGGCTGGCGGTGATCGACGCCGCCATGCCCGACCTGACGCCCGCTGAGCGCGAGACATTTTTGAAATGGGCCGCCAAAAAACGCGATGGGTCAATTCGATGGGCGGAGATTCAACGCGGAATTATTCTGCGAAACCTGAAGCGTTATGAAGAGGCGCTCACGGCTTTCAACGAGGCTATAAGGCTCCAGCCTGACGGTGCTTTCGGCTACAAGCAACGCGGCTGGGTTTACGAGAAACAGGGCCGGCTCAAGCAGGCCCTGGCGGACTATGAACGCGCCTCAGAGCTCAATCCAGCGTCTGACTGGCTGACGAAGGCGCTGCAACGCGTCAAGTCCAAGCTGCAGTAGAGAGCGGAACGGCCAGCCCCTGTCCCGCCGCTTCGCTGCTTGAGGGCCGGTTTTTTGCACTGTCATTCCGGCGGAGCCGGAATCCAGTTGTGGCTTTGCCACATGTTGCGCTGGTTCCCGGATCCCGAGACACGCGTTCCGCGTGCTCTGTCCGGGATGACTATTCATTTTTGTCCTATCGCTTCGCTACTTGAGGACTTTTTCACCTGGGTCCACACCGCCAGCGGGTCCAACGCTCGGTCAAACGCTGTGGAGCATTGCGCTGTTCGTTCCGACTCTGGCGCTGACGTTCAAGCGGCTGAACGACAGAGACCATTCGCGCCTGATCGGCTACGCCTGGGCATTGCTTGGAGTGGGGAGCATTATTGCCGTCCATGCTGGCTATTTCCCAACCGATCTCGAAAAATACGGGCACAGGGAGTTGATTGGGCTTCTGCCATCTCTCATGCCACTGGTTCTCTTTCAATGTTGGATTTTTATCGACAACGGATTTCTCAAAGGTACGCCCGGTCCAAACCGCTACGGTCTCGACCCGCTTGATCCCGTAACCGGTGGACCACCATCAGGCGCGGTGCCTGTCATGGGCAGAACACGCTACACAGGTGGCGCTTTCGCGCGCGACGCGATCATCGGCGTTTTTGCTCTTGTCACAAGCGCATACCTGTTCGTGCCACAGGTCAACTTTGAAAACACGGTCGATTTTCTGGTCCGGCTCTCGCTAGGTAAGGACTATGAAGACTTCGCGACGCGGAAACTAGGACGTGGACTCATAAACGCCTAGCCACAACCGTATTGCTGCGAGTTTAACGAAGGCGAGGAAGTTGGCTGCCAGCTTGTCATAACGCGTTGCAACGCGGCGGCAGTGCTTGATGCGATTGAAGAAGCGCTCAACCTGATTGCGGTCGCGGTAAAGGCGGGGGCTAAAGCAGATTGGCTGCTTGCGGTTCCGTTTTGGCGGGATGTTCGCCCAAGCATCCCGCATTCTAACGAACTCCCGAATGGCATCGCTGTCATAGGCCCGATCCGCCAGAAACAGGCAATCCGATCCCAATCGATCAAGGAGGTCGGTCGCAAGACGGCTGTCATGGTCCTGCCCAGCACTCAACGCAAGACGGATTGGCAATCCCTTGCTATCGACGAGGGCATGGATATTCGTCGTTAGCCCACCACGCGACCGCCCGACATTGGTCGTTGCGGTTCTCTTTGCACAAGCACCGTGCTGATGGACGCGGACAATCGTCGTGTCGAGCATCTGGACATCGGCGTCGCCAGCATCCGCCACGGCATTCAGGATGTCATCCCAGATGCCGGCCTTTCCCCACCGGTTGAAGCGATTGTAGCAGGTCGTGTAGGGGCCGTAGCACCCCGGCAAATCTCGCCATGGTGCGCCGGAGCGCAAGACCCAGAATATTCCGTTCAACACCCGCCGGTCGTCTACGCGAGGAACGCCGCGGGACTTGGCTGGAAGGATGGGCTGGATCGCGCGCCATTCGCTGTCTGAAAGTGCATACCGCATGATTGAAGTCTCCTTTCGGAGCTTGAATCACACCTGAACCGTCGCCGGCAACACCTGCTTGCATGTCCGCAGTTGAGAGTAGAGCAGTCGTCAATGTCCGCTTAGCGGGAGGGCAGATTTTGACCCAAAGCAGGCGTCTCCTGGCATGATTGATTTACTCGTTGCGGTTTCCGCGATATCGGCTCGCTGGAATTCCATACCAGTCAGGTTTCAAGTTATTTGAGGAAATTATAGGCAGTTATGTTGTTGCATATTTTTTGGCCGTTTTGGTCTGCCAATGACTACATTTTGCGCATTGCAACACAGGTATTTATCGAAGTATCTGAACGAAAAAATACAAATTCATGTTTAAAATCATATAATTATAAATGATATTGGTGATAGACATCAACTTGGCACACCCCTTGCTATCGTTAACTTTTGTGCGCTGCGAAACAGGCGCCAGGAACGATAGACAGGGGAAAAATGGGAAAGAAAGCCAAAAAGAAGCGGCTCGTCATCATTGGCAACGGCATGGCACCGGGTCGGGCACTGGAGCGTCTGTTCGAGACCGCGCCGGACGCTTATGAAGTCACGATTTTCAACGCCGAGCCGCGGGTCAATTACGACCGGATCATGCTGTCTCCCGTCCTCTCCGGCGAGAAGTCGTTCGAAGAAATCGTCATTCACGGTGACGGCTGGTACGTGCAGCATGGCGTGATCCTGTACAAGGGCGCCAAGGTGACTTCCATTGATCGTGCCGCTAAAACCATCACCGCCGAGTTCATTCCTTCCTCTTCCGGCCATGCGCCCCTGGAGCCCTCGGTATCCGTGCCATACGACCGGCTGATCATCGCCACGGGCTCTTCACCCATCATCATACCCGTTCCTGGCCATGACCTGGCCGGCGTTCTTTCCTACCGCGATGTTGATGACGTCAACGCGATGCTGCTGGCCGCCAAGTCGGGCGGCAATGCCGTTGTCATTGGTGGCGGGCTGTTGGGGCTGGAAGCCGCCGCCGGCCTCAAGGAACAGGGCATGGATGTCACCGTCCTGCACCTCATGCCAACGCTCATGGAGCGCCAGCTCGACCCCGTTGCCGGCCACCTCCTGGAGCGGGCAATCAAGGCGCGCGGCGTTAACGTCTTAACCCAGGCCAACACCAGGGCAATCCTGGGAGACGGCAAGGTTGAGCGTGTCGAGCTTGACGATGGTACTATCCTGCCAGCCGACCTGGTGGTCATGGCCGTGGGTATCCGCCCCAACGCCCAATTGGCAAAAGATGCAAATCTCGACGTCAACCGCGGCGTCCTCGTCGACGCGGCGATGCGCACCAGCGATCCCAACATCTTTGCGCTGGGCGAGTGCGTTGAGGCCGATGGCGAGGTATTCGGGCTTGTCGCTCCCCTCTACGAAATGGCCGAGGTCGTGGCGGCCCAGCTTGCTGGCGATGCGGGCGTCACCTTCCAACCCAAGGCAACCGCGACCAAGCTCAAGGTAACCGGTATCAACCTCTATTCCGCAGGCGACTTCGCCGAAGGAGATGACCGCGAAGAGATCGTCTTGCGCGATGCCGCCCGTGGCAACTATCGGCGTCTTGTTCTGAAGGACAACCGGATTATCGGCGTCGTCATGTATGGCGATACCGGCGACGGGCCGTGGTTCTTTGACCAGATGAAACGGACCGCCGACGTTTCTGAAATGCGCGAAACGTTGATCTTCGGGCCTTCTCTGACAGGCGGAATTCCACTTGATCCCGCAGCCGCGGTCGCAGCCTTGCCAGACGACGCCGAGGTGTGCGGATGCAACGGGGTTTGCAAGGGCAAGATCAGCGGCGCGATCGCCGGGCTTGGCCTGAAAACTCTTGATGACGTTCGTGCTCACACGAAAGCATCGGCCTCTTGCGGTTCCTGTACCGGCCTTGTCGAACAGATCTTGATGGCCCAGTTGGGTGATGCCTACAGCCCGTCGGCCGTGCAACCCATGTGCGGCTGCACCGGACATGGCCACGATGACGTCCGGCGCCTGATCGTCGCGCAGAAACTCAAGTCAATTCCCGATGTCATGCAAGCGCTGATGTGGAAGTCCTCGGGCGGCTGTGCGACATGCCGCCCGGCGCTGAACTACTACCTGCTTTCGACCTGGCCCGGCGAGTATGCCGACGACGCGCAGTCCCGTTTCATCAACGAACGCGTTCACGCCAACATCCAGAAGGACGGCACCTACTCCGTCGTGCCGAGGATGTGGGGCGGCATGACAAGCGCCAGGGAATTGCGTGCCATTGCCGACATCGTCGACAAGTTTGACATTCCCTCCGTCAAATGCACTGGCGGCCAGCGCATTGATATGCTGGGGGTCAGGAAAGAAGACCTGCCCGCCATTTGGGCCGACCTTAATGCCACCGGCCTCGTTTCCGGCGCCGCCTACGCGAAAGGCCTGCGCACGGTAAAGACCTGCGTGGGCAGCGACTGGTGCCGCTTCGGCACTCAGGATTCGACCGGTCTCGGCATCAAGCTCGAGAAGTTTCTCTGGGGATCATGGACGCCGGCCAAGGTGAAACTCGCCGTATCGGGGTGCCCACGCAACTGCTCCGAGGCTACCTGCAAGGACATCGGCGTCATCTGTGTCGAAAGCGGGTACGACATTCATTTTGCCGGTGCCGCCGGCCTCGACATCAAGGGTACGGAACTCCTCGGCCACGTGGCCAGCGAAGAAGAGGCGATTGAGATCATCGCCGCCTTGACCCAGCTCTACCGCGTGCAGGGGCGCTACCTGGAACGCATTTACAAATGGGCAAAGCGTGTTGGCATCGATGCCATCCATGCCCAGGTCGTGGAAGACAAGGAGCGGCGCAAGGCGCTCCATGACGATTTCATCCACTCACAGAGTTTCTCCCAAGCCGACCCATGGGCGGAGCGCGTCGCTGGCAAGGATGCGCACGAATTCACCCCGATTTCGGTCTTTAACATGGTGGCGGCGGAATGAAGGCAGATACGCACGACTGGAAGCTTGTCGGAACGCTCGACGAGATCCCCAAACAGGGTGCGCGCCGCGTGCACCATGGCGACAGGACGATTGCCCTGTTCCGCACCCAAGACGACCAGATCTTTGCACTCGAAGACAAATGCCCGCACAAGAACGGGCAACTCAGCCAGGGCATCGTTCATGGCAACTGTGTCACCTGCCCCCTGCACAACTGGGTGATCTCGCTTGAGACCGGCACCGCCCAGGGGACAAACGAAGGGAGAACACAAGCATATCCGGTCCAGGTTCGTGACCGGAAGATATACCTCGATTTTACCTTGAACCAAGTCACTTGCTGAGCAAGGGGCAGAAAACCGAAAAGGGCTGCAAATGTCTTACGTCACCCCACAGGAATTCGCCACGAAGATGATCGATGCGGGCGAATCCAAAGTCTTCATGTCAACCAAGGACACCTTGATCCGATCCTACATGGCCGGTGCGATTCTGGCACTGGCCGCTGCTTTCGCAGTCACGGTTGCCGTCAACACGGGCCAGTTTCTGGTCGGCGCGCTGCTTTTCCCGGTCGGTTTCTGCATGCTGTATCTGCTGGGCTTCGACCTGCTGACCGGCGTCTTCACCCTTGTACCGTTGGCACTCATCGCCAAGCGGCCCGGCGTCACCGTCGGCGGCGTGCTGCGCAACTGGGGGCTCGTATTTGTCGGCAACTTTGCCGGTGCGATGACCACGGCGGTCTTCATGGCCATCATCTTCACCATGGGGTTCAGCCAGGATCCGAACTCGGTCGGTCAGAAGATCGGCCAGATCGGTGAGGCACGAACGCTCGGCTATGCCGCCGCCGGGGGAGCAGGGATGCTGACGCTCTTCATTCGAGCGGTAATGTGCAACTGGATGGTTTCCACCGGCGTCGTGGCCGCGATGATGTCAACGTCCGTCTCCGGCAAGGTCATCGCGATGTGGATGCCAATCCTCGTATTCTTCTATCTCGGCTTCGAGCACTCCATCGTGAACATGTTCCTGTTCCCTTCAGGCATCATGCTCGGCGGAGATTTCACGTGGATCGACTACCTCATGTGGAACGAGATCCCGACGATCGTTGGCAACCTCGTTGGCGGCCTGACATTCGTCGGCGCCATGATTTACGGCACTTATTACAAGACGTCCCCTGCCCGCAACGCGGGCAAGGGTGCCGTGGCCGCCGAGTAACCGGATGACCGGCAGGTCACGAAAAGACTGAAAGCGGGACCCCGCCACCCATGGCGGGGTCCTCGTTCGCAACAGGCATCGAGAGTTTCAAATGCTTCAAAAGCTATCCAGCGAGCGCCTGAGCGTCACGATAGGACAGAGTTCGGCGGCAGGTCTCAAGCCTGAAAACCAGGACTTCCACGGCGCGCTGGTACCTGAAGGCAACGCTCTTGCGCTCAAGGGCATAGCAATGGCGATCGCTGACGGCATTTCCTCCAGTGAGGTCAGTCACATCGCGGCCGAAACCGCCGTAAAGAGTTTCCTGGAGGATTATTACTGTACGTCAGATGCCTGGTCGGCAATGACGTCGGGCCATCGGGTCATCTCCGCGACAAATTCCTGGCTCCACGCGCAGACCCATCGTAGCCGCCTGCACCTGGACATGAACCGGGGCTTCGTGTGCACCTTCAGCGCCATGGTCCTGAAAGGGCGCGCGGCGCACTTGTTCCACGTCGGCGACAGCCGCATTTCCTGCCTTGTCGCGGGCAATCTTGAACAACTGACAACTGACCACCGGACGGTGCTTTCACACTCTGAAAGCTACCTTGCGCGCGCCATCGGGCTTTCTTCGACGGTCGAGATCGAGCACCGCACGCAGAGCCTGCGCCCCGGTGACGTCTTCGTCATGACAACAGACGGTGTCCACGAACATGTTACAGGCCGGGAAATGGCAGCTCTGATTTCAGGGTCAGATGATCTTGACGCAACGGCGCGGACCATTCTCGACAAGGCGCTGTCAAACGGCAGCGCGGATAATCTCACGATCCAGATCGTTCGGGTCGATCAGGTTCCGCCGCGCAACGCGACCGGCATTCTTCAAAGTTTTGATCTCCTGCCGCCGGCGCCGATCCCACAGGTTAGCTCGGTCTATGACGGCTATCGCATAGTACGCCAGATTCACGGCTCGAGCCGCAGCCATATCTTTGTCGCCATCGATCAGGACACGGGCACCAAGGTCGCCCTCAAGGTGCCGTCCGCAGACTTGCGCGACAACGCCGACTATCTCAGGCGTTTCGCAATGGAAGAATGGATCGCGCGCCGGATCAACTCGCCGCATGTTCTCAAGGCCGCGCCGGCCCATCGCGAACGTGACACGCTTTATGTCGTCACCGAGTTTGTCGAGGGGCAGACCCTGCGCCAATGGATGGCAGACAACCCGCAGCCCGACCTCGAGACCGTGCGCGACATGATCGAGCAGGTTTCAATAGGTCTGCGCGCGTTCCACCGCAAGGAGATGCTGCATCAGGATTTGCGGCCCGAGAACATCATGGTCGATCGGGACGGGACGCTGAAGATCATCGACTTTGGCGCCGTGCGCGTCGCCGGCGTTCTGGAGGCCGATCCCGAATTCGACACCGGTGATATTCTGGGGACGCACCAATACGCCGCGCCTGAATACTTTCTGGGTGAACCGGGCTCAGAGCGCTCCGACCTCTACGCGCTCGGCGTCATCGCCTACGAGATGCTGACCGGGCGCTTGCCCTATGGCGCCCGCATGGCGCGCGCATCGAACCGCGCGCAGCAGGCGCGCGTCGCCTACACGCCCTTGGCCACCTACCGGCAGGACTTGCCTGTATGGCTCAACGACACCTTTAGGAAATCTGTCCACCCCGACCCGGCAAAGCGCCAGGAAGTTCTCTCCGAGTTCACCCATGACCTTCGCCAGGCACGTGCGGGAAGTCTTGCTGGCAGGACCGTTCCAATCATCGAGAAAAACCCCGTCCTGTTCTGGAAGATCGCCTGCGCCCTGCTGGCCGCAACCGTGCTGGCCCAGCTGGTTTGGCACTGAAACGGACGGTTTCGGAATCACATATGCAAGACTGGAGGAACAGAAAAATGCTGAGCAAGATTGAAATGACCGAAACGATCATGGAAGCGAAGTTCGCCAAGGGAACAAGCTGGGAAGAGATTTCCAGCGCCATCGGCATGTCACCCGTTTTCGTTGTTTCGGCCTGCCTCGGCCAGAACACCCTGCCGGCTGCGGCAGCCGAGAAACTCACCGCGTTCCTCGGTCTTGGCAACAGGGCCAGGGAAGTTGAGACTTCCCTGCAGATGCCACCCAAGAAAGCACAGGAAGCCGAGATGGTTTCCAAGGACCCGCTGATATACCGCTTCCACGAAATTACCTATGTCTACGGGGATACGATCAAGGAGCTCATCCATGAAAAATTCGGCGACGGCATCATGAGCGCCATCGACTTCGACCTGCTAATCGACAAGGTGGAACATCCCAAGGGTGACCGCGTAAAGGTAACGATGAGCGGGAAATTCCTGCCCTACAATCAGTGGTAGCTCGCCATGCTCGCCGTGGCCCGGAATTACATCAATTCCGGACCCTGCCGAGGATTGCTGGCCTGGCCTGTGCAGGACTAACGCGTTTGTCCGCTTGTGGCACATTTCTGCCGTTCGACGGCCAAAGCCGGGACGACCGCTTTGAGGTGCTAACCAGAAGTTCAGCACAACGGTTCAGCCGATGCCCATTTATGAGTACACGGCCTAGTCAACAAGCATCTGGAGCAACTTGACCCCGAAGGCGAGCGCATTCGAACCGAACGGTTCAAGAAGATGCGCGCCTACGCGCAGGCATGGAAAGACTATGATAACGCGTGGTCGGCTTCGTTCGACAAGAAGTATGCAGCCGCAGTCGATGACCT
>JGI24023J19991_10004024_pt1 | contig 10144 bp, 8 predicted proteins | sample Cruoilmetagenom1_FD_19991 | JGI IMG/M metagenome (IMG submission 19991)
GGGGAATTTTTGCGGTAAACGGCAGAACGACCCTTTATCTTGAGCGAAAGCCGGGAATCACAGGCGCCTGGAATCACCTTGGAGATGGAAGAACCTACTATGTACTCTCACCGGCAGCAGGGCTGATTTTGCTGTTTGCCTTGGGGTTTCTGTTTGCTTCTTTTGATCCACGGGTTCTGAAAGGAATCGGTTGTAGGGGGTGGACTTGTGTTTGCCTGACCTGATTTTTTAACCATTCACAGGGTGCAGGGGACAGTTATCAGGGGGCAGGATGAAATTTGAATAGGGAATCCGAAGATGATTTTTCTGCCCCCTGTGAACGTTACATTTTTTAACGTTTCAATGGATTTTAAATGCGAATTACACTGGTTCATCCAACGGGGTCCAACTGGGTTCCCGGAAAAAAAGATGTCACGGCCGTCGCCAACCGTATGGCCCCTTTGGGATTGATTTCCATCGCGGCATATCTGGAACGGGAGGGCCATGAGGTCTTTGTTCTGGATTGCCTGGGACCCGGGGCCGCAAAAAGCAATGCCGCCCATGTTCGAAGCATCCTTCAAAAAGATCCGCATATGGTGGGGTTTTCAGCCACAACTTCCGGGTTCCCGGACGGTTATGATCTGGCGGTTCGGATCAAAGCCCGTCGCCCTCACATCAAAACGGTTTTTGGCGGTGTGCACATATCCGCGTTGGGTTCAACTCTTCTGAATGGTTATGATGCCATTGACTATCTTTGCCTGGGGGAAGGCGAAGCGACCCTGGCTGAGTTGGCCTCCGGAAAAGCACCGGCCCATGTGAACGGGTTGGTCTGGAGAGATGGAGACCAGGCGGTGCAAAATCCACCACGACTGCAGATTCCCGATCTGGATGATCTTCCCTTCCCGGCCTATGAAAAGCTCCAAGGATTTCCGAAAGGGTACAACCTGCCCCTTTTTAGTTACATTCATACCCCCGGGGCCACCATGGTCACCAGCAGGGGATGCCCCTACCAATGCTCATTCTGCGACCGTTCCGTTTTCAGCCGCGGATACCGCTACAATTCGGCGGCCTACGTCTATGCCCACGTGGTCTGGTTGAGAAAACGTTTCGGCATTCGTCACATCAATATCTACGATGATCTGTTTACGGCCCACCGAAAGCGTATCACCGAGTTCTGCAACCTTCTGGTTTCAAAGCCCCTTCACATGCAGTTTAATTGCGCCGTGCGCGTGGGCCATTGCGATGACGAACTGTTGGGAATGCTGAAAGCGGCCGGTTTCCTGCAGCTTTCCCTTGGGATTGAGACCGGAGATGAACACCAGATGGCCGTGCACAAGCCGGGGGTTCACCTTGAAGCGGTCCGTGATACGGTGCGGCGCATTCAGGCGAAGGGGCTCAGGGCCAAGGGATTGTTCATGATGGGACTGCCCGGTGAAACCCTCGAATCGATTCTGAAAACCACCGAGTTTGCCCTTTCCCTGGGACTTGATGATATGAATATGAGCAAATTTACGCCTTTTCATGGCGCGCCCCTGTGGGATTCCATTCGGGATGAAGGTGCTTTAGATGAGGACTGGCGTAAAATGAATTGCCTGAACTTTGTTTTTGTCCCTAAAAGCATTGATTCCAAGGAAGCTCTTGAACAGCTTTACAACGAGCATGTGAAGCGGTTCTATACGGATCCCGCATGGCGAAGGCGGTTTCGGAGTCGCTTGTGGGAACACCGGCGAAGCCTCTACTATTTTCTGCGGCATTTGCCCAGTTTTCTGAGTGCCAAGCGGAATTTTGAGCCGGAAAAACGTTAATCCCAATCCCTGGCGGATCGACCTATTTTTTTCCTCAGGGTTTTGATCCTTCCCCTGTTGATTTTGCTCTGTAGACGTTTTTCCCTGGCATTTCGGGTAGGGCGGGTGGGTTTGCGTTTTTTTGGCGTGGAAAGGACGCTCCGAACCAGATCCTGAAGTCGAATCAGGGCTTCTGCTCTGTTTTTCCCCTGGGTTCGGTGTTGCTGCGCCTTGATAACGACTACGCTTTCCCCCGTAATGCGATGATCTCTCAGTTTCAGGAGACGTTCCTTGATGAAATCCGGAAGGGACGAAGCATTGATGTCAAACCGCAGGTGCACGGCGGTGGAAACCTTATTGACATTCTGCCCCCCCGCCCCCTGAGCCCGAATGGCATGGATTTCGATTTCATTGAGCGGAATGGAAATATAATCTGAAATTTGCAGCATGGTTTATTGCCTCTGATATCGTTGGAGAACTTTAGACTCTCAAGTTATTAGCTCCAATTGCGATCATTCAAAATGTATATGCATTTACAAGGCAAAGCAGAGNGGGAGATGATCCGCCAGAAGATAACCCCGCCGCGTGGGGACGGCTCTACCATTAATNATTTTGAGAAGGCCGTGTTTTTGAAACATTNCAAGCGCCTTTTCTGATGTGGCGTCAAGGGATTCAAGGTCAACGCCCCTCTTGGTTCTAAAGCCCAGGGCCAGAGATTCAAGATGACGCTGTTCTTTTGTAAGCGATTCCCAGCCTTCAATCGGCAATCGGCCTTCTTTGAGGGTCGAACGATATTTTTTGANCGACCGTACATTCCACCATCGCTTTTTTCCGTCAAAGGAGTGGGCTGAAGGNCCCAGCCCCAGGTATGGGGTATGGTTCCAGTATTTTCGGTTGTGCCGGGACTCAAGGCGGTCATTCCCGGCAAAATTGGATACTTCATAATGAATGTACCCCTTGTTTTCAAGAAAGGAGGATGTGGCCAGAAAATGGGCTGCGGCGGTCTTTTCCGGCAGGGTGATCATGTTCTTTTTATGTGAACGCCGGTCAAAAACCGTTCCTTTTTCAAGGGTCAATTGGTAGCAGGAGAGGTGTTCCGGTTGAAATGACAGGGCCTTTCTGAGGACGGCGATCCACTCTTTCATGGATTGCGCCTTTAATCCGTAAATAAGGTCCAGTCCGATGTTTTTAAATCCCGCAGATCGCAGATGCAAAACGGCATTTTCAGCGTTTTCGGACGAATGCCTTCGGCCCAGAAACTTCAGTACGTGGTCGTTAAAGGACTGAACCCCCAGGTTGATTCGATTAAACCCCAGTGATTTCAGGGCCTCCGCTTTGTGGCGGGTGATGTCGCATGGGTTTGCCTCTATGGTGATTTCAGCATCCGGCGTCAAATGAAAATGGTCCAAAAGAGATGCCATCACCTGTTCAAGCACTTTTGTATTTAAGAAAGTAGGCGTGCCGCCGCCCAGATAAAGGCTGTCAAATCGACTGAAAAGGCTTTTTTGATAAATAACTTCTCTTTTTAGTCCATCAAACCATCCGTCCATGGGGGTGCTTGAAGGAATGGAATAAAAGCCGCAATAGGGGCATTTGCTTCGGCAAAACGGGATATGGACATATAGACCGGGAAGCATTTATTATTTATCGTCGGATCTCAAAATCGCAATAAAGGCGCTCTGAGGAACCGTCACGGAACCCACCATTTTCATCCGCTTTTTCCCTTTTTTCTGTTTTTCAAGGAGTTTCCTTTTCCGGGTAATATCACCCCCATAACACTTTGCCGTCACATCTTTTCGAAAGGCATTGACCGTTGACCGCGCAATAATCGTTCCACCGATGGCCCCCTGAATGGCGATTTTGAACATATGCCTTGGAATTTCCTCTTTCAGCCGGTTGCAAGAGTTAAGTGCCCGTGCCCGTGCCCCCTCTCTGTACACAATCTGGCAGAGGGCATCCACCTTTTCTCCGTTTAACAGGATGTCCAGTTTGACCAGATCGCTTTCNCGATAATCCAGAAGGTCATAGTCAAATGAACCATAGCCCTGGGTAACGGTTTTCAGTTTGTCGTAAAAATCGTAAATGACCTCGGCCAACGGCATGTCAAACTGAATTTCGATCCGTCCCGTGGAAGGGTAGCTGAATTGTGAATGGGTCCCCCGCCGATCCAGACAAAGTTCCATCACAGCGCCCATGTATCGTTCGGGAATCATGATGCCGGCCCGGATGTAGGGTTCAAAAGCCTTCGAAATGGTGGCGGGGTCCGGGTAATAGATGGGATTGTCCACGGTAATTTCATCGCCGTTGGTGAGTTCAAACCGGTACTGCACCGTTGGGGCGGTCATGATGAGGGACTGGTCAAATTCCCTTTCAAGACGTTCCTGAACAATCTCCAGGTGCAACAGCCCCAGAAAACCACAGCGAAATCCCAGTCCCAGGGCGGCGGATGAATCCTTCTGAAAGATCAGGGCCGCATCATTTAATTTGTACTTTTCGAGGGCCTCCACCAAAGAACGGTACTCATCGGATGCAACCGGGTATATGGAAGCAAACACGACCGGTTTGACTTCCTTGAATCCCGGAAGGGGCGCGGGGGCCGGGTTGTTTTCCAGCGTGATGGTATCCCCGATTCGCGTGTCACCGACTGTTTTGATGCCGGATATGATGTAGCCCACCTCGCCGGCTGAAAGGACTTTTCTAGGCTCCCGCGCCAGACGAAAAATACCCACTTCTTCCACCCGGTAGGTGGCATTGTTGTACATGAGCCGAATGGTGTCCCCCGGACGGACACGCCCCGAAAAGATCCGGCAGCTTACAATGGTGCCGCGAAAGGGATCATAATGGGCATCAAATATGAGGGCCTCGAGGGGGTCTTCTTCACTGCCGGCGGGGGGCGGAATCAGGTCCACGACGGCCGCCAGTACATCGTCAATTCCCGTACCCTCTTTGGCGGAACAGAGGATGGTCAGATCCGAATCCAGGCCGAGATCCAGTTCAATCTGCTCTTTGGCTTGTTCAATGTCGGCGGACGGCAGGTCTATCTTGTTAATGACCGAGATAATTTCCAGGTCATGCTCCATGGCGGCGAACAAATTGGCCATGGTTTGGGCTTCAACACCCTGAGCCGCATCCACCAGCAGAAGGACCCCCTCGCAGGAGGCCAGGGCCCGGGAAACTTCATAAGAAAAGTCCACGTGCCCTGGGGTGTCAATGAGGTTCAGTGCGTATTCTTGGCCCCCACTGTCCACATAGGGCAGGGTGATGGCCTGGCTTTTGATGGTGATGCCCCTTTCCCTTTCAATATCCATGGTATCCAGGAGTTGGTTCTGAAAATCCCGTGCCTCCACCATTCCCGTGGCTTGAATCAGACGATCCGCCAGGGTGGATTTTCCATGATCTATGTGTGCGATAATGCTGAAGTTGCGTATCTGTTTCATTTTTATTCCTTTAAAACTTGTTTCTCCGTCGTAAAATTACGAACAGCTTACATATATGAAAACCGCGCTGGGATGTCAATGACGGCAACCATGCACGATTACCAAGAATGCTTGACGTCATAATTTAGATTGGGATAGAATGAACAGAACAATTTTTGATGAAAGGGGAATTTATATGAAATTCAAGAAACTGATGGGGTGTTTGTTACCGGTGGCTGTTCTGCTTATGGTCTTCTCTCCCGTGGCTTATGGCGATCTCTATTGGGAATCGGTTGTGACGAGTGGCGGTGTACCGGAGGGACTTCCAAAAGGTTTGCCGGAACAGGTCAAGCAGCAGATGATGGCCCAGTTCAAGGACAAACGGGAAACCGTGAAGAATTATCTGACATCCTATGGCAGCCGCATTGATACAAAAGAGGATATTACCATTATTTTGTTTGATGATATGACCCTGTACCAACTTGATCCCTCTACCATGACCTATGTGAAGATAAAAATGTCGGAGATGGAAGAATCCATGGGTCCACTGGCAAAAGAAATGAGTGAGGATGCAACGGTCACGGCAACGGGAGAAACAAAAACCATCAACGGGTTCAAATGCGAGAAATACATTNTGACCGTTATGGGTGTTGAAAATGTTCAGTGGTTGTCCAGAGATGTCACGGGTTACAGCGAGTACGAAAAGATAAGCAAAAAAAATATGCGGGACGCTCCAAAATTCAAAAAAATGGGCCTTTCCGGTGACCTTTCAGGAAAAGGATTTCCCGTAAAGACTATGAGCAGTGTGATGGGGATGACCACAACCACAACGCTTAAAAGAATTAAAAAAACCAGCCTGAGCAAAGACCTGTTCAAGGTGCCTGCAGGGTATGTTCAGAAACCCTTGGATCTTCCGATTCATAAATAGCCGGGCCGAGGAAAGCATGGGACCGAGTCTCTATTCTCCCATCGCCGAAAACAGCATCAACGTCTTTATCCTCCTGGGGCTGGGGGGCTCCGTCGGGTTTTTCTCCGGGTTGTGCGGTGTTGGGGGCGGCTTTCTCATGACCCCCCTGTTGACCATGATCGGTATCCCGCCCACCATTGCGGCTGCTTCCGATTCCAACCAGATCGTGGCCTCCGCCGCCTCCGGCACCTATGCCCATTCCCGCCTCGGGGGTGTCGATTTCAAGATGGGACTTTTTCTTTTCGCGGGTGGTATGGTGGGCAGCACCGCGGGCGTCAGGATCGTTGAATCGTTAAAGGCCCAGGGGCACGTCGATTTCTTCATCAGGATTCTCTATGTGGTGCTGCTCGGGGGTGTGGGGACCTATATGATGGCGGAGGGGGTATCCTGCCTCAGAAAAAATGAGGTTCTGGACCCTGCGGATAAACCCCTGAAGCCATCCGCCTGGGACCGTTTCCTTAAAGGTCTTCCCGGGTCTGTCCGTTTCGGAAAATCGGGTATCACCCTTTCTCCCCTACTCCCCCTTGTTTCTGGATGTCTGGTAGGCATGGTGGCGGCCATTCTAGGGGTCGGCGGCGGGTTCATCATGCTTCCGACCATGTGTTATGTGCTGCGCATGCCCATGCGGGTGGTGGTGGGGACCAATCTTTTCCAGGAACTGCTTGTATGCGTTAATATAACCGTTTTGCAGGCCGCTGAAAATCATACCGTTGACATGGTACTGGCCCTGACATTGCTCGCGGGATCCACCGTGGGCGCCCAGTTCGGCGCCAGAATGGGCCACAGGATGAATGCAGACACCCTCAAAATTATTTTCGCATCCGTGGTTCTGATCATCATGGTGAAAATTTTCCTGGAACTCGTCATCGCACCGGATTTGATGCTGACGTTGATGGGGGAGCAGTAGGATGATGCGTGTGGGTGCTAACAAGTTTAATGTTTGCTTGATGTGCGTAGGACTTATGGTCATGGNGNTTTGGGGCGAGGTTCNGGCAGCNTCTNCGGAACTTACGGTTCGACCGGATGGGGTTCGAATCGGTACCTGGTATGATGGNGCAANGCTNCATGTGCGNGCNAATATCCCTCGGGGCTGCCAGGCNGTCCTTGAGCTTACAGGAGAACCGGGTCAAACCAGGCTCATGCGAAAAGAACAATTTTGGGGNATGTGGAAGAACGGGGCGGAGATCCTTGAACAGGGTGCGCCGGTGCTCTACCTGGCCATGAGTACGGATCCCAAATTGTTGGGCCGTTCGAAAGAACCTGTTTCCTGGGGTTATGATGCCTTGGCCGGGAGGGTTACCTTTACAGGCGCAGCCCGGGAAATGCCAAACCGCCAATTGTTCGAGGAATTTCTTCGGCTTAAAGAGAGCCGGGGGCGTTATGGGATCTTCCCGGGACGTGCCGACATAAAGCGTTTACCCGAAAAAGGACAAGTGGTGGAAGGGGTTTTCAACCTTCCGACCCGTTTGGTTCCGGGAAAATACCATGTGACCCTGTCCGTGGTGAAAGATGGCCGGGTGGTATCCAAAGAAACGCGGTTGTTCAAGGTGGAGTTGGCGGGTTTCCCAGCCGCTGTCTTCGAACTGGCCCACAAGCACGCGTTGACCTATGGCATACTGGCGGCAGGCATCGCCATATTAAGTGGCTTTCTGGTGGGGCTGATCTTCCAGTTTATGGGTAAACCTGATTAGGGCCTGAGCAATTTACCCAGGCCTGATGCCCGATAAGTTCTTCGTCTTACCACTTTCCCCAAAAGCTCATGGTGTGAACTCACCAGCGTAAACCATGTGCGTGATCGTGTAATGGCGGTGTAGAGCAATTCCCGGGTCAGCACCGGGGTCATGTGGTCAGGTAAAACCAGGGCTGTGTGATCAAATTCCGACCCCTGGCTTTTGTGAACGGTCAAGGCGTAAGCGGTTCCAACATGGTTGAGCCTGGACGGCGTCACTTTCTTTAATGAACCGTCCGCCATGGGGAACACCGCCTTCAGGGTGCTTCTGTCGCGGCTGTTGTCATTGTTAACCGGCAGGACAATGCCGGTATCTCCATTCATCAATCCCAAATTGTAATCGTTTCGGGTGATCATGACCGGACGGCCGGCATACCATCCCTCTCCGGCGGTGATCAGCCTTTCGCGAAAAAGAATGTCAGCCGTTTTTTCATTAAGGCTGTTTATCCCCCAGGGGCCTTTGCGCAATGGGGACAGGAGCTGGAAAGCGCCGAAGGCCTCAATCACCGCTAGAAGCCAGATGTTTTCAGGCCCCTTCCCGGGACCGGATCCGACGCGATCCAGATAAGGGCGGTAGCCGTCCAGAATCAGATGGGTGAGGGATTCATCATCAGGATTGTTGACGGGCAGACGGCGGATGTCCTTGAATCCCATGTTCCAGATATCTTCCATCGCTTCCGGGTTTCCCTCGTTAACAGCCTGGGAAAGCGCCCCGATCCCGCTGGTGTCTCCAAAACGGTGGTTTTTTCTTAACAGGGTAATGTGCTGATCCAGCGGGGTGCCATTCCCCTCAAAGGTCCCAAGGTTGTAACCGGTGTGCTTTCGGATCCACTGGATGGTTTCCGGTTTATAATTCGCTTGATTCCCGTATCGGCAAATATCCCCCAATACCGCGCCCGCTTCCACCGAGGCCAGTTGATCCTTATCCCCCAGAAGGACCAGTCGGGCATGGTCGGGCAAGGCACCCAGAAGTGCCGCCATGATTTCGAGATCAATCATGGATGCTTCATCCACCACCAGAAGGTCCACATGGAGGGGGTTGTGGTGGTGATGTAAAAAATGGCGGGTATTGGGCCGACTCCCCAGCAGACGGTGGAGGGTGGTGACTTCCCGGGGCAGGGTTTCACGCATGTTTTCGGGCAATGTTTCCATTGTATGAATCAGGGATTCCGTGAGCCGGGCAGCGGCTTTACCCGTGGGGGTCGCCATGCGGATGCGCAATTTATGTCCCGCCGCCGATGCCATTTGTTGAAGGAGGGCCAGCAGATGAATCACCGTTGTGGTCTTACCGGTTCCGGGTCCCCCTGAAATAACGGAAAACGACCCTTTTGCCGCAACGGCCGCCGCCACACTCTGCCAGTGTATCTGGGTTTTGGCTTTTTCCCCGGCGTCTCTGAGTGGTTCAAAAAGCGCATCGAGGCGGTTCTCTAAATTATCGGGTATGGGAGATTCATGGGAGAGTCGTTTTAATATGTGCCGGGCTATGGTTTGGGCGTATTCCCAGTAACGCCGCAAATAGAGAAGTCCGGAACTCATCACCAGGGGGCTGTTCCCGGGGCCCGGTGAAACCAGAGGCGATGCTTTCAGGTGATTGACCAGGTGTGAGTGGGGAATGTTTCCCAGGATATTCGGCGGTTGAGCAGACATCTGTGCACCGGTTGGGTCTTCGGGCGGCAAAGAGAGGGTTTTTTCCGGTTCCGAAAGCAACGCGTCAAGGTCCAGGCAGATATGGCCTCTTCCCAGTTGATAGCTGGCAAGGGCCGCCATGAGCAATACCGGTTCAGGGGTATCCGGTTGCCGGGCTTTCAAAAATTCTGCGAAAGCGCCGTCCAGGGGCCTTAACCAGCCGACGGCAACCCAAGTCTTCAGCAGTCCTGACAGATCGGGGGACATCAGTTTCCCTTTCCTCCTGCGAAATCTCTATCCAATTGTTCAATGAGCGTCTGCGGTGGTTTATCCCCGTAGACGCCGTTATGGTTTCGGTCAACCCCTCGCAAAAAAAGATAAACCGCTCCTCCCATATCCCTCTGGTACCGGTAATCGGGTAGCCTTGCTTTGAGCAGGCGATGGAGCGCAAGGGTATAGAAAACATATTGCAGGTCATAACGATGGCTTAGCATGGCTCCGGCCATGGCCTTTAATCCATAAGCCCGGGTATTGTCCCCGAGGTGGTTGGATTTATAGTCCAATACGTAATATTGTCCCTCAAACTCAAAAACCAGATCAATAAAGCCTTTCAGCATACCGTTAATCCGGATCTCCTGAAGCG
>JGI24023J19991_10004025_pt1 | contig 10142 bp, 6 predicted proteins | sample Cruoilmetagenom1_FD_19991 | JGI IMG/M metagenome (IMG submission 19991)
CCACTCTCAAAAACAGACTTTGTACATACACGGTTGACGCATAGTTTAGAAGTATCTGTTGTAGGACGCTCTTTAGGGAGAATAGTTGGGAAACAATTGTTAGATAAATATCCCGAATTAGAACAATTAGGGTATCAAGCGAATGATTTTGGCGCCATAGTTGCCAGTGCTTGTTTAGCGCATGATATTGGGAATCCACCTTTTGGCCATAGTGGCGAAAAAGCAATAGGCGAATATTTTAAAACAGGTAAAGGAATCCATTTTAAAAACCAATTATCTGATAAAGAGTGGCAAGACCTTATTGATTTTGAAGGCAATGCTAACGGATTTAAAATATTAACAGAAAGCAGGGAAGGTGTAGAAGGCGGACTAAGATTATCATACGCCACTTTAGGTGCTTTTATGAAATATCCAAAAGAATCATTACCTAAAAAACCGACAACACATATAGCCGATAAAAAATTCGGTTTTTTCCAGTCTGAGAAAAATTTGTTCAATGATGTTGCGTCAGATCTGGGTTTGACAAGCAGAGACTCAAAAAACAGTTCTTTTTCAAGGCATCCTTTGGCTTTTTTAGTAGAAGCAGCTGATGACATTTGCTATACTATTATTGATTTTGAAGATGGGATCAATCTAGGATTGATCGAAGAAGAATTTGCATTGGAATATCTCATAAACTTGGTTAGAGACACTATAAATACCGAAAAATATTATCAGTTAAAAACNAAACAAGACAGATTAAGTTACTTACGAGCCTTGGCTATCGGGAATTTGATAAATGAAGCTGCCAACGTTTTTCTNGAGAATGAAACCNCTNTTTTACAAGGAGATTATGATATTTCTTTACTGGATAAATGTAAATATGAAGCACAAATAAATGATATCATTAAAATAAGTATAGATAGAATTTATAGAAGTAAGGAAGTTGTTGAAAAAGAAATTTCAGGGTATAAAATATTGGCTGATCTATTAGATGTTTTTATCCTTGCAGTGAATAATTCGCATGATGGGAAAGCTTCAAATTATGATAAATTGTTGCTACAGCTATTGCCTGAAAAATATGATGATCTACAACATAATTTATATCAAAGAATACTATCGGTCTGTAGTTATATTGCAAGTATGTCAGACGGTGCAGCTATTTTATTACATAAAAAAATAAAAGGTATTGAACTTTAAACTATCAACAGTATCTTAAATAATTTTGTAAATTGCGGCTCAAAAAAAATTGAAAACATACAATATGAGATCAAAAACTACCCTATTTATTTTTGCCATAATAGCTATAATTACAACGGTGTTGTTTTTAAATAAGCAAGAAAGTGACGTTGAAAAACTCAGAAAAGTTCACACAGAGTTTTTAGAGAGCCATCCTTATAATGAAACATTAAAACTCAGTAAAACTGAGCGTAAGAATTTAGGAGTTCCTCCAAATAAGTATTTTGAAGAACAATATTTGTTGGAAATGAATCCGGCAACGGGAAGACCTGATTTTGAAAAGAAACTTGTTTTACAGGAAAGATTAAATAGAAATAGATTACAAAAAAATGTACCTGGAACAGATGCAAATGCATGGGTTGAAAGAGGGCCAAATAATGTAGCGGCAAGAACAAGGGCCATGTTGTTTGATCCGAACGATAATACAAATAAGAGAGTATTTGCAGGCGGAGTTAGTGGTGGTTTATGGGTAAATGATGATATAACAAATAGTAATTCTTCTTGGACCAGAGTTGGGATTCCGGAAAATTTAGCGGTATCAAGTATTACTGTTGATCCTAATAATTCTCAAATTATGTATTTAGGAACTGGTGAATCATATGTCCAAGGACAGGTAAACGGTAATGGGATATATAAATCAACTAATGGAGGCAGTACTTGGTCGAAAGTATTTGGGCTTGATCAAGGAATCGCTTTTTTTAACGGAGGCTCTAAAGTAACCATTAATAGTCCTGGGAGTATTGCCGGAGATATAGTTGCAGTTCTGGCAAGTTTTGGGCCTGCATTTAGCTCGGCAATAACAGGCAATCTGGTTTTAGTTAATGACGGTTCAACTTCGCCTACCGAAGGCTGTAATACCTTAACAAACGGTGCAGCGATTAATGGAAAAATTGCGGTTGTTGAAAGAGGGTCATGTAATTTTACGATCAAGGTAAAAAATGCACAAGATCAAGGCGCAACAGCAGTTGTAGTGATCAATAATGTTGACGGCAACCCTTTTGCCATGGCNGGAACAGATGCTACAATTACAATACCCTCAGTGATGATATCTAAAGCTGATGGAGCAACCATTTTATCAACATTNCAATCACAAACAGTGAATGCCACTTTAAATGAAAANGGAACGAACTTACCTACAGGGGTTACCATTGTTCCGGGAATTTTTCATGTGAACGATATAGTTACNAGAAANAATGGNGGCACAACTGAAATTTATGCTGCTGTAGCAGATGCAATTTATAGAGAAGCTCCNGGAACTCTTTTAGGAGATGGNAGTGAATACGGNTTGTATAAGTCTGTAGACGGCGGTTCTTCTTGGGGAAAATTGGCCTTGCCTACAACTGTAAATGGAAATCCATACGAGCCAAATGATATAGAAATTGCTTCAGACAATACAATTTGGATGTCTACTACCTCGAGTTCAAGTTTTGGAGACGGAGGGGGTTCTATTTTTTCATCATCTAATGGATCGGCATTTATTAAAAAATATGAAGTTGCAAATGCCTCTAGAACTGAAATTGAAGTTTCAGGAACAAATGCAAATAAAATATATGTACTGGCACAAACAGGAACGGTTACTATTCTTAAAACTGAAAACGGTTTTGCAACAACTCCGGCAACTATGACCTTACCTGATGATGCTGATAACGGTATCCCTGCGAATGATTTTACCAGAGGTCAAGCTTTTTATGATTTAATGATAGAATCAGACCCCACTAATGATAATATTGTATATGTTGGAGGAATTGATACTTTTAGAAGTATAGATGGCGGAGCTTCTTGGGTTCAAATATCTAAATGGTCAAATAATACCAGTTTAAATTTACTAACAGTTCCTTTTGTTCATGCTGATATTCACGAATTATTGTTTGATCCTTCAAATTCTGATAAAGCCATTATTTCAACTGATGGGGGCGTATATTATGCTAATTCTTTAGCTGGTGCTGAAAGTACTACTACTGCAATTTTTAGTAGTAATAACGGGTATAATACTTCTCAATTTTATTGGGCAGCCATTGGTCAAAGTATTTCAAATGACCAATTTGTAGGAGGTACACAAGATAATGGATCTCCATTTGTTAATGCTGCTTCTCCAAATATTGATCAATTTTTAGAAGTTTCTGGAGGCGATGGAGCCTATAGCTTTATTGATAAAGATGGAGCCTATATGATTACGGCATTTACAAACAATTCTTATACTAGATTCAATCTGCCTTTTGGTGGAATTTTTAGCGGAGTAACAATTGAGAGTTCCAGTGATGGTGCATTTATCAATCCGGCAGAGTTGGATGATAATCTAGATATTTTATATTCTAATGCCACTTCTAATGTCGCTTTTCAAATATCAAGATTCACTAATTTAACCTCAAGTAGCCCGATAAGAACTGATTTTACAAATCCATTATTGAATAGGCCTGTAACAGCTTTAAAGGTTTCTCCTTATACATCAGGGAGCTCAAGACTTTTTGTTGGTACTGATGCCGGGCGCCTTTTAAAAATTAGCAATGCAAATACTTCACCTTCCTGGATAGACATATCTGGACCTGAGTTTCTAGGAAGTATTTCAGCCATTAATTTTGGTGCAAACGAAAATGAAATTTTGGTTACTTTTCATAACTATGGTGTCAAAAGTGTTTGGTTTACAGTAGATGCCGGTGCTTCATGGCAAAATAAAGAAGGTAATTTTCCTGATATTCCTGTAAAAGCTATTATGATGAATCCTTTGTTAAATGACGAGGTCATTATTGGTACAGATCTGGGCGTTTGGAGAACCTCAAACTTTAAGGATACAAATCCAACTTGGGCACAATCTCAAAACGGAATGCAAAATGTAAAAGTTACCAGTTTCGATCTGAGAACTGCCGATAATACAATATTGGCATCAACTTATGGTAGAGGACTTTTTACTGGTAAATTTACCGACCAGGCTTTAAGTGTTCAAGATATTTCAGTTGACAACAATTTTAGTGTGTTTCCTAATCCATCAAATGGTGATGTAAAAATAAGAGCTGCTAGAGATTTCGGAGCATCTACAATTACAGTATATGATGTCAATGGAAGACTTGTACATTCGAAAGAAATAAATTTAACAGGTACAGTTCCGATAGACATGAACAATTTAAAGTCAGGCCTGTATATTATGAAAATACAAGGTGAAAATTTTGCCTATTCTAATAAACTAATTATAGAATAATCATTAATCACAAAACAATTATTAGGAATTAGAAACTAAATAAAACTCCAATTCCTAATAATTGTTTCAATTGTATTCGAGCGCCAAGCGTTTCTAAAGTACCATCATTGTCAAGATCATCTTTAAATTTGATATCATCATCATAAATCAGATGTGTACCAATATTAGCTTTGATATGTTTGTTAATTGTTAAATTAAAATTCAGTTCCCAATCTATATCAACATTTCCAAAATTATTTAAATAATCTGAATACAAACTTAATCGGTTACTCATCACTACATTTTTAACAATTTCAGTATCCCATGTACTTTGTAATAAAGCACCAAATTCATGTCTTGCTTTTTCTCCTTTTACTACTCCAAAAGCACCATCATTAGAAAGGGCATCGTCTAAAACAAATGTTGATTTTAATGTAATAGGCGATATATACATTGAAAATCGACGTTGTTTAATTTCGTATTGAGTACCAACCCCTAAAAACAAATATGCGGGTGCGAATAATTTAGAAATAGGAGTGCTGGTATCAGGATATCTAAATCCTTTAGTAAATTGAGTGTTAAAATTAAATTTAACAGAGTAGAACCAATTAGAAACAGTGTCTTTTCTATATCCAAATGTGGAGTTGATCTGTAATTTATCATCTGTTTTACGCAGTTTTTGATCTTGTTGACTATTGAGACCATATCGAGCAATAATTTCATTATTCCACAGTAAGTGCAATTTTTTGTATGATCTAACCAAATTAACTTTTAGCAGGCCTGATACAGAATTATTACCACCGGCATTCCAATTTACAAATGCCGCTTCACTAATGTCTAATCCTAAACTATTCTTGTTTTTCCACCATATCGGATCAGCAGCAAATTTTATAGTATCAATTTGCACTTTTTGTATCGGGTTAATAATTCTAATGGTATCAATAATTAATTTTGGGCTTAGCGCTAGATTATTTTTTATTTTAGGAATAGCTGTATAAGTAGTGTCGTGGTTCATCTCATTGATAACCATTCTAAATCGAGGTGTATATATATCTTTATGTAAAGTGCTGTCAAAACGAATAGTATAAAAAGGCCTGAGTAAAGAATCTAATGCAATTTTTAGTGAATCAGATTTAGTTACTATTTTAATGGTATCAGCAATTTTTAGAGTATCTATTTTTTTACTGACCGTCGTACTATCGGTAATCTGTGCAGAAGAAAATGTATGAAATAACAATACTATTGCAATGGTAAAGACGCCTCTCATTTTATAATTTAATCAAAAAGATGTTAGTACTTTTTTTATACTAATTGGGTCTAATGCAATCAATTCAAATAATTCATCGGTGGTACCATGTTCAATAAAATTATCAGGTACTCCTAATCTTTTAACGTTTTTATTGTTGTATTTATTTTCTTGTGCAAATTCGAGAACAGCAGAACCAAATCCTCCAATTATGGTCCCATCTTCTATTGTTATTATTTTATCAAATTTTTGGAATATAGTATGCAATAGATCTGAGTCTAAAGGTTTAACAAAACGCATATCATAATGTGCTATTGCCTCATTATTTGATAAATTCTCATAAGCTTCTATAACAGAATTTCCGATAGTACCTATACTTAAAATGGCAATTTTTGTCCCTTTTTTTAGGAGTTGACCTTTGCCTATTTCGAGAAGTGATACTGGTTTTTTCCAATCTGTTGTTGTCCCCTTTCCTCTTGGGTATCGTATAGCAATCGGATTGTCCAATCCTAATTGTGCAGTGTACATCATGTTTCTGAGTTCAACTTCATTCAAAGGTGCAAAAATGATCATATTAGGAATACACCGTAGGTAAGATAAGTCAAAAACCCCATGATGTGTTGCCCCATCTTCTCCTACCAATCCTGCTCTGTCTAAACAGAAAATAACGGGTAGTTTTTGTATGGCCACATCATGAATTACCTGATCATAGGCACGTTGTAAAAAGGTGGAATAAATTGTACAAAAAGGGATCATACCTTGTGTTGCCATTCCTGCTGCTAAAGTAACCGCATGTTGTTCTGCAATACCTACATCAAACGCACGTTCAGGAATTTCTTCTAACATATATTTCAAAGAACTTCCTGTAGGCATGGCAGGAGTGATACCTATAATTTTTTCATTTTTTTTTGCAAGATCAACTAAAGTCAAACCAAAAACATCTTGATATTTTGGAGCCAGATTTTCTGTTGATTGTGCGATCAGATCACCGGTCTTTGCATCAAATTTACCGGGAGCATGGTATTTTACCTGATCTTCTTCTGCTTTTTGTAGTCCCTTACCTTTGGTAGTAATGATGTGTAAGAATTTAGGCCCTTTCACTGATTTTAACCTTTCCAACTCATTAATTACGGCATAAATATCATTCCCATCTATTGGACCTGAATAATCAAAATTTAATGCTTCAATAATGTTATGTTTTCTAACACGCTTATCTTTTTTGATATTGGTTAAATAGTCTTTTAATGCACCAACACTTGGGTCTATTCCCATTGCGTTATCGTTCAAAATAATAAGCATGTTCGCATCTGTTACTCCGGCGTGATTCAAACCTTCAAATGCCATTCCACTTGCTATACTTGCATCGCCAATAACTGCTATATGCTGCTTTTCTGTTTCACCTTTTAAATTGGAAGCAATTGCCATTCCTAATGCCGCAGAAATCGATGTTGAAGAATGCCCAACCCCAAAAGCATCATAGTTACTTTCACTTCTTTTCGGGAAGCCTGAAATACCACCTAATTGCCTATTGGTATGAAAAATTTCTTTTCTTTCGGTTACTATTTTATGTCCATATGCTTGATGCCCCACGTCCCAAACCAACAGATCATTAGGAGTGTTGAATACATAATGTATAGCTATAGTCAATTCTACCACGCCTAAACTGGCACCCAAATGACCTTCTTTTACTGAGACTATATCAATAATAAAATTACGTAGTTCTTGTGCCAATTGAGGTAATTGGTCAACTGAAAGTTTACGCAGATCGGTTGGATCGTATATAGTATCTAGTAATTTATTTGACATGTTGCAAATGTACGAGTTGAAACCGAAATGATTAAAATAATATATGAAATTGTATTTTTACCAAAATTATTGACGTATGCTAGATCCATTTGACGACACTTATTTTATGAAACGTGCTTTACAAGAAGCTGAAATGGCTTTTGAAAAAGATGAAGTACCAATAGGGGCCGTTATTGTGATTAATAATCAGATCATTGCCAGAGCACATAATTTAACAGAAACTTTAAATGATGTTACTGCGCATGCAGAAATGCAAGCTTTTACCGCAGCAGCCGATTTTTTAGGAGGGAAATACTTAAAAGATTGTACTTTATATGTCACACTAGAGCCTTGCCAGATGTGTGCAGGTGCCAGTTATTGGACTCAAATTGGCAAAATAGTTTTTGGAGCCAGAGATGAACGACGCGGATTTAAATTTTATAATACACAATTACATCCTAAAACAAAGGTAATAAGCGGAATTTTAGAAGAAGAGTGTAGTGAGATTCTTACCCGATTTTTTGTTCAAAAACGAAATTTGAATTAAAGGTCTTTTTGATTGATCTTAAAAGGATTTTTACTTTTCGGATCAATAACGTATTTCTTATATTTTCCGTTTTTATATCGGTAAAAAATAAATAACGGCATTAAAATAAATGAGAGAAAAAGAATATCTATTCCCATAACTGTTTTATAAATTGAATTACCTATATATTGAAGATACAACCCCACAATTAAGCCTCCAATAAAAATAACAAATAAGATTTTTAATAAAATTTTCATTTTATAACGAGTGTTTTGATGCTACGAAACTACAAAATTTATACCTTTAAAGCATGCGAAATCAAAATTCTATTAAAACGCGAATTTTACTTTTTTTAGCCGTTTTATGCCTTTTTGGATGTAATTCGGCTCAAAAACACGAGAAAATGATAAAAAACACGAAAAAAATAGTAATTGCCCATCGTGGAGCTTCAGGATATTTACCCGAGCATACACTGGCGGCTAAAAGTATGGGATATGCAATGCATCCTGATTTTTTAGAGCAAGATTTGGTACTTTCAAAAGATGATGTGCCTATTGTAATTCACGATATTCATTTAGAAACTGTTACAGATGTAGCTCAACAATTTCCGGATAGAAAACGTGAAGATGGTCGTTATTATGTAATTGATTTTACGTATGATGAGCTTTTACAATTAAATGTTAGTGAGCGATTTGATGCTAAAACTGGAAAAGCAGTTTTTAAAGATAGATACCCTTTATGGAAATCAAAATTCAAATTGCATTCTTTGCAGGATGAAATAGAATTGATCCAAGGGCTTAATATGAGTACAGGTAATAACATCGGAATCTATCCCGAAATAAAAGCCCCCGCATTTCATCGTAAAGAAGGAAAAGATATTTCTGTTATCGTTTTAAAAGTACTATCAAATTATGGATATAATACTAAAAAAGACAAGTGCATATTACAATGTTTCGATGCTCATGAGCTAAAACGCATCCGTACAGAATTAAAATCTGAGTTATTTTTAGTTCAATTGATAGAATTTGAAGCAGATGAAAAACATTTAAAAGAATATGCTACGTATGCTGATGGACTCGGACCTTGGTATAAAGAAACTTCGATAGATTTTGTAAATTGGGCTCATAACTTAGGTATTGAAGTTCATGCATATACCTTTAGGGCAGATGATTTGGGTGATTATAAAGATTTTGATGCGCTACTCGATTATGGATTTAACACCTTAGAGTTAGATGGTGTTTTTACTGATTTTCCGGATAGAGCGGTTCATTTTTTAAATAAATCTAAGTAGTAGTTACCTGTATTAATTTTTGCCTATATGCGGTGAGCAATCTTGATTTGGAGATGTAACCGTAATACTTACCCTTTTTAATAACAGGTAAATTCCAGGCCCCACTGGTTTTAAATTTTTTCATTATAGAGTTCATAGTATCATCCTCATAAATGATAATATCAGCATCAGCATGCATCAAGTTAGATACTTTTACTTTTTCATATAATTTGATATCAAACATAATATTTCGAATATCATCTAAACGGATAACACCTAAAAATTCATTTTTTTCATTTACAACAGGGAAATGATTACGTGATGATTTTGCTACAGCTTCTTTAAGGATTTCACCGAGTTTCATATCCGGAGAAAGTGAAATAAAATTCGTTTCTATTACTTTATCTATTTCTAACATCATCAGCACATTTTTATCCTTGTCATGTGTTATGAGTTCACCTCTTTGAGCTAATTTTAAGGTGTAAATAGAATGAGAAATATAGTATCGGGTTATTGAAAATGAAATTGCTGCGACCAACATTAACGGCACAAAAAGGTCATATCCACCCGTTATTTCTGCAATCAAAAATATCGCCGTGAGCGGTGCATGTAAAACACCGGCCATTAATCCTGACATTCCAATTAGGGTAAAATTTGATTCTGAAACATCAAATCCTAATCCTATATTATTAATAACCTTAGCAAAAGCATTCCCTAATGCACTTCCCATAACCAATGTTGGGATAAATACACCCCCTACACCACCAGCTGCAAAAGTAGTGCTCATGGCAATAGCTTTAAAAATGGTTATTCCTATCAATAATCCAATGACAATCCATATGTTGGTAAGGTCCATATTAATTGGTGTTCTGCCAATAGCGGCGATATGATCTCCTTTTAATAAATTATTGATCAATCCGTAACC
>JGI24023J19991_10004027_pt1 | contig 10141 bp, 10 predicted proteins | sample Cruoilmetagenom1_FD_19991 | JGI IMG/M metagenome (IMG submission 19991)
CTATCAACTTAAACTAACTTATTTTATGTTTTATTTGAGTATCATATTTGACAACTCTTCATATATTAAACAATAACCATTCCAAAATTCCTACTTGAAATTTTCATTAATTATTTATTTTCACATAACATACTGATATTCAAAAATATAATCATTATATTAAAATAATAAAGAGTCTATAATCTTTATAAAATTTTGAAGGAAATTATAACTAAACTTTTCTCAAAAAAAATAAACTTAAAAAAATGTAGCATTTTAATTATATTTGACACCCTTAAAAACAATAAATGATAGCTATTTACAGTTATTAGGTTGTTTATGCAGATGTATCATTATTTTTTATGTCTTGGCAAAAAACTAACCTAAAACGACTAATCTTATTTAATTAATAATGATAAAGGCTTTAAATACAAATGTTTGTGAAGAAAGTGTCTTCTCAAACATATTCAAAACGCTATCAAAAGACGTACATAATTTTTTACGTTATAAATATGGTGATGGTCTAAACCCAAAAGATAAGGTTCAAGAAGCATTTATTAAACTTTGGGATAACTGCAAAAATGTAAGTCCAGAAAAAGCAAAGTCTTTTTTGTTTACTACAGCAAATAACATGATGTTAAATGAAGTTAAACATCAAAAGGTAGTATTAAAACATCAGCAAATTAAACCTAAAGGGCATACGAATGAGAATCCTGAATTCTTGATGGAAGAATCTGAGTACATGCAAAAATACCAGCGTGCATTAGCTAAATTAACAGAAGCACAGCGTGTTGCATTTTTAATGAATAGAATTGAAGGCAAAAAACATAAAGAAATTGCAGAAGAATTAGGCATCTCTAGAAAAGGAGTAGAGAAAAGGATTTATGGAGCTTTAAACAAGTTAAGAAAAGAAATTGATGGAATTTAATATATATTTGGTAGGAATTTATGATATTTAATTGTTACATAGTTGAAGTCGCTTTAAAAAAGTGAAAAAAAAAAGTTAATTTGAGGTAGGAATAATCTTACTTCAGTTGTTATGTAATAAGAAACCCTGATATGAATAAAGAAATGTTAATACAAAAATGGTTAGATGGCGAATTAAATGACGCTGAATTTAAAGAATTTAAGGCTTTGCCTGAGTACGAATCTTACACTAAGATTTCTGAAAAAGCAAAACTTTTTGAAGACACATCTTATGATGTTGACTTCGAATTCGACAAATTAAATACCATTATTAAAGAACGTCGGTTAGAAACGCCTGTAAAAACTATTAATTGGATGCAACCATTAATGCGTGTTGCTGCTATATTTATAATAGCTTTAGCTGTTTACTATGCTCCGCTATATGGAGACACAACTATAGTTAAAACGTTAGCTAGTAACACAAAATCTATTGAATTACCTGATAATTCTAAAGTTAAATTAAACACTACTTCTGCAATAAAATACAAAAAAAATAATTGGGAGAATGCTCCTAAAGTAAGCTTAGTTGGAGAAGCATTTTTTAATATAGAAAAAGGTTCTTCTGTAAATGTTGTTACTTGGTTAGGAGATATGGAAGTGTCTGGTTCTAAGTTTAAAGTTATACAAAGAGCTGATTACTTTGAAGTAGTTTGTTATGAAGGAACTGTAACGCTTACGTACAAAGATAAAGAAGTGACCGTGACTACTGATAAAAGTTTTAAAATTGAAGATGGAGAAACTTTTGAAGAAAAAATGAACATTTCTGAATTACCTACTTGGGCTAAAGGATAAAAGTAAATTAAAACACTATAAATAAAAAAAGAAGAATTGCTCAATGCAATTCTTCTTTTTTTATTATCTTTAATAAGGCACATTCAGAAGTAAAAACGTTCAAGTAAAGTTAATTTTTGAACGTTTTTTTATTGACAAGACGTCGTTTCTCTTTATTTGGGTTTTTATTGTCTATACTACTTTTTTAATTTTCTAATATTTTATGTTATCTAAAAACTGAACCTGAAGGTAAACTACCTAAGTTTAAACCCAGACTATATAAAGTATGGTCTGTAGCACTTGCAGGAATATCACCAACTAATGGTTTTAAAGTAAAAGGCATCGTACTATTATCCGGTACTGGCTCTATTGAAATTACTGCAGTTCCCCCAGCTAAATCTGTAGGAAATGTTAATCCTGTTGGTTCAGACATTAAAAAATCTTCTCCTGGAAAAAATCCATCTGCTCCGTTTGGAGCAGGCAATGCCATAGTACCACTAAAACCATCAAAATTATCTGTAGCACTTAAATTTGTAAATGTGCCTGTTGTAACTGGTTGACCGTCAATAACAGCCCATCCTTCATAAATCCAACCTGCTGGTAATGTTGGCAAATCTAATCCTGCAACTGGTGTACCACTTGTTGGATCTAAAAACCATATACCACTATTTTCATTATTATTCTCACCATCTGTAGGAGTTGCTAAAATATAACTACCTGCAGAGTTAGAAAAATCACCTACTGGCATTGTAGTTACCGATGCATCATTACCAGAAAAATCTCCTGCTAAAATTTTAGTATCTGCAGGTGATGGATCAGTATCGTTTGTTGGCTCAATAGATAATACAAACTTTGTTGCTGTTTCTAATTGCGTTTTATTTACTATAAATGTTTGTGGAAATGTTACACTTGTAAATGTACCAGTACTTACAGGGCTACCGTCAACAATGATCCAACCTTCATACACAAAATCATCGCCTAATGCATCTAAACCTGCTAAATTTAAAGTTAAACTTTTTGTTGTTGGTGAATCATCATCATCATCATTACAAGAAACCAAAAATGATATTGTTAATACTAATGTTAAGAGTTTTAAAATACTTTTCATAATCATATAATTTTATATTAATAATACCACAAAATTATGACGAGTTATTCTTATTTTTTGTTAGCTACCTAATACTTTTGCATTTTTTAAAATTATTTCTTTCCCTTTAAAGGTTAAATAACCTTCTTCTTTTAAATTATTTAAAACTATATTTAATGATGGTCTTGAAGTGCCTATTAAAGTAGCAATCTCTTTTTGAGAATATGGCTGTTTAATTACAGTTTCACCGTTTAAGAGTTCTTTACCGTATTCAGTTTTTAATTCATTAATAAATTCTGTAGTTCTTTTTCGTACATCTTTAAATAATAAAATGGCTAGTTGTCTTTCTAATTTTTTTATTCTAAAACCAATCAGCTTATAAAAACTTAAAGAAAATGAAGCATTATTTTTCATCATATTCTTTAAAGTATCTACTGGTATTGGACAAATAATTGTTTTATTATCTATTGATTGAGCAAATTCATTTCTTTTTTCTTCACCTAAAAATGCTTTTTCGCCAAATACTTCGCCTTTACTTAAAATCGATTTTACAATTTCTTTACCTTCTTCTGTATAATAACCTAATTTTATTTTACCAGAATTTATTAAATAAACTGTTTTAGAAGCATCTTCATCAAAATAAACGTAATCTTTTTTCTTATACGCATCTAATGTATGCTCCTTTTTATAATCTTTATATTGATGTGGACAAATAATCTTAAACAGATTAACACATTCTAGATACCAAATTTCTTTCATAATAAAATTTAAAACAATAAAAATAAAAAAAATACAGCCAAAAATGACTGTATTTAATAGTTAAATTTTATGTTAAAATAATAAACGCTTAAGCATTCTCTTTTTTAATTAAATTCAATGCTGAACCTTCTCTAAACCATTCTATTTGACCTTCATTATAAGTGTGATTTAATTTAATTTCATCTTTAGAACCATCTTTATGTTCAATTTCCAACGTTAACTGCTTGCCGTAAGCAAACTCGGTTAAATCAGTAAAATTAAACGTATCATCTTCTTGAATTAAATCGTAATCATTTTCGTTAGCAAAGGTCAAGCCTAGCATACCTTGCTTCTTTAAATTAGTTTCATGAATTCTTGCAAATGATTTTACAATTACAGCAACTACGCCTAAATGACGTGGTTCCATAGCTGCATGTTCTCTTGAAGAACCTTCACCGTAATTATGCTCACCAACAACTATTGATGGTACATTTGCCGCTTTATAAGCTCTTGCAGTAGTAGGAACTGCTCCAAATTCTCCTGTCAATTGATTTTTAACTCTATTTGTTGCCTCGCCAAAAGCATTCACAGCACCAATTAAACAATTTTCAGAAATATTATCTAAATGTCCTCTAAATCGNAACCAAGGTCCTGCCATNGANATATGNTCNGTNGTACATTTNCCTNNNGCTTTAATNAATAATTTTGCTCCAGANACATTTCCTTCTATTGGTGTAAAAGGTGTTAATAATTGTAACCTTTTAGAATCAGAATTTACCGTAACTTCAATACCAGAACCATCAGCCATAGGTGCTACAAAACCTGGATCTTTAACGTCAAATCCTTTTGGTGGTAATTCAAAACCTGTAGGTTCTTCTAATTGCACTTCTTCTCCGTTTTGATTGATTAACTTATCCGTCATTGGATTAAAATCTAATTTTCCAGAAATGGCTACTGCAGCTACCATAGATGGTGAACCTACAAAAGCATGTGTGTTTGGATTACCGTCAGCACGTTTAGAAAAATTTCTATTAAAAGAATGTACTATCGTGTTTTTTGGTTGATCTTCTGCACCTTCTCTCGCCCACTGACCAATACATGGTCCACAAGCATTCGTAAATATTTTAGCGTCTAAGTCTTCAAAAATTTGAAGTAATCCATCCCTTTCAGCAGTATATCTTACTTGTTCTGACCCTGGATTGATACCAAATTCAGCTTTAGCAACAATACCTTTATCTACAGCTTGTTTTGCAATAGATGCAGCACGTGACAAATCTTCGTAAGATGAATTGGTACAAGAACCAATCAATCCCCATTCTACATTTAAAGGCCAGCCATTTTTAGTAGCTTTTTCTGTCATAGCATTTCCTACTGGAGTTGCTAAGTCTGGAGTAAATGGACCGTTTAATAACGGTTTCAACTCAGATAAATTAATTTCTATGACTTGATCAAAATATTGTTCTGGATTTGCATACACTTCAGCATCACCTGTAAGATATTCTTTTATTTCATTAGCTGCATCAGCAACATCTGCTCTATTGGTTGCTCTTAAATAACGCTCCATAGACGCATCATAACCAAAAGTAGAAGTTGTTGCTCCTATTTCTGCTCCCATATTACAAATAGTACCTTTACCTGTTGCTGAAAGTGATTTTGCTCCTTCACCAAAATATTCTACAATATTATCGGTTCCACCTTTTGCGGTTAAAATACCTGCTACTTTTAAGATAACATCTTTTGAGGCTGTCCAACCCGATAGTTTACCAGTTAGTTTTACACCTATTAGTTTAGGAAATTTTAATTCCCATGGCATACCAGCCATTACATCAACAGCATCTGCTCCACCAACACCAATGGCAACCATTCCCAAACCACCAGCATTTACAGTATGTGAATCTGTACCAATCATCATTCCACCTGGGAAAGCATAATTTTCTAATACTACTTGATGTATAATACCTGCACCTGGTTTCCAAAAACCTATGCCGTATTTATTTGAAACAGAAGCTAAAAAATTAAAAACTTCACTTGAAGTATTAATGGCTTCTTGCAAATCTTTATCAGCTCCTATTTTTGCTTGAATTAAATGATCACAGTGCACTGTAGTTGGTACTGCTACTTCTTTTTTACCTGCTTGCATAAATTGCAATAAAGCCATTTGTGCAGTGGCATCTTGACAAGCAATACGGTCTGGGGCAAAATCTACATAATCCTTCCCTCTAATGAATGATTTATTTGAGTTTTTATCCCAAAGGTGATTGTATAATATTTTTTCAGAGAGTGTTAAAGGTTTACCAACAACTTCACGGGCTTTATCAACATTCTGTTGCATCCTTTTGTACACTCCTTTTATCATTTCAATATCAAATGCCATATTCTTTAATTTCAGGTTATTTTATAATTATACAAATATAATAATAATAAAAACTTAATTAAGTCTTCCTAAAAAATAAAATTAAATGACAAATTAAATATCGCCCTTAGAGAATTGTGAAAGGTGATTTTTAGAACCTACCTTAAATGATTTCGGCAGAAAGCCCTAAATTTAATAATTTAGTACAGCGAGGTTTTAATTCTTCAAACTCACCAGTTTTTACTGCACATTTTCCTTTAAAGTGTACTAAATAAGCACATTGTTCTGCTTGTTCTGAAGTATGATTACAAACATCTATTAAAGAATCAATTACATGTTCAAAAGTATTGACATCATCATTAAATAAGATGATTTCATGTTGAAACATTTCTTGCTCAAGGAGAGCAAAATCTTCTTGTATTTTTTCTTTTGTACTCATTTTGATACTGCAAAAGTAATAAAATACTGTGTGATTCATATAAAAAAGAGGAAGTTTTTTAATTCTTCCCCTTTCAAATTCACTAATTCAAATACATAATTTTATTGTAGTATTAGTCTAAGTTGATAAAATCATCGGCATCTAATTCACCTGTATTTAATTTCACCAATTCTTCTAATTTAGATGCTATAAATGCATCTATTTTAGCATCTAAACCTTTTCTTTTTTGATCTGCAATTTTCAAATTACCTGGTAATACATATTGATTGTAGTAATAGAAAAAATAATTGTCAAAATTTCTAGGAGTTAAGTCGTATTGCCCTAAATACCACCCTAAACGAGTAGCTGAACGTCTTTGTCGTGGTGTACCGTGATGATCTGGACTTGAAGTGCTAAAATCTCCAATATCAAAAGCAAATGCAAAAGCAGGACCAGCTTCTGTCCATGTGGCATTATAACCATTTGGTCTCTTTAAATAATAACCTGCATAACCATCAGCCTCTAACTCAGTTGCTCTAACTGTATTTTCTTGTCTTGTTGGTAAATTATAACGATATTGTAATTGATGTCCGATTTCATGAGCTAGTATTGCGACTGGAGCAATTACTCCTTTTGATAATGCTTGACGATAAATATCTTCACCGTAATCAATTCTTCCAGAACTAAAGGATAAAGCATTAAACGTTGGTCCTGAATTGTCATGAATAAAGCTCAAGGGCACAGTTGGTATACCAAATAAACTAGCAATACGGCTATTATGTGCATAAATAAAATTGGTATGAGCTTGATTGATAATAAAATTATTTCTATAAGCATTAGGCCCCCAGTTGTTGTCTACAAATGAATAAACACAAGAAAAGTCTTTTTCAGATAATTGCTCAATAGCATTACTTTGCTCTAAATCAGTAGAAACATCTTCTTCCTGTTGACAGGAAAAAATAAATAAACTCATAATAATTAGCACGGAAATTTTTAGATAGTTAATCATAATTAAAAGTATTAGTTAAATATAAGTGTTTAGAATAAAAATTCTACACCCATTATAAACTTCAATTCTAAAGAATTTCTAAACTAAAGGGGTTTATACCTAAAATTCAACAAAATTATGAGAGATATTTTAATGCCACCCAATTATTTTTTTCAATAATTGAATCTAATTGGAATTGATACTTTGAAGCTTCAGCATCAATAAGCGGGATGTCTTCTTGGTAAAAACCACTGAGTAATAAAACACCTTTTTCATTCAAACAATTAGTATAAATATTGATATCATTCAATAAAATATTACGATTGATATTCGCAATAATGACATCATATTTTTTATTGATTAACAAAGATGCATCGCCTTGATACACATCTACTTTTTTACAATTGTTAAGTTCTAAATTGTCTAAAGTATTTTCATAACACCATTCATCAATATCAATAGCATCAATAAATTTTGCACCTCGTATTTCAGAAAAAATAGCTAAAATACCTGTGCCGCAACCCATGTCTAATACACGCTTATCTTCTAAATCTAAAGACAATAAATGTTGCACCATCATATGTGTAGTTTCATGATGCCCTGTACCAAAACTCATTTTTGGCTCAATAATAATCTCATATTTATGATCTGTCTTTTCATGAAAAGGAGCTCTAATACTCACCAAATCATCCACCTGAATAGGTTTAAAGTTTTTCTCCCATTCACTATTCCAATTGACTTGAGCAATTTCTTCAATAGTATAAGATATTTCAAATTCGTCAGATTGTAAAATTTGTATCTCATCTAAAATACTTTCTTGTTGTTCTTCTTTTTGGATGTAAGCAATTACTCCATCTTCATTTTCTACAAAGCTTTCAAAACCTGCATAACCTAATTCTGCGATGAGAATTTCTGTAGCAGGTTGTAATGGTGAAATGGTAAAATTATAGGCGATGTAAATCATTTTACTGTGAAGTATTAATAAAAAATGAGCTCATGTCCCCGAAGTTTCGGGGACAAACGGCAAAATAAATATTTTTTTAAGTCCTCTTTGGGGGATTATATCGCCTCAATCAAAGCCACAAAATCATCAGCATTTAAAGCAGCACCACCAATCAAACCCCCATCAACATCTTCTTTTGAGAAAATTTCTTTTGCATTGGCTGGTTTTACACTTCCTCCGTAAAGAATAGAAACATTTTTTGCAACATCACCATTGTATTTTTCAGCAACTAAACTACGTATAAAAGCGTGCATTTCTTGGGCTTGTTCAGGACTTGCCGTTTCGCCTGTACCAATTGCCCAAACAGGTTCATAAGCTAAAATTATAGCTTTCCAAGCATCTGCACTTAAATGAAATAATGCATTTTTAATCTGATTTTCAACCACCTTAAAATGATTTCCGTTTTTTCTATCTTCTAAAACTTCTCCAAAACAAAAAATAACTTCTAACTTATTTTTCAACGCTTGGTCTACCTTTTTCGCCAGTAAAGCATCCGTTTCGTCAAAATATTCTCTTCGCTCTGAATGCCCTAAAATAATCAGTTCTACACCAATAGATTTTAACATTTCAGCAGAAATTTCCCCTGTAAACGCTCCACTATCCGCTTGATGCATGTTTTGAGCAGCAACTTCAATGGATGATTTTTTTGTGCTTTTTGATACTCTTTGAAGATTTACATACGTTGGTGCTATAATTACACGCGTATTTTCAAGAGGTAAGTTTTTTATAGATTTTTTTAATGCTTTTACTAATTTTTTTGACTCAGGTAATGTTTTGTTCATTTTCCAGTTACCTGCTACTATTTTACTTCTCATGGTGTAGTTTTAAAATTAAAATACAAAGATAAAAATAAACTATGTAAAGAAACCTATGAAATTCTTACTTTTGCAAAACATTTTTTACCATTAAATGAATAAAAAACAACTTATTAAACAAATCAATACCAAAAAATCCTTTTTATGTATCGGTTTAGATGTTGATTTAGAAAAAATACCACAGCATTTATTAAAACTTGATGATCCTATATTTGAGTTTAACAAACAAATTATCGATGCTACACATCATTTAGCTGTAGCCTATAAACCTAATATTGCTTTTTATGAAGCCTACGGAATTAAAGGATGGCAAGCTTTACAAAAGACTATTAAATATTTAAATGATAATTACCCTGAAATTTTCACCATCGCTGATGCTAAACGAGGTGATATAGGTAATACCTCAACACGATATGCCAAGGCATTTTTTGAAGATTTAAATTTTGATTCTGTTACGGTTGCCCCATATATGGGTAGTGATTCTGTAGAGCCTTTTCTCGCCTTTAAGGATAAATTCACCATACTTTTAACTTTAACTTCAAATGCTGGTGGACTCGATTTTCAGGTTTTAAAAGATGAAAACGGATTAACATTGTATGAAAAAGTATTAAAACAGTCACGCTCTTGGAAAAACAGTGACCAACTCATGTATGTTGTTGGAGCTACACGCCCTGAATATTTTCAAAAAATTAGAAAAATTGTACCTCATCACTTTTTATTAGTACCAGGTATAGGGGCTCAAGGTGGTGATTTACAAGGTGTTTGTAAATATGGAATGAATGACGATATCGGATTGTTAATCAACTCTTCTCGTGGAATTATTTATGCTTCTAAAGGAACCGATTTTGCTAATAAAGCCATGGAAAGTGCTTTAAAATTACAACAAGAAATGGAGATTATTCTTAAATAAGTTATTACACAGAGAAACGCTGAGTTTTCACAGAGATTCACAGAGAGAATTAATTACTCTAAACAATAACACAAACTGAAGACTGCTAACTGCAACTGCCTACTGAACACTGC
>JGI24023J19991_10004028_pt1 | contig 10140 bp, 8 predicted proteins | sample Cruoilmetagenom1_FD_19991 | JGI IMG/M metagenome (IMG submission 19991)
TGGCAAGCGGCATGCCCAGCGCCATAGCCACCTGCTCTCCAAAACCTCTGCTTGCATTGAGAGCGAAGAGTTGCATGTCCATACTATAGGGCAAACGCGGTCGCGCAGGATTGATTGCGATCAAGGGGCAGGTGCAGGGCAACAACTACGACTGGCTCTCTGCCCCACAACCTGAACAATGCGTATAGAGTTTTGAGCCGATGTCTTCGCGATTTCATCCGCAACTGATCAACGATCCCTTTGGCGATCCGGGGCTCTATATCGAGCTCATGTTCGAAAAACGGGCAATCCTGTTCGACCTCGGCGACCTGACCCGACTACCGACGCGCAAGCTTTTGCGGCTCAGCGACGTCTTCATATCGCATATGCACATGGACCATTTCAGCGGCTTTGATCGCCTGTTGCGGGTGTTGCTGGGGCGCGAGCGGAGATTGCGGCTTTACGGCCCGCAGGGACTGATCGATGCGGTCGCTCACAAGCTGGCCGCCTACACATGGAATCTGGTCGCGAATTACGGCGCCGATCTCGTTCTGGTAGTGGCCGAACTGGATGGGAACCGCACGCTCCGTACAGTCGAGTTCCATTGCAAGACGGGTTTCCGCCCGGAAGACGGGCGCGTGGAAACGCCGAAGCACAGCCAACTTCTCACCGAGGAGAGCTTTTGCGTGCGTACGGCAATTCTCGACCATGCCATCCCGTGCCTTGCTTTTGCTCTAGAGGAACGGGTGCATGTCAATGTCTGGAAGAATCGGATCGAGGAGTTCGGCCTGCGCGTCGGTCCGTGGCTGAGGGACCTTAAGGAAGCCATAATGCGTGATGATCCAGACGACACAATCATTAAGGCTGAATGGGAGGAGGATGGCCGCATCGTGGAGCGAAGTCTTTCACTAGGCGAGCTTCGTGGGCGGGCGGCCACTGTCACGCCCGGCATCAAGATCGCCTATGTTGTCGATGCGATTGGCTCGCCAAATAATATCGAGAAGATCGTGACGCTTGCCGAAGATGCGACTGTCCTCTACATCGAGTCGGCTTTCCTGCATGAAGATGAGCCCCGCGCCCGAGAGCGGCACCATTTGACAGCCCGGCAGGCCGGCGAGATCGCACACGCCGCTGGCGTCCAGCGCCTCACCACCCTGCATTACTCGCCGCGCTACGAGGGGCGGGCCGAAGAGCTTGTGAGCGAGGCGGAGGCTGCCTTCCGGGGTGCCGGCGTCCGCGGGAGTTGAGCCATCATGTGTGCGGCTCCGGCTGAAATGTTGGTCATTGACGGATCGTATGGGGAAGGCGGTGGCCAGATCCTCAGAACCTCGCTTGCGCTTGCGGCCATAACCGGTCGCCCGCTGCGTATCGAACGGATTCGCGCCGGCCGCCGCAAACCGGGCCTTGCGGCGCAACATCTCACTGCGATCCGCGCCGCAGCGGCAATCTGCGGAGCCAAGCTGGAGGGCGATACACTAGGATCTGAAACCCTTGAATTCTTTCCAAGGTGTCCGCCCGCCTCGGGTAATTATCATTTCGACGTTGCCGAAGCCCGTGAGGGTGGCAGCGCAGGTGCCGCGGCGTTGGTGCTGCAAACCATCGCGCTTCCGCTTGTGCTTGCTCCTGGTGAAAGTTCGGTGACCGTCAAGGGCGGCACCCACGTGCCTTGGAGCCCGTCCTTTGACTATTTCGAGCATGTCTGGATGGAGATTCTGCGTCGGCTAGGGCTCAACGGGACCGCCCGGCTCGGCGCTTGGGGTTTCTTTCCCGCTGGCAGGGGGGAGATCACCCTCCGGCTCATCGGCGCGAGCAACGGCAGCGTCAAGGCCTTCATGCCCCTGACAGCTATGGAACGTGGGGGGCTTAAGGCAATAAACGGGCGTGCGGTGGCGGCCAGTCTCCCGGCACATATTGCCCAGCGCATGGCGGATAGGGCCGAGGCCCTGCTGCGCCCACTTGGGGTTCCGGTTACGATCAAGACCGAGCGTGTGCGTTCCCTCTCGCCCGGCGCCTGGATATTCCTGAGCACTGTCTACGACAGGACCGTATCCGGGTTCGGTGCGCTTGGCCGCCGGGGCAAACCCGCCGAGGAAGTTGCCGAGGAGTCCGTGGCGGAACTGTTTGATCACCATCGCAGAGGTGCGCTGCTGGACCGCCACCTGGCGGACCAGATGCTTTTGCCTCTTACGTTCGCTGACGGGGCGTCGGAATTCACCTGCTCTGCCGTGACCCGGCATTTGGAAACCAACGCCTGGGTGATCGGGCAATTCGATGCGGCTCGTGTCGAAATCGAGTCCGGACCCAATGGTGCCGGACACGTTAAGGTCATGCCCATTCGCTAGCCTGATGCGCTTGGAAAAACCTCATCGCAATTTGCGTCGGAATCGTATCAGGCCCGCCTCGTCCGCGGCTGAAGCCTCGATCTCTGACATCTTCCCCCGTTAATCGTTAAGCAGCGTGCGGGAACTACGCAAAATCTGTTCAGACTTGCGTCTGTCATAACGCACGTGCCGCCCTCGCGCATTGCAGGATTGACCAAAAGCTCCCAACCGACATTGAGAATCTTGGGTGTCGTCGTCAGCTGGTAGTGGATGAAGGTACTGTACGTTCTCGCGGCTATCGTCTTTGATATCCTGGCGCCGTACAAATGCTGGCCAGGAACCAGAGGAAGATGTCCACATCGCCTGTTGCCAGATCGATGCCGAGCTCTTCCGAATAGAGCGTACTTCTTTCGAGAGACCAGACGCTTGGTAGCGCTGCGGGGACTGTTGCCGGGAATCGTCTAGGGCGTCAGCATTGCAAATCTCATCAAGGTCCTGCGGCTAGGGGCTGCTATTCCCATTCGAGCGTCAGTGATTTGTCAGTCTCCAGCCGAACCCGGGTTCCAAATTTTTTTCCTTCTCGGTTCAGGACATCGAAAATCCAATCCGTATCGTCTTGCGACGCCCGGTTCAGGCAGAATTTGCGGATTTGAAGTGGCACCATTGTAAGTTGCTGCAGCGCGCCGTCTGACAGCCGAAGGTCCGGGAAATACATCAGCACAAGATCATCTCGGAACTCCTCGTAACCACGAATGCCTTCATAGTCGTCAAGGAAGTCACCGCAACCATAAAGGATCAGTTTGCCGTTATGGACTTCGATTGCCTTTGGGTGATGCGAGGAGTGACCCCAGACGATGTCGACGCCTGCCTCGTCAATCAGTTCATGCGCAAAGGCGCTCTGATCGCCGGAAATGTCATACCCCCAGTTCCTGCCCCAGTGGAGCGAAACGATGATGATGTCTCGGGGCTTTCTAATCGCGCGCATGTGTTTCGAGATCTGGCGGACGGTGTGGAGGGTCAAGTCAGGCAGGAAATTGATGCCAGGTCGCTCATCAGTGGCAGCCCACGCGCGCGGGACGCCGCTTGTCGGAGAGCCCAAGGCGACAATGACGACCCGTCCGCCCTGGACCGGAAGTATGGCCGGACGGCGCGCCTCATGAAGGTTGTGACCCGCGCCGACCCACGCCACTCCCGCGCCTTGCAGAGTTTTCAGTGTCTCCAGGAGGCCCTTTTCGCCCCAGTCCAATACGTGATTGTTGGCAAGGACACAGCAGTCCACTCGAGCCGCAGTGATCACCGGAACATTCCTTGGGCTCATTCTGTAGTTGATACCCTTATGTTGCACATCGCCGCTTGTCGTGATGGCCGTCTCCAGGTTGATCAGCCGGGCGGCAGGTCTCCGGCGGTCAAGCTGTGCCAGCGCGTCCCCCCACACATGGTTGAAGTCGACAGGCTTCGAGACCGGGCCATTGACCTCCTCGGCAAGCGCAACATAGTCGGCGGCCGACTTAACGTATTTTTCAAAAAGTTCCGGATTGCAGGGATGGGGCAGAATGTGATCGACACCACGGCCGGTCATCACATCTCCAGCCAGGAACAATGTTACCTGACCGGGCTCGCTAGTGGCCACCTGATTTGCGCGGCCTGTTTTTTGCGCCATTACGCATGCTGTCGGCCAACGGCAATCTCGCCGTTCAACCACTGCACGATCTGCCTGGACGCAGTGTCGAGTTCATATTGTGTCATGCCATCTCCGCAATGCGCGCGCCATGCCTGGAAACTCAATATCAGCCATCAATATTTCTACACTTGGCCTTGTTCCAAATGCTTGATCTGGCGCAATGCGGTTGGTTGTTTAATGCGCCATACAAAGCGCGGAATTGCGCTCTCATGATGCGCGGCCAGGGAGTTCCGGCTGATGATAGAGAGGGCTGACAAACGGACGGAACCCAATGCCGGATGGGAGTTGCTCCCGCATGATGCCGATGTGCGAATCCACGGTTGGGGATCAACGCCGGAGGCAACGTTCGAGCAGGTGGCTTTGGCACTCACCGCTGTAGTCACCGATGCCAAGGTGGCCGATGAGACGGCTGTGACCGTTACCTGCAAAGCCGAGAACATCGAGCTGCTGCTGGTCGAATGGCTGAACGCCATCATTTACGAAATGGCGGTCGGGCAGATGCTGTTCGGGCGCTTCGGGGTCGAAATCGACGGTACCCGCCTTAAAGGCACCTTATGGGGTGAACCGGCGGATCAAGTGCGGCATAGGCCTGCCTGCGAACCTAAGGGTGCAACCTATACGGCACTGCATGTGGCTCAGGATGCGGTCAACCGCTGGTCGGCAACCTGTGTTGTGGATGTTTGAGGGAGGTATGGGCGGTGGATCCCACGCGATTTACGAAAATTGACGACACGGCCTGGAAAATCGAGCCTACCGGGGACATGCGCGTGCCAGGCATCATTTATGCGGATGAGGAACTCATCTGCGGGATGGACGACAAGGTCTACGAGCAAACCGCTAATGTTGCGACCTTGCCCGGTATTGTGAAGGGGTTCCTTCGCCATGCCGGATGCCCATTGGGGCTATGGTTTCCCGATTGGCGGAGTCGCGGCGTTCGACCCGGACCACGGCGGCGTGGTCTCCGCGGGCGGTGTCGGGTTCGACGTCTCTTGCGGAGTGAGAACGATGCTCACGGCCCTCTCAGTATCTGACATTAGGTCAGTTCAGAAACCATTAGCAGATGCGCTTTTCGCAGCGGTCCCCGCAGGCGTCGGGAGCAAGGGCACGATCACGCTCGATTCAGAGCAGATGGACGCAATGCTGCACGGCGGTGCACGCTGGGCCGTGGAGCGCGGCTGGGGTGAGGCACATGACTTGGACCGCATCGAAGAACACGGGGAGATGGCTGGAGCGGATCCGGGTTGTGTCTCGGACCGGGCCAAGAAGCGTCAACGCCGCGAGATGGGTACGCTCGGTTCCGGCAACCACTACCTTGAAGTCCAAGCCGTCGAGGAAATTTTCGACTGTGGCGTGGCTAACGATTTTGGCCTCAAGCAAGGCCAAGTCATTGTCACCATCCACTGCGGTTCGCGCGGACTCGGTCACCAGATCGGAACGGAGTTTTTGCGTGACATGCTCCCCGCCGCAGCCAAGTTTGGAATCAAACTTCCCGACAGGGAACTCGCCTGCGCGCCGATCAATTCGGAAATCGGCACCCGTTATCTTGGGGCCATGCGTTCCGCCATAAATTGTGCACTCGCCAATCGCGAGATCATCGGTCATTTCGCACGGCAGGTTTTCACCCGCTTCTTTCCAGAGTGCGACCTGCAGTTGATGTTCGACGTTTCCCACAACACCTGCAAAGTTGAGACGCACACCATCGATGGCGAACCGCACAAGCTGTTCGTCCATCGCAAGGGAGCGACCAGGGCCTTTGGTCCTGGCCATCCCGATTTGCCGCCAGCGCTTCAGGATTCAGGGCAGCCAGTCCTGATCGGCGGCAGTATGGGAACGGGCTCATACGTGCTTACCGGCACCGCGATGAGTGAGGAGAAGGCGTTTTCCTCTGCCTGTCACGGAGCGGGCCGCGCCATGTCGCGCCATGCAGCGCTCAAGAAGTGGAGCGGTAGGCAGATTGTCGATGACCTGGCGGAGCGAGGTATCTTGATCCGCAGTCCTTCGCAGCGCGGCGTGGCTGAAGAAGCCCCTGGCGCGTATAAAGACGTCACGGCGGTGGTCCTGGCCGCGGAACATGCAGGTCTCGCCAGGCGCGTGGCGCGCCTCAGCCCACTTGTTTGCATCAAGGGTTGATGGCTCTTAGCCGGGGATCAAAGCCNGTGCGCACTGATGCCGATGACGGCCCCAGCCAAACTGAATCCTGTTCCCGATCATGGGTCACTGCTTGGTTTGGAACGGTCTCTAAAGCGGCCAAAAGACAGGCACAAGCCATACTAAAACAACAATTGTCAACGCCGTGAGCGGCAACCCAGCGCGAATGAAGTCTGAGAAACGGTATTTCCCGGGCCCGTAAACAAGAAGCGATGCTGGCTCCAGCGGTGTGATGAAGGAGAGGGACGCGGACAGGGTCACCAAGATGGCCACCGAACGCGGATCGACGCCCAACAGATCGGCGGAAGCGACTGCGATGGGTAAGACCACCAAGGCGGCGGCGGCATTGGACATCGGCTGGGTGAGCGCCACCGTTGCTACGCAAAACATGGTCAGTGTCGCGTAGATGCCGAGCGGCAGAGTGGATGCGACGATGAGGCGAGCAAGGAATTCTGCGGCACCGGTCTTTTGCATCGCAAACCCGAAGCTGGTCATGCCTGCAATGAGGATTAGGAGACGCCACTCGATCATGCTGTAGGCGTCTTCCATGGTGACACAGCGCATGAGAACCAGGCTAAGAACGGCAATGAGAAGCGCGATCGACAGCGGCATCACGCCTGTCGCACCCAAGAGGATTGTAAGGCAAAGTGTCGCCAGGGCGAGGACTCCCTGACGCTTCGTGGGAGCGTGTCTGTCGATCGGGACCAGTCCCCAAAGGTCGAGGTTGCCCTTCAACCGATCGAGGTTCTCTCTCGCCCCCTGCAGGAGAAGGACATCGCCGACCTTGAGTCGCATATTCTCGATCTGGGCTGGATAGGCTTGTCCCCGCCGGTAAATTGCAAGCACGGTCAGGCGAAATCGGTGGAAAAAATCGAGTTGCTTGATCGTCTTGCTGACCAGATGCGACTGGGGCATCAGCACCGCTTCGCCAATGGCAAGGTCGTGCCGCGACAGGTCTGCATCAATGAAATGCTCATCTGCTTCGATCGCTAAGGCGGGGTCACTCCTGCTCCGCATCAGGGCCTGTTCGGATCCCTTGACCACGATCCGTGTGGCGGCCCTGATCTTCCGCAGTGGATGCGCGGACAACCGTTCTCCCTCCTGGATCACGGCAAGCGGTATGAGGCCAAGCTGATCGAGCTTCAGATCACCGAGGGTCTTGCCGACCGCCGCCGACCTTTTTTTGGTCGGGACGAGGACGGACAGAAACCGCCGCAGATCATAGTCCTCGGTCAATGGTACCGGCCGTCTGGCCGGAATCAGCCGATAACCGACTACAACCATGTAGACGATGCCGGCGGATGCCAGAATGAGGCCGATGCCGGCAAATTCAAAGAGCGAGTAGGGCTCCAGACCGAGCTCGGTGACCATGCTGCTTCCCGCCAAGTTGGTCGAGGTTCCGATCAACGTGCATGATCCGCCAAGCATCGAGGCGTAGGCGAGTGGTATCAGAACCCGGCTCGGACTGATTTTGGCCTTGCGCGATAGCTCCAGCGCGGTCGGCATCAGGACTGCGGTTGCGCTGGTATTGCTGAAAAAGGCGGACAATGCCGCCGCCAGGATTGTGACACAGGCCAGAATCCAGCGCTCCCCCCGTTGCCCAAGCCGGTAGATGAGCTGGGCCAGCCAGTCTGTGACGCCGGTTCTGATCAGCGTTCCCGAGATAATGAAGATAGCGGCGAGAATAATGACGATGTCGTTGGCAAAGCCGGAAGACGCCTCCTGTGGGGTCAGGATGCCACTTAGGACCAGGACCGCAACGAGACTCAGAGTTACGACGTCGACCGACAGCCACTCGAAGGCAAACACGACCATCGCTGCCAGCAGCAGAAACAGAACCAACGCAATGTCGGGTGTCATAAACCTCCCCTCAATTTTCGTCGGTTACTCCCATCCGGACATACTCCCCAACCATAACCGCGAATGCTGTCTTAATTGAACCAATGCCTCAATGCGGGTGGGAGCATGACCTAGACTTGGTTCGGAGACGCCGGTCATCGTGACCTAACTCGAGTTTATGTGCCAGCTGCAAAGATGGTCCGCTCAGCATACAGTCCCGCAACTGGTCCATCCCTGCCGGATGCTCATCAAGGTAACTCAGAAGTCTCAGTGCTTGCGAGCCGGCTCAACAATTGATCCACATCAAGCTGACCTACGGTGCGAAGCGCTATTGGTTGGTTGTATTTTGATACTCAGGCATGAGGCCATGCGCATCGCGACATTCAATCTCGAAAGCCTGGATGTGCCGCCAAAAGCGGCCGTTTCGCTTGAGGATCGGATCGCTATTCTCCGCCCACAGGAAAGAAGGCAATGGATGCAGCCTGCGATGGTGTCTGGACCGTTGACAAGCTGCGCGCCGTTGGCGAGCGGGTTTGGACTCTTGAGCGTGTTTTCAATTTGGAGGCTGGCTTGACTAAGGCGGACGATACCCTGCCCGATCGCATGTTCAATGAACCCACGAAAGCCGGCGCCAACACGGGAGCTGTCTCACAGCTGAAAGCCATGCTGCCCGAGTACTATCAGCGGCGCGGTTGGACTGAGGATGGCGTGCCGACTGCTGAGAACCAAAACCGCCTGGCGCTGTGAGGCTACGGACGCCTAAAGCGTCATACTTTTGGTCGAGCATAGTCGCGTCGGTACTGCCCTGGTCACGCTCAAAGCACAGTTGTGCGGTCTGGCAGCGGTTCGAGAGAAACTATTCCCAACTTCTCCCAGAGCCATGAAACTGTCTGGAACATGGTCCAACATTCCAGAGCGAAGACAGGAAATCCAAGAAAGCCGAGCAACGGCATCTCGAAGTACCGATAACCTTCGAGCGGTCCGAGAAACGCCAGGTCATAGGTCCATTTGGCAACTGCCCAATAATTCCAGAATTCCCACAGCAAGCCGCAGGTGGCACCGGCACCGAGAAGCGCGAGGGTCCGTCCCCAGCGCCCGCTCTGCCAATCTCCCAGCAGGCTTGGTACCCCCAGGCGGTCGTTGATCGGATCCAAGAGCAGCAACCAGCCCAACCACAATGTCACGCTTCCGATGGGGGCCTGTACCGCAATGGGAAAAACAATGAACAACAGCCCCATGACAACGAAAAGACCGCGGGCTAACGGCCCGAAGCAAAGTTTCAATCCGCAGACCCGGTGCAAACCCAGCCCCTGGTAGAGATCGGCAAACAGAAACATGGCTGGGCAAATAGCGCCAAAAGCGAAGAAATACGCCGAATAGCGCGCCGTAAGATTTTCTGGGAGGCCATGATATTCCCACGCGGCCAAGAACGAAAAGTTGATCCAGTCAAACACAAGCCACAACGGAATGCTCGCCAAAAAGCATAGGACAAAGCGCTTCGGGCGATCGCGAACAGGCGACCCATGCGATGCTCGTAAGTCATGCCTGCGTTTGTTCTGAAGAACCAGAAGTCCATCGAGCAAGACCAGCACGGCCACCCAACAAATCGGTGTGGTGTAGACAGCAAACCAGCGAGCTAAAGTCTGTAATGGGCCTGTAGGTGATGTGAGTTCAGCATTCGGTATGATGCCCCATTCGCGCGACGAAACATCGATGAGCAATAGGATTTCGCATAAGAATATGATCGTCAGACCGAGTTTGAGGGTGACCGGCAATGTATCATTCGTGCTCAGGGTATCGCCACGCGCAGTCGTATTCCTAGGCATTCCTACCGTACTGTCCCGAACCTGGCCGGTATAGTGGATCCAGAGGTTCTTCTGTCGACCAAAGCTCCGACGATCCCAATAGACATTCCCCCGATGCTCCCTCGAACCGGCCCGAATGATAAGGCAAGACCGCGAATCGTAACATGAAAAAATCCCTTCTCTAGCCGCACGGTCTCGGACTTGGGAACCCGAGTGCCATCGCAGGCCCGAATTGGGTCGACCATTCTGCTATCCGAATTGATGATGTCTGCTTCTGGCAGATTTTGTTGATTTAGTCGGTTAGGCGCGGTTTTCGGTGTCCGCTTTTGTTAGAAGCGGACATTTCCGGTTGCCGCTCCCGGCTGTT
>JGI24023J19991_10004029_pt1 | contig 10135 bp, 7 predicted proteins | sample Cruoilmetagenom1_FD_19991 | JGI IMG/M metagenome (IMG submission 19991)
TCGCCTTTGCTCATACCGCCGTACAGCGACATGACGAGATCGTGTGCGTCGCTTCCCGGGTCGATTGGTCCGCCGATCTCGGGCACCCACAGGGTCAGTACCCACGGGTGTTTGTCGATGGGCCAGAGCATTCACCGCACCGCTATCACGCCGACGGTGGTCATCTCTGCATGTGGTACCCGCAAGACCCGGCCAGTCAACGATGGATCTTCAAAGACGGGCTCCTCTCATTGGTCGGCCAGATTCATGTGCATCTCATCAAGGAACACCTGTGGCGCGAACTTGGTGAGTGGCCTGGTGATGAAGTGCCCCACGAAGTCCCAATCGAACGAAAGGCATCGAACGAAAGGCACCCTGATGCTGCTCACACAGGCAACACCACTGGTAGAAGAAACATCACTCTGGGAGTCTGGTCTCGTAGCCGCAGTCATTGCCGCGGTGGTGGCGCTCGTTGGATTTTGGCTGACCGTCCGTGCCACGCGGTTGGACCGGCAGCGCCAGCTGTTTGCCGAAGCGTTTGGTGCTGTGACGGAGTACCGCGAATACCCGTTCATCGTGCGACGCCGGACCAGCGACACCGACCGTGGTGACATCACGACTGAACTTTCGACGATCCAAGCGTCGCTCAACAAGTACGTGGCGCTGCTGCGAGTTGAATCCAGTGAGGTCGGCGTCCACTACCAGAACCTCGTCGGTCAGACCCGTCGGATCGCCGGAACGGAGATTGCTGCAGGATGGGACATGCCTATCCGAAACAAAGGTGAGGAGATGCACGTTCAAGATGTGGATCTCAGCCCGCTGGTTGAGTTCGACGAAGCGTTCATTGCCGCAGTGAAGCGACACCTCAATGCCATACCGTCATGGGTACCAGGGCAGACCAAGGCGCCCTCAAAAATCGAGAAGGGCAGTAGAGCGATACAGAGTGGACGACCAACAGGCTCGTGATGAGATTGACGCCGAGTTGCTTCGACAACTCCGAGAGGGCGAGCTCAGCCGCGCCTGGGCCGAGATCGAAAGACACTACGGACAAATGATGCTCGACACTGCCAACGCCAAGCTCGGGTTCGCCGCTATCGACCTGGGCGCTGGCGTCATTGGCGCTAGGTCGGCGAACGACATCGAGCTGACCGACCTAGAGGCGGCGACCGGGTTCGAGTTCGTCAACCTGCTCGACTCCACCGTCGAGGCGCTGCTGATCGACGAGGCAACCCGCAAGGGCTGGGTCCAGCTCGTCAACCGGGTGCGCAAGGCATACAAGTCGCTGATGCCCGACCCCGCAGCGATCCGGGCAACGAAGCGGGTGTCGATCATCCGCAACGTCGCCAACAAGATGGCATCGCTGGCGGAGCAGGCCGACATCTCCGACGTCATGGACGGAGTGTCCGAGCTGCTCGACCGGTCGGTCGGGACTCGTGAGTACATCATCCGGGCTGCGGGCGAGGAACAGGCGCTGCTCGACCTGAACCAGATCGACTGGGAACAGCTCGCCATCACCTTCGCCGCCAACAAGCGCACCGCCGCAAAGGCCGTCGAGCGCGAGTTCGAGAAGCAGATCGACGATGCGGTCCGAAAGAACCCGACGGTCATCCACTTGGCCGAGCGGCTGCGCCGGCTCATCGCCGACTACAACGCCGGCACCCTGAACGCCGAGGAATACCTGCGGCGCCTGGCTCAGCTGCACGGATCGCTCGACGACCACCAGCGCCGGGTGATCGAGGAGGAGCTGACCGAGGCCGAGCTGGCCATCTTCGACTTGCTGACCAAGCCCGCCCCGGAGCTGACCGATGGCGAGATGCGAAAGGTGCGAGCTGCGGCCCAGCGACTGCTCGCCCACATCGAGGAGACGCTCGTCCTCGACTGGAAGAAGAAGGAAGAGAGCAAGGCGGCGCTGCGCGTGGCGATCCGCCGCGTGCTCGACGACGAACTGCCCGAGGCATACGGGCGGGAGATCTTCGACGAAAAGCGCCAAGCGATCTACGAACACATCTACGCCAGCTTCGGAAACGATGGCGAGAGCGTCTACGACGGCATGACCGTCATGGCGCCGGCGCCGGTAGCGACCTTGCCCACGACCGAGGAGGACGTCACCGACGCGGACGTCGACCAGGCCGACGCCGAGCGCTTCGCCCGGATGATCGAGGAGCTGTACGGGACTCGCGAGACCTGGGCGCTCCCGCTCGAGCGGCTGATGGCCGGCGAGGAGAGCGAGGTCGTCGAGTTCAAGACCAGCGCCCGTTGGGACACCGACGGCCAGGTCACCAAGAAGGCACCGGCGGTGATCACCAAGACCATCGCCGGCTTCGCCAACGCCAAGGGCGGAACGCTGTTGATCGGCGTGAACGACAAGGGCGGGGCTGTCGGGCTGAGACCCGACTACGAGACCTTCAGTGACCGCCACGACATCGACAAATGGCTGAACTGGCTGACCGACATCATCATCAACCACCTCGGCCGTGGCGTGTTGTGGCGCCTCCGTGTGCGCATCCACGTCGTCGAGGACAAAGAGATCTGCCGCATCGACATCCCCGCACTCTCTGCACCGACGTGGTCGGCGGCGGGCAAGGGCAACCCGGTGCTGTTCGAGCGCCTGCCGAACTCAACCAGAGCCGTTCCAGTCAACGAGATCGAGGCGCTTCTCACAGAGCGGTTTGGAGGCGCCGATGGTTGAGTTCGTGGATGAACAGCAACCCAGTGCCGGGACCCGGCGACTCATCGAAAAGGCGGTCGATCGTTGGCGGTCGCAGCTTGTCGACCTTACCGGCCGAAACCGGCTCATCTACTACCGCGAACTGAAGACTGGCACTCTCAATCTCCAGGCAGCTGACCCGCTACGAGTCGAGGCGTTGTTCGACGGAAGAAGGGTGCGTCTATCGGAGCTCTACCGTCCTCCGCCGCCTCTCGATGGCGAAACGGATGATCCGCCCGATGACTCGCTGTTCGACGATGCCACGAAGCGAATCCGGGCCATCGCCCGCACCGGACTCGCCAACTTCGAGGAACGAGGGATCGGCACGATCTTCCTCACGTCACATCTCGCGACGTGGGACGCCGGGTCCACCAGCAGCGCCACGCCGAATGCGCCGGTATTGCTCGTCCCCGTGGAGGTCCACTCCCTTGGTGGCAGCCAGCGCGACTTCGAGCTCGAGCTGGCAGGGGAGTGGGAGGTCAACCAGACCCTGGTCATCTTCTGGAGCGAAGTGTTCGGAGCTCAGCTCGACCCTGGCGAACTGAGCGGCCTGGTGGAGAACCAGTCTGCTGATCTCGCCCGACTCGCTGAGGGCGTGATCAAGCTGGGGCGCGACACCGGGCTCATCCCGCGGCTTGAACTCGGTGACGGCCAACTCATCGGGAACTTCCACTACACGAAGCTCCCGATGGTGAAGGATCTCGAGGGCGCCATCGACGTTCTCGCAGCGAACGACATCATCGCCGCTATCGCAGGAGACGGCCCAGCGACGACCCGGGTTCGCGCGGAGAACGCAGCCAGTGACATCAGCCCGAAGATCCCCGACTTCATCCCGCCGGAGGACGAGTTTCTCATCCTCGACGCGGACTCCTCGCAGTCTCACGTGATCAACACCGTGATAGCCGAGCGGTCCACGATCATCGAAGGACCTCCGGGCACAGGCAAGTCGCAGACGATCAGCAATCTTGTTGCCTCCCTCGCCGCTCGCGGGAAGAGCGTCCTGTTCGTCGCCGAGAAGCGCGCTGCTATCGAAGCGGTCCTCAAGCGACTGGAAGCCGTCGGTCTGTCTGAGCTCGCACTTGATCTTCACACCGGCGTCATCCGGAAGAAGGATTTGGCCCAGGCGCTCAACGCCAGCCTGACCACGATCACCACAACCTCCCGACCCAATGTGGGCCGCGAGCAGGCCGAACTCCGTCAGCTCCGCGAGCAACTCGTGGAGTACGAACGGGAACTGCACCGACCAGTTGAGCCCTGGGACCAAAGTAGTTACGACGTGAACTCGAGGCTGCTGAGCTACGCCGACGCCCCACATGTCGACCTCGACGCGAGCGTGGTGGAGCGATTGACCGACGAGGAGGTTGTGCACGTCGCCGATCTCCTCGAGCGGTGGGCAGCCAACCGAAAGTCGATCGACTGGGACAACCCGTGGGTGGATGCCAACCTCGCTGAGGAAGACCGGGTCGATCTGCTCACCGGGCTCGTTCGGCAGCTCCGGAGTAACGACCTGCCGCGCGCAGAACAGGCGCTTTCGGCTGTCGAAGAAGAGTTGGGTCTCGACATCTTCTCCCGCTCGCTGCACGAGCTACAGACGATGCTCGTGGTGTGCGAGGCCGCTTCGGCAGTTCGCTCTTGCTATGGATCCCAGATCTGGGAACTCGATCTTGATCGAACCGCGGAAACTGTGGCCGGCAAGCGTCTCTTCCGTGGAGGAGGTCGGGACTATCGCGAAGCCAAGCGGGCCCTGAAGGCGCTTCAGACTCGCCGGATCTCCAAGTCAGAGCGCAGGCGCCTCGTTCACGACGCAGCGAGGGCAGCAGCAGGATGGGACGAGCTCGCGCTGGATGGCGTGCCCCGCGACGCTGGCTTACGGCAGATGCTGAGCGAAGCACTCACAGCGGTGCTGTCCACAACGAGTGAGCTCGAGGAAGTGCTGCCGCCCCGGCTGGAGGACATCACGCTCGGGGGCCTGGGGAGCGCGGTCACGCAACTCGCTGATACCGAGGATGTCGCCATACTCATTGTGCAGACGGCGGCGCTTCGGTCTCAGCTCTCCGCTGAAGGTGTCGAGCCCCTCCTGACCCTGGTCGAACAAGGCGGGGCCCATGAGGACGCTGCGCGACGGATTCTCGAGCACAGCATCCTCCGTGGACGCAAGCGCGCCATCGACGCACGGAACCCGGTCCTCAACACCTTCCGGTCCGAGGACCAGCAGCGGCGGGCAGGGCAGTACGCCGCCGCAGACCGATGGCATTTGGAGTCGGCGGTTGAGCGTGTGATGCGAGAGGTCGCGGAGCGGGCGTTAGAGGCGCNAAACCAACACGCCGACCAGAACGCTGTTGTAGAGCGTGAAGCCAAGAAGAAGACTCGCCACAAGACGCTTCGCCAGCTTCAATCCGNGGCCGGCCATGTTCTGACCGCGCTGAAGCCTTGCTGGATGATGTCGCCTCTCATGGTTGCGCAGTCACTACCGGCAGAACCGTTGTTCGACTACGTCGTCTTCGACGAGGCGTCACAGATCCGACCAGAGGAAGCGATCTCCGCCATCGCCCGAGGTCGCAATCTCGTCGTGGCCGGCGACCGACGCCAGCTGCCTCCGTCGGCCTTCTTCGACACCACCACCGCCGACGTCGATGAGTACGACGAAGAGGACGAGACCGTCGACGCGCTCACCGCCGGCTACCAGTCGATTCTCGACGTGACCGGCGCCCTGCTGCCGGCGAGGATGCTCACCTGGCACTATCGCTCACGCGACGAGCGCCTGATCGCTCTGTCGAACGATCATATCTACGGGGGAAGCCTCACTACGTTCCCGGGTGCCCAGCAGGTCTCGCCGGTGACATTCCACAGAGTGGACCACACGCCTGGTGGCACAGATGAGATCCGGTCGAATCCCACGGAGGTAGCGCGAGTTGTCGACCTCATGGTCGAACATGCGAGGCAGCGCCCCGAAGAGTCACTCGGGGTGATCGCCTTCGGGCAGCACCACGCAACGGCAATCGAGGACGCGCTACGCGAGCGCCTGACGGTCGAAGCGTCCACAGACCTCGACGACTTCTTCGACGAGGCCAATCCCGAGCGGGTGTTCGTCAAGAACATCGAGAGGGTCCAGGGCGATGAGCGTGACGCGATCATCCTGTCCATTGGCTATGGCAAAGACCTGAACGGGCGGGTGCCTCATCGCTTCGGCCCAGTGAATAAGGACGGCGGCGAACGGCGCATCAATGTCGCAGCCTCCCGGGCACGGTCGCGGATGGCGGTCGTTGCCTCCATCGGCTCGGACGATCTCGACACCGGGGCCCTCGGCAAGGGCCCGCAGCTGCTCCAGCATCTTCTCCGATTTGCTGAAACGAGTGGGAACGACACCGGCGCGTTCGAGACCCGGCACAGCCTCAACGCGTTCGAGCTCGCGGTGAAGCTCGAGTTGGAGAAGCTCGGCCTGCGTCCCATCTGCCAGTACGGGGTCTCGGGCTTTCGCATCGATTTCGCCCTGCCGCATCCGGACAATGACGGCCGCATGGTGCTCGCTGTCGAGGCCGACGGCGCCAGCTACCACTCCAGCGAGACCGCTCGGGACCGCGACCGGCTCCGTCAGCAGATACTCGAAGACAAAGGCTGGCGTTTCCACCGAATCTGGTCGACCGCGTTCTTCAAGGACCCGGAAGGTGAGGCAGCCAAAGTGAGAGCCGCGTACGACCGGGCACTCCGGGGCGAGCCGGACGAGCTGCTGACGCCTTTCTCCGCCGGCAGATCGGGCGATTCCGCCGAGCGCGAAGCGACGAGACCGAGAATTCGCAAAGGGATCCCGATCGACCGACACGACCACAGGAAACTGGTCGCCCTCGTCCGCTGGGTCACGAACAACGGCGAGAACCTGTTGACCGAGGATGAGATCAAGGAACGCATGAAGGAAGAGCTTGGCTACCAGCGGCTCGGCTCGAAGATCAACGACGCGTTCACACGCGCTATCAGAAACGCAGGATGAGGAGACTCAGTGACACCAACCTTGTATAGAGACACCGGCTTCCCTCACTCATCTGGTCGAGGACATCAAGCATGGCAACATCGCTCTGCCGGACATCCAGCGGCCATTCGTGTGGTCGTCGGCCAAGACACGCGATCTCTTCGACTCGCTGTACCGGGGTTACCCCGTCGGAACGCTCATGTTCTGGGAGACCGGTATCGACGTCGGCACCCGACAGGTTGGCGGCGGCGACAACGAGAAGGTGGCCAAGCTCCTCATCGTCGACGGCCAGCAGCGTCTCACCTCGCTTTATGCCGTCCTCACGGGGAAGCCGGTACTGACCAAGACGTTCGAAGGAGAAGCGGATCCGAGTCGCGTTCCGGCCCGCCGATGAGACCTTCGAGGTAACCGACGCCGCTATCGAGAAGGACCCCGAGTTTCTTCCCGACATCACGGCACTCTGGGATGAAGGCTACCGACCGAGTGTTCGCCGCTTCCTTGCCCGTCTCGCAGAAGGCCGTGGCGTCGAGCTCACCGAGGACGAAGAAGACGAACTCGAGGACCGAATCGACCGGGTGTATGACCTTCAGAACTTCCGCTTCCAGGTGGTCGAGCTGAACTCCAGCGCGGACGAGGAACAGGTGGCAGACATCTTTGTCCGGATCAACTCCGAAGGTGTGAAGCTGAACCAAGCGGACTTCATCCTCACGCTTATGTCGGTCCACTGGGAGAAGGGCCGCAGCGAGCTGGAACAGTTCTGTCGAGACGTAGTCGACCCGAAGGTCACGGGCCCGTCGCCGAAGAACGCGTTCATTGAACCGAGCCCCGATCAGCTCCTTCGGGCGGGGGTCGGGCTCGCCTTTCGGCGCGGTCGTCTCCAGCACGTCTATAGCATTCTTCGCGGTAAGGATCTTGAAACGGGCGACGTCTCGGCCGACCGCCGGACAGCGCAGTTCGAGGAGCTTCGCCGCGCACAGGACGATGTGATCGACCTGACGAACTGGCATGAATACCTGAAGTGCCTCACTCACGCCGGATTCCGCAGCCGTCGAATGGTGACTTCGGAGACAGCGCTGATCTACACGTACCTCCTGTGGCTCATCGGCAAGCGCGACTTCGGCCTCGATCTCAAGACGCTTCGCGCCGTCATTGCCCGCTGGTTCTTCATGGCCCACACGACGGGCCGGTACACGTCCTCGTCGGAAAGCACCATCGAGGCCGACCTCGGTCGCATTGTCGCCCTCGAGCCCGGCGACGGCGCGGCGTTCTGCGCCGAGCTAGATCGAATCGTGCGCTCGAACTTCACCGGCGACTACTGGGACATCTCGCTACCCAACCGGTTGGACACGTCGTCGGCGCGGTCGCCGGTTCTCTTCGCCTACTGGGCGGCACTGAATCTGTTGGACGCCGAGCTGTTGTTCAGTGACCTGCGGATCAGGGAGCTGCTCGATCCGGCGGTGACCGCCCCCCGATCGATCGAACGACACCACCTGTTCCCCAAGGCGTACCTGGCGGCGAAGGGAGTCTCGAACACGCGGCAGGTGAACGCCATTGCGAACATGGCATTCCTTGACTGGCCCGAGAACGCAACGATCAGTGCGGACGACCCGTTGGAGTACTGGCCGACCATGGCCGCAACCGTTGACCCTGACCGCCTCAAGCGCCAGGCGTACTGGCATGCGCTACCAGTTGGCTGGGAGCAGCTCGACTACCCAACTTTCCTGGAGCGCCGCCGCGATCTGATCGCGAATGGTCGTGCGCGACGGCTTCTCCCGGCTCTGGGACGACAAGGCTGCGCCTGAACCCTCCTCAGACCTCGCAGACCTCCTTGCTGTCGGTGAGTCACAGACCGTTGAGTACAAGTCGACGGCTCGGTGGAACGTCCACACCGGCCAGGCCGACAAGAAGATGGAGCACGTCATCACCAAGACTGTTTGCGGCTTCCTCAATGCTGAAGGCGGATCGCTCCTGGTCGGCGTCGACGACGACGCCAATGTGCTCGGTCTCGGCGACGACATGCAGACGCTCGGGAACAAGGCCAATCGGGACGGATACGAACTGTTTCTCCGCCAGCACCTCGACAGCAACCTCTCCGTTCAGACCGCCGGGATCGTCCGGATCAGCTTCGAGCAATTTGGCGAAGCCGACGTGTGTGTCGTGTCGGTCGCTGCGTCCGGCAAGCCGGTCTTCTCCAAACCTCATGAGGGCGGCCAGGGCCCGACAGAGTTCTGGGTCCGAATCGGCAACGCGACCAAGCAGCTTCACGGAGACGACATGATCGAGTACCAGTCCGATCACTGGGGATGAGCGTGGAGTCCATCACACCTCGCCCGTACTTCGGAGGCCCGAGCGTGCACACGCTGCGGATAGAGCTTCTGCACATGGAGCCGACAGTGTGGCGGCGGGTCGTGGTGCCGTCGGAGACGAAGCTCCCGAAGTTCAACCGGATTCTGGAAGCCGTGATGGGCTGGGAGGGCTACCACCTGCATATGTTCGAGATCGCCGACCTGCGGATCGGCGCGCCCGACGAAGAGGATGACGACGTGATCGACGAGCGGCGGATTACGGTCAAGCAGTTGTTGCCGNGGGTCGGTTCACAGGTGCAGTGGGCTTATGACTTCGGCGACAACTGGCAGCANGACGTGGTGGTCGAGGCCATCGAGGAACCGTCGCCCGACGTCCGCTATCCGATCTGCACCGATGGCGAACGGGCGTGCCCGCCGGAGGACTGTGGCGGCGTAAGTGGCTATGAGGATTTGCGTGAGGTGCTGGCCGATCCCGCTCACCCGGACCATGAGCATCTCCGGGAGTGGGCCGGCGCCGGCTTCGATGCCGACGTGTTCGATCAGGTTGCGGTGACAAAGCGTCTCCGCCGGGTCCGGTAGGCCGCAGTCGTGGTGCCACGGATCACCTACGAACAGTCGGGCGCCCAGGTTCGTGAGCTGTGGGACCGAGTCGATGCTGCCGGCAAGGCGCTCGAGCGCGAAGGCACGCTGGACGCCTACCGGGCGTTGCTTGACCATCTGTGCGCGCACCATCAAGTGATCGATCACGAGGTGCTCGACGAGATCCACCGTGTGCTGCGCGAACTCGAGCGGTACGACGAGGCGATCCAGGCCAAGCGGGAAGCGATTGCCGNTGGCTACCGGTCGANGCCCGACCCTGAGGCCGACATCGNCGAGACGCTCGTCGAGGCCGGTCGACGCAGCGAGGCTGACGCGTTGTACGCNGAACTGCGCNAGCGGGATCCCGATGACGTGTGGCTCTACAACTCGGCCGGTTGGGCTTACGGGCGGGTCGATGACCCCGAGGCCCTGCGTTGGCTGCTCGACGGTATCGACGTTGCCATCGAGACCGGTGACCCCGACCAGGTGATCGGGCAGCTCCTCGACATGACCCGCGACTGCTGGGACCGTGTCGGCGCAGCCCATGACGCCGACCTGATCGCGCGGGTCGAAGCATTCCGACGCGACTGGGTACGTCCG
>JGI24023J19991_10004030_pt1 | contig 10135 bp, 7 predicted proteins | sample Cruoilmetagenom1_FD_19991 | JGI IMG/M metagenome (IMG submission 19991)
CAATCTGATAGAGAAACGCTATGACCGCATCATTGACATCATAGACTGATATTATAAAACCTTCATTAAATGCCTCTCGTATTAACTCTATTTCTTCCTGTGTAAGGTCCTGAATAAACAACCCGTCCAAGTGAATATGGTTGGGTTCGCCTTCATGCTCACCTATGTCCATAGCGTTCCTGAGATCTATGAGCGCTTCTTCTCGGTGATCACCTAAAACTACTCCGTGTATAGAATTGCCGCCGTTGTTATTGTTATTGCAGCCTCCAACGGTAAAGATCGACAAGACAAATAATGCTAGGATTAAACAAATAAACCTAAAACGGTAAATACGATAATTGAGTTGATTCATATAGCTTCCTCCCTACCAAAAGTTAACTATTAACGGCTCTGAGTTTTATTTCCGGACTTGTAAAGGGAGTAGAAGCAGTGGCTTTAACTTCTTGTGCCATAAAAAAGAAAATTAGAGTAAGAATAAAAAATACTAAAAACAGATAAGCTCTATTCCCAATACTTATATTCTATCCATATCCTTTTACTAGCCGGTGTAAAAAAACTTATTAATATGCTCTTTATCATGAACTGAAACTTCTTTGCCAGCTCTATTTTATTTAGATATATAAATACTTTTTCTGATTATAGTTTATCAATACCTACCATTGCTATATACAAACTCTATCACAAGATTATAATTCAATGCAATAGCGTATAATCGAACAAGTGTTAGAACATCAAGCCTGATGACTTGTCGCATACTGGAAGGAAACGCTTCATTTTTCAGCTCTATGGCTTCATAAGCCAGATAAATTAAATTCCGTTATTGTGATTACAATGTAAGTACATTATGCTCTCCTTAGTACCATGGAAACCGTAAAGCTCGGCATACCAATTTCTCTTAGTGGAAGATACAGCGTTCAGGCGACCGAGAGCTTTCAGGGCTTACAGCTATTCGTCTCGGATGTAAATGAAGTGGGCGGGTTATTAATTCCCGATCTTGGGAAAAAAGTACCACTAGAGCTTGTACATTATGACGACGAAAGCTCAGTAGAAAGGTGTAAAGAGCTGACTGAGAAGCTCATTGTCAACGATGGCGTCGATATACTTCTTGGTCCCTATTCAAGCTCACTCGCTCTGGCTGCAGCTGAAGTAGCTGAGGCCCACGGAAAGACACTGTGGAACCATGGAGGCTCGACAGATGAGATTGAGAAGAGAGGGTTTTCTTGCGTTATCAGCAGCATTTCCCCTGCTAGCTCATATATGCGGGGGATTCTGAACCTCATAAGAAATAACGACAGCAATGCACGAAAGGTGGCTCTACTAAGCGCAAAAGACAGCGGGTTTTCGCGGAATATTGCAACCGGCGCTAAGGCGCAGGCGGAAAAGCTAGGTTTTGAAGCCAAGGATTTTACCTTTAAAACCGGAGAGCGGGACTTAAGCGCCTTGATAGAGGAGGTAAAGAAATATCATCCCGAAGTGATTTTAAGCATGGGGCGTGCCGAGGACGATATTGCAGTAGCAAAAGAGTTGGAATGGCAAAGAATTAAGCTTAAAGCCGCTGGGCTCGTTGTCGCTTCAATTAAGCTCTTCCGTGACACATTCGGGGGCTATTCAGAAGGGTTCATATCTGTCAGCCAGTGGGAGAGGGGGCTAAGGGTGGAGCCAGATATAGGACCCACGCCAATCGAGTTCTCGGACCGCTTTACTTCTGTATACAGAAAAGAGCCCGACTATGTAGCAGCTCAAGGATATCACATCGGGCTCGTCATAAAACATTGCATACTCGTTTCTGGTACTTTAAATGACGAAGCGCTGAGGGAAACCGCCAAAAATACTGAGTTGCAAACTTTATACGGCTTATTCAAGACCGACTCTTCAGGTAATCAGAGGGGGCATGAAACAGTCGTTGTCCAGTGGCAGAACGCTCGTAAGGTTATTGTTTATCCCGAGCTATATAAAGAAGCGCAACTTATTTATCCACTCTAGTAAATCAGATAACACTAACCCAGATTAATGCTGTATTCTTATTATTGTCATGGACGAGTTAGCGGAAAAAATTGCCGATGCAAGGGACAGACTGAGCGGGGCTGCGAGTATTATTGTACTCACCGGGGCCGGTATATCTGCTGAGAGCGGAATCCCCACATTCAGGGGAGAGGAAGGGTTATGGCAGAACTTCAGGCCCGAAGAGCTGGCCACTCCCGAGGCCTTTTGGAAAGACCCCAAGCTCGTCTGGGAATGGTATGAGTGGAGACGCAATATCGTAAAGCAAGCAAAGCCTAACCCCGGCCACTACGCTCTTGCCGAGCTTGAATCTGAGACGCATAATTTCACCCTTGTTACTCAAAATATCGATGGTCTTCATCAAATGTCCGGGAACAGAAATATTGTAGAGATTCACGGTAACCTATGGCAGGTGCGCTGCACTAAATGCGGCGACATCGTGGAGAACCATGACGTACCCATGGCCGAGCTTCCGCCCAGGTGTCAAAAGTGCGGAGAGATAGGGCGTCCTAATGTGGTCTGGTTTAATGAAGTGATACCCATGGAGGTTATAGACCGCTCGCTTAAGGCCATTGAGGAGTGCGATGTAATGTTAATTATAGGTACTTCGGGTATTGTCGAGCCAGCTGCATCCATGGGACTGGTCGCCAAACAAACGGGTAAATGTGTAATTGAAATTAATCTTGAAATGACCCCAAGCTCCCCTCTGTACGACCTCACTTTGCTCGGCAAATCGGGCGAGATACTGCCGCTACTCTACACGACCGAGCGGACTTACAGCTAGGGTAGGGGATCTGTTCCTCAATTAAAGTCTATGGATTTATTCCCGGCAAGCCTTAGGGCTACTTTAATTGCCGAAATCATGCTGGTAGGGTCGGCGTTTCCGTCCCATGCTATGTCAAATGCCGTTCCGTGATCAGGAGATGTCCTGATTATAGGCAGTCCGAGCGTGACGTTTACCCCGTCTTCGAAGGAAAGCATCTTAAACGGCACTAGTCCCTGGTCGTGGTACATTGCCACTACAGCGTCCCATGTGCCCTGGTTTGCGTAGTAAAATAGAGTGTCGGCTGGCATTGGTCCTGTCACGTCTATCCCAATTTCTCTTGCCTTTGAAACTGCGGGCTCGATGCTCTCTATTTCTTCTCTCCCGAACACCCCGGACTCCCCTGCGTGAGGGTTCAGACCGCATACAGCAATCTTGGGCTCAGGGATTTTAAAAAGGTTTATTAGTGAATCGTTTGCGGTGAGTATGGTGGAAAAGACTCTATCCAAAGTTATTAGCCCTGGAACATTGGCTAAGGCTGTATGTATTGTCACAAGCGCTACCCTGAAACTCGGGCCCTCAAACATCATTACCGCCTCTTCCGAATTCGTCAGGTCAGCTAGCATCTCCGTATGCCCCGGATAGGTGGACCCTGCCATGTGTATGGACTCTTTACATATGGGTGCGGTTACTATTGCGTCAATCTCTTTGTTAACCGCCGACTCTACGGCTTTTTCAATATATGCAAGGCTGGCCCTTCCCGAAGCCTCATCCGCTTTCCCAGGCATCAGATCCTCAATTCTAAAATCCCCTGCCTCTATCAGCTCGCATTCTACCTTGCGACCCACAAGCTTCTCAGCCCTTTCAAGCACCCGGGCGCTCCCAAAGACTACCGGCTCGCAGAGCTCCCGTATTTCTTCAGACCCAAGAGCCTTAACCACAATCTCGGGCCCGATGCCGTTTAATTCTCCCATTGTTATTCCTATCTTAGGTTTCTTACTCATAACTTTATCTCGAGCAGGAAATTTAAACGCTTAAATTAAATAACCTCTCCGTATTGGCACGGGTGATTTCTGCTAATTCCTCAAGCACTACGCCCCTTACCTCGGCTACAGTCTCCGCTACGTGTCTCACATAAGAGGGCTCGTTTGGCTTTCCCCTATGGGGTACAGGAGCCAGGTATGGGGAGTCTGTTTCCACCAGGATCCTGTCCTCTGGAATATTCTTTGCCGCGTCCCTGTTTTCCTCAGACTTTTTAAAAGTTACTATGCCCGAAAATGAAATATAAAACCCGAGGTCCAGATAAACCTTTGCCTGTGCATAATCCCCTGTGAAACAGTGAATTACCCCGGTTTTTGAGGATATATCCTCTGTCTTTAAAATTTCTGCTAAATCCTTGTCCGCATCCCTTACATGTATCACAATCGGAAGCCCATGTTTTTTGCCGAGATTAATATGCTCGATGAGAGATTTCTTTTGTACCTCTTTTTCAGAATTCATATAGAAATAATCTAGACCCGTTTCGCCCACCGCGACAACCTTGGGTTCTTCTATGAGAGATTCGAGCTCTCTGATTACTTCTTCATTGGTTGTACTTGCGTTGTGCGGATGGATGCCCACAGCCGCATAAATATTTTCATTCGTGCGGGCTATTTCTAAAGTATCGGCGGATGAGCTCAAGCTCGAAGATATTGCGATTATTTTTTCAACTCCCGCTTCCCGGGCTCTTTTGAGCACTGCGGGTAATTCTTCAAGGGAATCCAGATGGGCATGGCTGTCAATCAGCATTATTTGTCGGATTTGTCTTTTATTAGCTCAAGTGATGGAGATGAGGAGTCGGATTTGTCTCCTCCCTTTTCTTTTAACAGGTCCTTTAGCTCACTCATAAACTGGTTTACGTCTTTAAACGAGCGGTATACCGAGGCGAACCTTACGTAGGCTACTTCATCTATTTCATAGAGTTTACTTATTACTCTCTCCCCAATTTCAGTACTGTCTATCTCACGGTCTCCCCTTTCCTGAAATTCCCTTTCAAGCGCCGATACGAAGCTCTCGATCACGTCCATACTGATCGGTCTTTTCTCACACGCCTTTGTCATTCCGGACACTATTTTGCCGCGGTCAAACGGCTCCCTCACCCCGTCTTTTTTAATAATCATGAGCTCTACTTCTTCTACTCTTTCATAAGTTGTAAAACGGCTTGCGCAGTCAAGACATTCTCGTCTGCGCCTAATAGAGGTCTCGTCTTTCGCGAGGCGGGAATCTATAACTTTACTTTCGAGGCTTGAGCAAAAAGGACATTTCATCTAGGTCAGCCTGTGTGAGTAAATCGGGAATTTTTTGCAAAGCTCCCGCACGTCGTCTTTTATACGGGATAGAACCTTTTCATTGCCGGGATTGTTCAGAGCTTCTCTCATGAATGCCGAGATAATTTCCATCTCTTTTTCTTTCATTCCCCTCGTGGTTACAGCCGGGGTGCCTATCCTTATTCCGCTCGCTACTGCCGGGGGCCTTGGGTCAAATGGTATGGCGTTTTTGTTCGCTGTAATCCCCGCCTGCTCGAGTGTTTCCTCGGCAATCTGCCCGGTAAGCTCCGTATCTCTCAGGTCTACCAGCATGAGGTGTGTGTCTGTGCCTCCGGAGACGAGCTTCAGTCCGCCCTCTGACATACATTCCCCTAGGCGCTTTGCGTTTTTGACTATTTGATTCTGGTATTCTTTAAACTCTGGCTGGAGCGCCTCTTTAAACGCTACTGCTTTTGCCGCTATTACGTGCATCAGCGGGCCCCCTTGCGTTCCAGGGAACACCCTGCTGTTGATTTTCTTTCTGTGCTCTTCTTTCATCATGATCATACCGCCCCTTGGGCCCCTTAGAGTCTTATGGGTGGTTGTGGTTACATAATCGCAGTGGGGCACGGGGTTTGAGTAAAGGCCTGCAACTACAAGGCCTGCCGGGTGTGCGATGTCCGCCATCAGCAGCGCCCCTGTTTCATCGGCTATTTCCCTGAATTTAGCAAAATCTATATCTCTTGGGTAAGCGCTCCATCCTACAACTATTAGCTTAGGGTTGTGCTCATGCGCAAGCTTTCTCACCTGCTCGTAGTCTATTAAATTCGTGTCTTCGGTCACGCCGTACGGGACTATGTTAAAAAGCCTTCCCGAGAAATTCACAGCGCTTCCATGTGTAAGGTGCCCCCCGTGGTCAAGACTCATTCCGAGTACCGTATCTCCGGGCTCGACAGCCGCGAAGTACACGGCCATATTGGCCTGCGCGCCTGAGTGGGGCTGCACGTTTACGGCGTCCGCACCGAAAAGCTCAAGAGCCCTGTCTCTAGCCAAGTCCTCAGCGGTGTCAACAAATTCGCATCCACCATAGTACCTTCTTCCTGGAAGCCCCTCGGCGTATTTATTGGTAAGCACAGAGCCAAGCGCTTCGAGCACAGCTTCGCTCACATAATTTTCAGATGCAATCAGCTCAAGCTTATACTCCTGACGCTCTGTTTCTGACATTATAGCCCGGGCTATTTCCGGATCGACTTTTTCTAGAATGGACATTCAGACACTAACCCCCTAAGTTGAACCATTAGCGTATCAAATATTGATCTAGTTGGCAAGCTTTCCCAAACCCAGTCGTCAATATGGTATTAGCAATTATTTATATATAGGTTTGATTGATTTAAGTATGAGTTCAATAGAATTGCCAGCCCATATGATATTGATTAAACTTGATTAGACAAGGTAGTTATTTAAAAGGTGAGCATTCTCAGGCTTCAAACGTTATACTATAATATGTAAAATCATAGTATAAGAGTTGAAGGCCACTTAGGAATTCCAATGGACGATCATTTAGATTCAGCAAAAATCAATGCAGAGAGTGAGATTAATAATAAACTCTCACAATCCACGGGTTCAACAGAGCAAACGCAAAACCCTCAGAATAACGGCGATATTAATGCTCAACAAAAAGCTCAAGACGAGCTTCTCAAGAGTAAAAACCGTCTTGAGCTCATGAGTAATATTGCCTCTGAAATTAACTCATGCGCTAACTTAGACTCGATAATCAATAATACGGTTCAGAAAATTAGTGAGTTTTTTGGAGATTTCCGAATTGTTTATTCAACTATAGATAATAATGGACTGATGAGATGTAAAATATCGCGTCATCCAGAGAGCATGGATGATATAACGGGTTTCGAGTGTGATCTTAGTTCGGTGCCTGAGTACCTAAGGGCTCTAAATGGTAAAGAGGTGATAATTTCAGAGGATATTACAAAAGACGAAAGATTCAGGGAGTTTCAGGAAAGGCTTTTGAGCATTAAAGTAAAAGCCCTTGTGGACGTGCCTGTTTTTGATTCGGAAGGCTTAGCGGGGATGGTATGCATCGATTCCCCTGAACCTTATAAATGGACTGAATATGAGATTGAGACACTAAAGGAAGCGTCTGAAAATCTGAGTCTTGCGATTAAAAAAGCCCAATTAGAGAAAGAGCAAAAAGATTACGAGAAATCTCTTCAGGAAACGCTAGAGGACTTATCTAAAAAGAACCGGAATGAAGAAATCATCAGCACTGTGGCTATGGCAGTCCATCAGTCTATAGACCTAACCGAAGTCATGAATAATGCGGTTGAATCAATGAATGTTAGTGTAGAAGGGGTGGACTACGTAGCCATTTATATGGTAGAGGGCGATGAGGCTGTTTTAAAGGCTCATCGTGGGCTGACCGCAGAATATATTGAAGCTGCCGGGACAATACCCTATGGTAGGGGATTGATTTGGAAGACCATTTTGGATGGGGAGCCGATGAATGTACCTGAAATTGATCAAGACACCGTAGTAGGTCCGGCGGGTAGAGTGCTGGGCATTAAGAGCTGCAAATCAAGCCCAGTGCGGTTTGAAGACAGGGTTGTCGGCGCTATGAATATAGCGTCCTCTCGGAAACACGCCTTCGGTAAAGACGAAGTCAAGCTCCTTGAGACTGTTAGCAAGCAAATCGAAGTCGCAATTAAAAACGCCCGACAAGCTGAAGCCCTTCGCCAGTCTGAAGAGCGGTACCGTGCTTTATTCGATCAATCACCTATGGGAGTCTACATATTCGATAAGGATTTTAAGATAACAAATTGTAATAATCGCATGGAGGAGATTCTTGATACCCCTTATGAGCATATAGTCGGGATCGACATTAGCGCATTTGAAAGCACTCGTATATTTTCACTTATAAAAGAGGTCTTTAATGGACAGCCAGGTCTTTATGAAGGGTTGTGCGAGGTATCGAGCGGGCCGGTTAGGCCGTATGTATGTGTCAGGCTTACGCCCCTAAGAGATGAGAAGCAAAACGTAGTCGGCGGCATGGCAGTTGTGGAGGATATATCGGAGCGAAGACTTGCCGAAGAGAAGCTGTCTATCCAGGAAAAGCGTATTAGGTCTCTCTATGAAATTTCTGCTGAGCCTGGGTTTGGTATAGATCAGCAAATAATCCAAACCCTTAAGACAGGCTGTGACATGCTCGGATTAGACATTGGTATAATCGGTCATGTTGTAGATAAAGTTTATACGGTACTTTATTGCTTTGATCAATCAAATTTTATTAGTCAGGGACTTAAATTCAATTTAGACACAACCTACTGCAGTATCACGCTTGCTGAAAACGATGTCGTAGCTTTGGATCATGTGGAAATCTCGGAGTATAGAGACCACCCATCTTATAAGGAATTTAAGCTCGAAACTTATATAGGGGTCCCGCTAAGCGTTAAAGGCGAGATATTCGGTACTATAAATTTCTCGAGTCTGCAACCAAGAGAAGTGCCGTTTAATAACGCAGATAAGGAAATTATAAGACTGATGGGGCGCTGGGTAAGCACAATGATTGAGCGGAAACAGACCGAAGTAATGCTGAGCGATAAGGAAGAGCTTTACAGGACTCTCGTTGAAAACGCTCACGATCTTATAATAGAGACAAAGATCGACGGGACTGTTGTTTATATGAATTTGAACCACAAGAATCTCCTAGGTTATGATGTTCCGGACCTCATGGGCAAGTCGGTATTTGACCTTATTCACAAGGATGATCTCAAACCTGTAACATCAGAGTTCATGAGGGCCCTAATGTCAAACAGCGCGGCGCATGCGATCTTCCGCTTTAAGCATAAAAACGGAGAGTGGCGTTGGCTCGAGAGCGCGGGAAAGTCTTTTAAAACATCGAGTGGCGAAGTCCGTTGGGTTATAGATTCCAGGGATATAACGGAGCGCAAAAGGACAGAGGAGCAGGTACAGAAATCGCTCAGAGAAAAGGAATCGTTGCTAAGAGAAATACACCACAGGGTGAAAAATAATCTGCAGGTAATATCGAGCCTGTTGAGTCTGCAGTCAGATTATGCAGAGGGCACAGATCCCTCAAGACTTTTTGACGAAAGTCAGAACCGAATTTCCGCAATAGCGCTAATACACGAGCAGCTATACCAGTCTGCGGATCTTGCCGAAATCAATATTGGTGAGTACCTAGCCAATCTTACCGATAACCTGCTCACAGTGTATGGGGACGAGGGGAGTAATGTCAGTGTGGAATTCAATACCGATGATCTTGCCGTGGATATTGATACCGCAATACCGTGCGGGCTAATAATCAACGAGCTTTTCTCTAACTGCCTAAAGCATGCTTTTAAATGCCGTGAAAAAGATGATAATCAAAAAGAGGGAGTAGTAAATGTCGGATTTAATTCTGATTCTAACGGGCAATATATACTGAGTGTAGCTGATAACGGGTGTGGGTTGCCTCCCGGTTTAGACTTCAGAGAGACCGAAACCCTAGGTTTACAGCTCGTATGTACTCTTGCTGATCAGCTAAATGGAGAATTAGAGTTTACTTGTGATAAAGGTACTAGGTTTGATATAAGGTTCCCCAATCCGGTGCATACTTAATGAGTTTATCTAATTCAGGGTATTTAACAGACAATCTCAGAAATTACAGGGAAATATTTCAGAATTTAAATGTCATGATTGCAATTCATGCCGTTCAGGGTGATATCGCCGTTGTAAATAAAAAGATTATTGATTTTCTTGGTTACGCAGAAGATAAGATGCTTTCAATAAATATTGCTGACATTACTACTACAGAATCTCAACCTTCATTTTTGGAATTGCTCGAAACCACCAGACTTAATGGTTCCACAACAAAGGAAGCCTCATTCAGAAAGAAAAACGGTGAGATAATCCCTGTAAAAGTATCATCTAGTCTAATCCGTATATGCGATGAGCCATTTATTCTNAGCGTAATAGATGAAGTGACAGAGCTTAAGGAAGTGGAAAAGGAGCTCATGGAAAAAAACTTATTTATCGACTCTATCATTGAGAACATTCCCAATATGATTTTCGTAAA
>JGI24023J19991_10004031_pt1 | contig 10133 bp, 8 predicted proteins | sample Cruoilmetagenom1_FD_19991 | JGI IMG/M metagenome (IMG submission 19991)
AAGTGATAGGCTGTTTAGGCTGAAGGCTGTTAGGGGAGGTTGTTTTGATATTTTTCTTTTCCTAAAAGCCTTCAGCCTACAGCCTATTAACCTCGGTTGCGGGCAAAGCCCGCTTGAGTAACATATTGGGAGCTATTAAAAGTGATGGAGAGTCGTGATCGTCCTCTTATTTCAGTTATAATTCCTGCTTATAATCACGAAAAGTTTATCGGTGCAGCGGTGGATAGTGTACTGCAGCAAACTGTGGACGATCTTGAACTTATTGTTATAGATGATGGTTCCACCGACCAAACTGGTAAGATTGTTCAAGGTTACACGGATAACAGACTGGCCTGCTATCACCAGGAAAATTGTGATGCCTACAATACAATAAACAGGGGATTGGGGCTGGCAAAAGGAAAGTATATTGCCATTCTTAATTCTGATGATATTTTTACTTTAAACCGTTTCGAACGTTTACTCGAATTTCAAAAACATACAGGTGCAGAATGTATCATCAGCGACGTAATTCCTGTATCAGATGAAGGGCTGGAATACACAGATCCTGAATTTGGCTGGAATATCTGGCATCAAAAAAACAGAAATTTTTATTTTGAATGTGGTGATATCTATATCGCATTTCTCAAAGGCAATTTCATGGTCACCACTTCAAATCTGTTTATGACGAGACAGGCAGTGAAAAAAACAGGCAAATTTTGTTCCTTAAGATATCTCCATGATTATGATTATATATTTCGTCTTATGCTGGCCTGTCCCGGGCAAGTCAACTATCTTGCTGAAGAGAAATTACTGTATTATAGAATTCATCCCGGCAATACACTGGGGGAAGCTGCGGTCACCGGCAGGGAACAGGATAGAGAGTTGATAAAAAAATATATGCTCAAACGTGTTCCACAAGAATGTAAAACTCTTGTTACAGCCGGGTCTGAACGTTTGGTCGAGCTTGAAAATGAGCTGCATGAGGTGAAAGCAGCCATGTTACCGCAAAAAGTGCTGGGCGTGCGGCCGGTTGCAAAAATGCTGCAGGAAAGCTTGAAAACATGGGTCAGTAAAAAACTTCGGTAATCTCTATTCACTTCAATTTTCATAACAAAATTTCTTATGGGTTTTCAAACTTATTTCTCGGTAGAGTCTCTTATTACTGCAGGGGAAAAAAAGGCCAAAGAGAAAGATATTATCTCTTTTGATCTCTTTGATACCCTTCTTATACGAAGAGTACATGACCCGGATCTTGTCAAATTACCTGTGGCTAGAGTCGTTTCCGCCCTTGCTGAAAAGAGGGGGATCAATATCGGGTGGCAGAATGTCCAGGATTTAAGAGACAAAATTGAACAGCGGCAGAGGGCAGAAGCAGGGGAAAAATTTGATGACCATGAAGCCTGTTATCCATTCTTTATGCGAGAGTTGTTAGAGACTATTTTCAAGAATGAATTTTCCGAAGTTGTTCTTGATGAAGTGACACAATATGAACTGTTTATGGAAAACAGTATGCTTGTTCCCCGCCAGCAGTTTGTTGAATGGATCAGGGAACTCAAAGAACAGGGGAAAAGGATTTTTATTATTTCGGACATGTATCTGCCGGCAACTCATATGAAAGTGCTGGTGGAGCATGCAGGTCTTCTTGATTATGTCGAGGATGTAATCTCTTCAGCTGACACTTTTTTAGCCAAAGCTTCCGGGAAGGGATACGGGTTTATTCAAGAGAAATATTCACTCGCAAAAGATCGCTGGATTCATATTGGAGATAATTCTTTCTCTGATGGTATGCGGGCAATAGAGTTTGGCATTGAAGCTTTGATTATTCATGACCCACGCGAGAATCAACGCAAAGCGATAGTTAAGCGGCATATAAACTACAGTGACGGGCGCCCATTCTGGCGAGGGCGTGCTTTGCAGCAGCTTATGGCTCCCCTTGAGGGAGAGAACTGCAAAAAAACTGATCTTTATAATGAAGGCTATAATTTTCTGGGAGTTCTTGTAGGGAGTTTTGTACAGGAGATCGTTGAGCGTTGCAAAAAGAATTCTATCGGGAAGGTTTTTTTTCTTTCAAGAGAAGGATGGACTTTTAAACAGTATTGGGAAAAGGCAGTTCCATTTCTCTATCCTTCAACAGATCTTCCGGATATTGAATACCTTTATGTCAGTAGAATGGCTTTGGCGGGAGCGTGTTGTGCTTATCAGGGACTGACAAAAATTAATGCGGGTATTGCATTTCTTCCCTCAGGCAATCGTGATTTCCGGGATGTCTGCAGGATTTTCAATCTTGAAACCTCACCCTTTGTTGCTCATTTGCGGGATTACGGACTTGAACTGGATAGCTGTCTGAGCCATAAACATGAAGGATATGACCAGGAAAACAGTAAAAAATTTGATGCGGTGCTGGGGAGCATTGCATTTCAGGACGAGGTGAAAAGGCAAGCTCTGCCGGCTAATCAGGCACTGCAACTCTATCTTGAGGATATTGGTTTTTTTGAACATGAGAATGTAGCTATTGTTGATATAGGATGGCTGGGTACTATTCCACGTTTTTTTTATGAAGCCATACAGCATCGGAGTGATTGTCCAAAATGTTTTGGGTACCTATTTGGTGCTACCCGCGGAATTCCCTATCCGACAAGCGAAAAGAACTTTATTGAAGGTATAGTCTACGATAAAAACAGATTTGACCTTGCCGCGAGTACACTCTTATATGTTCGTGATCTTTTTGAGGAGGCTTGCAGGGCACCTTTTCCCACCTTGAATGGTTATAGTTTGACTGATGATGGATATGAGCTTGACTTCAGGGAGACTGATGATGAAATCGGCAGGGCAGAGCTTCAGCAGGACAGCCACTTTGAACCCCTGCAACAGGGAATCATCGATTCTGCAGGGAGGTATGGTGCCGCCTCAGCCCTGCTGGGATATTCACTCAAGGATTATAAACCCTGGTTGAATTATCAGTTGATCAGTAAACTTGCATTTCCAAAGGCAGCAGAGGTTGCCAATATCAGGCACCAGAATCATCTCGATGATTTTCATGGTAATAAAAAACCAAAGGCAGATTTACCCAAAGAGAAAAAGACACTCTGGGAATATTCGCATTTGCAACTTCGGTATAATCCTTTTTTACGGACAAAATGTTTCCTCAACCATCTTCGGGAACGTCTGAATTCATGAAACCTATTTTAAATAAACAGTATGATTTAAGGGGAAATGAGATCTCCCGGCTTGGAAGAACTGCTCTTTACTCTAAATTTATCCCGATTGGAAATCTGCGTGGCGGCCCCGGTGTCCGTTGTTTTATCACTCTTACAGTATTACATTATTTCGGTGGAGCTATCTATTGGGTACAGGCCAGGCATGGTTATAGATTACAGCCATTACGCAGGTTAGTCTCAAAATTCAGACACTGATTTTATTATATTTTACCTCATTGAAGGTATTCAGGAGAGGGTCTATGAAGAATGGTGAAAATAAAATTATTAATCTGACACAGATACCGGACTATATGCGTCGTGTAAAACACTTGAAAAACCGTCTGGTTTTTACCCAACCGGAAATGGATCTTGAAAATGCAAGGATCCTTACTGAAGGCTTTAGAGAGTCGGAAGGTGAACCACTTGTCGTGCGTAAAGCCAGAGCTTTTAATAAACAATGCCGGGAAAAAAGTGTGGAAATCTTTGACGGGGAGCTCATTGTCGGCTGCTCGGGTAGTAAAATCCGGGCCGGCATTCTCTGCGCCGACAGCTGTTGGTCAGTACTTAATGATGAACTCGACACTATCGCTGAACGACAATATGATCCCTTTCACCTTAATGACGAAGATCGCCAGCTGTTTGAGCAGGAAATCAAACCGTACTGGAGGGGAAAATCAAATTATGAGGAATGGCTGGCTCAAATCCCTGATGATACCAGAGAGCTGCGGGATAATGGTGTAATTTATATAAACAGAAAAGCGGTGCGGGGTTTTGGAGAGACTACCGCCGGCTATGAATGGCTTCTTCGCGAGGGAATTTCCGGAATAAAAAAGTCGGTTAAGAGACGTAGGGCAAAACTCGATCTCACTATCCCTGGAGATTATGAAAAGGATTACTATCTTAAATCTCTGCTTATTGTAGCCGATGGCATAAAAATATTGGCTGTTCGCTATGCTGAAGAGGCTGAAAGGCTAGCCTCTCTAGAAGAGAATGAAAAAAAAAGGCAGGAACTGCTGGAAATAGCAGAAGTTTGTCGAAATGTTCCTGCCAATCCTGCCAAAACATTCAGAGAAGCACTGCAGTCACTTTACTTCTATCAAATATGTATCTTCATGGAGCAGAATGCCGCCAGCTATAATCCCGGCAGGATGGATCAGTACCTCTGGCCCTATTTCACAGGTGATATTGAAAGCGGATGCATAAGCAGAGAAGAGGCACAGGAACTACTGGACTGCCTCTGGGTAAAGTTCAGTGAACCCTGTCTTTTCCAGGATGAGGTTACTGCGGAATTTGCCGCAGGCTATCCGATGTTCCAGAATGTCTGTGTCGGAGGGGTGGATGAAACCGGCAGAGATGCTGTAAATGAACTCTCCTATATGATCATTCAGGCCACCATGGATGTCCAGTTGTACCAGCCTTCACTATCAGTCAGATACAGTCTTGCCAAAAATCCCAGCAGCTTTCTTCGCAAAGTGGTTGAGTTGATTTCTCTGGGTACAGGTTTCCCCGCTTTTCATAACGATGATATTGGCATCCGAATGCTGATGAATAAGGGGATTCCCCTGAAGGAGGCCTTTAACTGGAATCCCTGCGGTTGTGTTGAAACTAATCTTGAGGGCAGGTTACGCCATTATACCGCTCTTGCTGATATTAATCTTGGTTCCATTGTCGAGTTGGCACTGCTTAACGGAAAATGTAGAAAGAGTGACAAATGTATTTCAATTAAAACCGGCAACCCTGAAAATTTTAACACTTTCGAAGATTTTCTTGAAGCAGTAAAGCAGCAGTTTGCCTATGTTACCAGAGCTGTGGTTAAAGGCAGCCATGTTATTGATGAGATCTGTATGAACCGTCCCTGTCCTGCACTCTCGTTGACATTCAGGGAATGTATAGAAAATGCAAAAGATTATGCCTGGGGAGGGGCCAAGTACAATACAGGGAACGGTATCATACTTATCGGGGTAGCTGACCTGATAAACTCCATTGCTGCTGTTAAGCATCTTGTATATGATAAAGAGCTTGTCACAATGAACCGGTTACTCGATGCACTGGCCCACGATTTTGCTGGGTTCGAAGATATCTTGAAACTCTGCAACTCTGCACCAAAATATGGTAATGATGCCCCCCAGGCGGATCGGATTGCCGGTGATATCTTCACCTTTTTTGCTGATGAGATTGAAACATATCAATCAAAATTCGGCAGGATGACTCCAGGTATCCTGCCCGTTTCCGGCAATACTCCTTTTGGTCTTGAAGTAGGTGCCTTGCCTTCCGGCAAAAAAGCCTGGAAGTCCCTTGCCGATGGTGTCAGTCCTGCGGGAGGAACTGATCTGGAAGGACCAGGTTCGGTGTTGAAATCAGTTGCTAATATCCCCCACGATCGTTTTGTTCAGGGAACACTTTTAAATCTGAAGGTGGGACCTGCCATGCTGAGCGAGGAAAATGGCATAATTCAGATGATGGCTCTGTTGAAAAGCATGTGCAGCCTTGGTGTCTACCATGTTCAGTTTAATGTGATTGACCAGGAAAAATTGATTCAGGCGCAGAGGAATCCTGATGAACATCGTGGACTGCTCGTCAGGGTCGCAGGTTATACTGCCTATTTTGTTGAACTTGGCAAAGACGTTCAGGATGAAATTATCGGCAGGACAGTTCAGCATGGTATCTCAGTTGGATAAAGGGGAGGTCAAAAACTGTACAGGTACAGTTCTCCGCCTGGAAAGAAATTCTATCCATGATGGACAGGGGTTGCGTGTAGTTCTGTTTTTAAAAGGATGTTCTCTCTCCTGCAAGTGGTGTTCAACTCCCGAGTCACAACAAGCCGTTGTCGAAAAAGGATATGGCAGAATCATATCAGTTGATGAGGTGGTTGCTGAAATATGTAAGGATGAAATATTCTTTTTTCATTCCGGCGGCGGCGTGACCATTAGTGGTGGAGAATGCCTGCTTCAGCCGGATTTTGTCGCGGGTGTACTTGGAGAGTGCCGGAAGCGGGGAATTGATACAGCCATAGAGACAAGCCTTTTTGCGCCATGGCCGAGTGTGGAAAAAATTCTTCCTTTTCTAAATGCTATTTATGTAGATCTGAAACATCCTGATGGCAACATTCACAAGAAGCTTGTCGGTGTCGATAACAGGCATATCCTTGCGAATCTTAAAAAGATCGATCAGTCCGATTTACCCTTTAAGATCTATCTGCGCATCCCGCTTATCCCTGGAATCAATGATGAGGATGATGCCCTCATAAAAACCCTCTCAATAGCTGCATCGCTCAAGAAACTGGTAGAAATAGAAATACTGCCCTACCATCGTCTTGGGGTAGGGACCTATGCAAAACTGGGCAGATCTTATGAGTTGGAGGATGTGGCTACTCCTTCAAGGGAATATATCATTGAACGAACAGAGTTTCTGAAAAAGCAGTGTTATGCTGTACCCGTCAAAGTTGGGAGTGGCTATATTTAAAAAGAATATGTAGATTTGAATTAGAAAACAAGAGTGCGAGAGGTTGAGTGCGGTTACATAAACAGTGTTCATTTCTCTAGAGCATACATTGTTTTTCTTGATTATGATGTTGCAACTGGTGTAATTTTGCCGGTATTTGGTTTCTTGTATCCAGGAGGATACGGGTAATAGCCAGGAGGCTGTCCGAGAAAAAATGCTTATTCACGGGCAGCTTCCTGGTTAATTAAATAATGTAAAAGGAGGATGTTGTGAAAAAATCTTTATTGCTGTCTTCTCTAGGTGGCGCACTTGCCGGTTTACTCGTACTTGGTAATGTTGCTACTTCTGCAGATTTGAAAATCGGTATCATGGTTCCCACAACCGGATCAGAAGCAACGTATGGCAAAGATATGGAAAATGCTATCAACCTTGCTGCTGCTGAAATCAATAAAGCTGGTGGTGTGCTTGGCCAGAAAATAGTCACCATGACCGGCGATGCTGCCTGTGATCCACAGCAGGCGACCTCTGCCGCCAGTAAACTGGTTTCTGCCGATGTCACAGCTGTTGTCGGCGGATACTGTTCAGGTGCTACTATGCCCACCATGAAAATTTATGGTGATGCCGGTATACCGATGGTTATCCCTGCAGCAAATTCCACCAAATTGATCGATATTAATCAAGGCAATGCTTTTCAGATCAATTCTACCGGTTTTGACCAGGTGAAAACAGCTGTTAGCCTTTTTGAGGCAAAAGGAATTAACAAACTGGCAATTGTTCATCAGGGCGACGGTTACTCCGAAGATCTTGCCAAGCTGACACGTGAGAAATGGACCGCAATGGGCAAAGAAGTTGTAGCCTATGAGGTTGTAAATAAAGGTGAGCAGGATCAATCAGCCCTCGTAACCCGCGTTAAGTCCAAGGCACCCGATGCTGTTTTCTGGACAGCATACTATGCCGATGGTGCTATGGTAATCAAGCAGCTTCGTCAGGGTGGCTATCGTAATCTTATTGCAGTTGGCGATGGGTCTAACTCACCGAAACTTCTTGAGATTGCTGGAAAAGCAGCCGAAGGGGTTTACTGTTTCTCCAACCCTACCGTGGAATATCTTCCCGCAGCTAAATCCTTTCATGCAAATTACAAGGCCACCTACAAGCAGGATCCGGACGCCTATGCCGCGCTCTCCTATGACGGCATGAAGCTTATGGCCGATGCTATCACACGTGCGGGTTCAACCGACAAAGCGGCAATCATAAAAGCACTGGCCGCAACAAAGGAATTTACAGGTATTGCCGGTCCCATTTCTTTTACTGATAAAAACACCCTCGCCAGAAGTAACTTTGTTATTCTTGTAGCAAAAGACGGAAAGTGGATCCTCAATAAATAAAACTCTTTTTGTCTCAAATTCCTGTGCAACCCGGTATTGTAACTCATGCCGGGCTGCACGGCCATAGTACTCATCCTCTCTAAACGGATTAGTTATGTCAATCCAGGACATTTTATTACAACAGCTGGCTAATGGACTGATACTGGGCTCATTCTATGCTCTCGTTGCCCTTGGCTACACCATGGTGTACGGCATCATTAAGCTTCTTAATTTTGCCCATGGTGATCTTTACATGCTGGGTTCATTCGTAGGTTTTATCATTTTGTCTTTCCTTAGTACCTACATCGGCGACGGCTGGGCAGGTATTCTCTGCAGTATGGTTTTGAGTATGATAGCCGTTGGACTGTTGGGTGTACTGATTCAGCGGATAGCCTATGTACCGATGCTTTCCGCCCCCAGACTTTCTATTCTCATCACCGCACTTGCTGTTTCCATGGTACTTTACAATGGTGTTATGGCACTTACCGATGGTCAGTACCTGGCCTTCCCCACAGATCTGAGCTATGAAGGTTTTGATCTCGGCAATGTGTTTATCACCAATACGCAGATAATACTCGTAGGCGCCTCTTTTATCCTGATGATAGTCCTCTACCTTTTTGTTCATAAAACTCTTTACGGCAAGGCGATGCGTGCAATCGCTATCGACCAGGATGCCTGCAGGCTGATGGGGATAAATGTGAACAAAATTATTGCCTTAACTTTTTTCATTGGTACATCCCTTGCTGCTGCGGCCGGCATCATGGCTGGGACCTACTACGGCAGTATCCATTTTTTCATGGGTTTCGTCATTGGTCTCAAAGCATTTACTGCTGCCGTTATCGGTGGGATCGGTTCAATCCCTGGTGCCATGCTGGGAGGGCTGCTTTTAGGGCTCCTGGAGTCCTTCGGTACCCAGATTCCATTTATCGGAACAGAGTGGAAGGATGTCTTTTCCTTTAGCATACTCATTCTCCTTCTTGTGTTCAAACCTACCGGTATTCTAGGAAAAACAGAAATTGAGAGGATGTAATTCATGGTAAATCCAACTAATACACCCTCAACTGGCATATCCGGTCAAGACAATCCGGGTGGTCTGAGCGGATGGCTTTATCCACAAAAGAATCGCATGTTCATTCTTATGACTCTTGCTGTTATTGCCATGCTTATTCCTCTGGTATCAAATAACTATGGCCTCGAGGTCATGACAAATGTCTGGTTCTATGTCATGCTCTGCCTGGGGTTGAATATTGTCGTTGGCTACGCAGGACTTCTCGATCTCGGCTATGCCGCATTTTTTGCGGTTGGAGCATACACAACAGGTATCCTTACCTCCCAATTTGGTGTCAACTTCTGGCTGACTATTCCCGTCGCTGTCTGTGTCTCTGCCTGTGCTGGTCTCATCATTGGCGGCCCGACCCTGAGACTGCGCAGCGATTATCTTGCCATTGTCACACTTGGATTTGGAGAAATTGTCAGAATAATCGCCAGGAACCTCGAAATCACAGGCGGAGCCAGCGGACTCATTGGTATTGAAAGACCAACTATTTTTGGTTTTCAGTTGAATCAAATTATTCATTTTTATTATGTATTTCTCATCCTTGCCATCCTCGCCTGTTTTGTCAGCTACAGACTGCAGCATTCCCGTCTCGGCAGGGCATGGCAATATGTACGGGAAGATGAAGATGCAGCAGAAGCTATGGGCATTAACAGAGTTGCAGTTAAATTATATGCCTATGTAATCGGTGCCATCTTTGGTGGAGTAGCCGGTTGTTTTTTTGCGGCTAAAATGACAGCTATTTCCCCGGAGACTTTCATGTTTCAGCAATCCGTATTGATTCTTCTCGGCGTTGTTCTTGGTGGCATGGGCAAGATTCCCGGCGTTATAATTGGTGCATTTGCTCTGGTCCTCTTCCCTGAGGTTTTTCGGGGCCTGGGCTCCATGCGTATGCTGGTTTTTGCAGTTGTCATGCTGATTATCATGTTATACAGACCAGAGGGTATCTGGCCGGCAAAGAAATCGTAACACAACACGGTAATACAACGACGGATCAAATTCTATGGCTTTACTAGAAGTTAATAACCTGGCGCTCAGTTTTGCCGGTCTCCACGTTATCAAGGAACTGGATTTCTCCATTGAAGAGGGTAGTATCGC
>JGI24023J19991_10004034_pt1 | contig 10128 bp, 9 predicted proteins | sample Cruoilmetagenom1_FD_19991 | JGI IMG/M metagenome (IMG submission 19991)
AGAAGAGACTATAGACACGGTACGAGCACTGGCAGCGTGGATGACCTGGAAGTGTGCCGTCGCTGACATTCCATACGGGGGATCAAAAGGAGGCATTGTTTGCAATCCAAAGGAAATGTCCCGGAGAGAGATCGAAAGATTGAGCAGAGCTTATGTAAGGGCAATTGGAAGATTTATTGGTCCGGAAAAGGATATACCGGCACCAGATGTTTATACAAACCCACAGATCATGGCCTGGATGATGGACGAGTACAGTAAACTAATGGGCTACAATGTACCGGGTGTGATCACGGGAAAGCCCATCCCTGTGGGGGGCTCTCTGGGTAGAGGAGACGCAACAGCCAGGGGTGCAGTATACACTATCAGGGAAGCCGCTAAGGTAATCGACCTGGATTTGAAGGGTGCAACAGTGGCAATCCAGGGTTATGGAAACGCAGGTTCTTTTGGTGCCATACTCATGAAGGAACTTATGGGTTGTAAGATAGTCGCGGTAAGCGACTCAAAGGGTGGAATTTATAATTCGAATGGAATTGATCCAAAGGAAGCCTTTGAGCACAAGAGAAAAATGGGTTCGGTAATTGGATTCGAAGGCACAGAGAATATTACGAATAAAGAATTGCTGGAACTGGATGTCGATATTCTGATGGCTGCTGCGCTGGAGAGCCAGATAACTAGAGAAAATGCTGATAGAATCAAGGCGAAATTGATAGCTGAGGTGGCAAATGGACCCACAACTCCAGAAGCTGACGAGATACTCTATAAAAATGGAAAATTCATTATACCCGATTTCTTGTGTAACGCCGGCGGAGTGACAGTCTCTTATTTCGAGTGGGTTCAGAATACATATGGATACTACTGGACAGAAGAAGAAGTCCATAAAAAATTGGATGAAAAGGTGATAAAGGCATTCCACGATGTGTACGAAATGGCAAAGAAAAAGAACGTTGACAATAGAACCGCTGCTTATATGGTTGCAGTGAACAGGGTATCTGAAGCGGTGAAAATCAGAGGCTGGGTATAGTACACAATCTAACATAATAATTCTATCTCAGCCCATCATCATCCCNCATCATCAGCNCATCCCCCATCATCATTTCATGGTTTCTAACTGACACATTAAAGAGGGAAGGGATCATCCTTAGCCTATTCCTGGGTGTGGCTTATATACATTGGAATTCATTCCACTCGATTGGTGTCCCAATAATATTTTTTTGCTCGGCAATGACCAATTCACCTGATTTTAAATTCTGACCATGAAGTTTTCAGGCCAAAAACTATTTAACAGTACATTCTCATTCATTTTAGTGATAAAATGGTAACAAGGGCGGAAGAATTGAATCCTTATGAAAACGCAAAAAAGCAGATAAGTGTAGCATGTGAATACATGAAGATAGATGAAGGAATAGCAGAGAGTTTAAAATACTGCACAAGAGAGGTGTGCGTGAACTTCCCTGTGAAGATGGACGATGGCAATATAAAAATATTTACCGGCTACAGAGTTCAGCACAACAAAGCCAGAGGTCCTGTAAAAGGTGGAATAAGGTACGCACCAGACGTGAACATGGACGAAATCAGAGCGCTGGCAACGTGGATGACGATAAAGTGCGCTGTGGTCAACATCCCGTATGGTGGAGCGAAGGGGGGTATAGCATGTGATCCAACGAATATGTCCATCCCGGAGAAGGAAAGAATGACGAGAAGATTCACCTATGAAATCTCAGACATGGTCGATCCCGAAAAGGACATCCCGGCTCCCGATGTTGGCACAGATGCTCAAACAATGGCATGGATCATGGACACCTATTCTATCCTGAGCGGTGGACAGGATGTCTATGGAGTTGTCACAGGAAAACCAATAAGAGTTGGGGGGAGCAGAGGGAGAGCGAGCGCAACCGGAAGGGGGGTCATGTTCTGTACTAAAGAAGCTTTAAAACATAAAGAAATGGATGTTAAAGGAGCGAAAGTGGTTGTTCAGGGATTTGGAAATGTCGGATCATGGACCACAAAGCTTCTCCACGATGAGGGGTGCAAAATAATAGGAATAAGCGACGCCAGTGGAGCACTCTATAACGATGACGGAATAGATGTTTATGATCTTTATAACTACTCCCTTGAGCATAATAAACTCATAAAGGGTTATCCCAAAGCCACCGAAATAACAGGAAAGGACATGTTCGCACTGGATTGCGATGTTCTTATACCCGCAGCGAGAGAGAACGAGATAACAAGCGAAAATGCTAACAGCATAAAGGCCAGGATACTTGTTGAAGGCGCAAACGGACCCACAACTCCAGAAGCCGAAGAGATCCTGAGTGAGAAAGGAGTGCTCATAGTGCCGGATATACTCGCAAATGCGGGCGGTGTTACCGTAAGCTACTTTGAATGGGTTCAGAATATGCAGAGATATTACTGGACTGAAGACGAAGTTAATGCAAAGCTAAGGGATAAAATGCTTGAGAGCTTCGAGGATTGTTTGGAATACATGGAAAAATACAAAGTGGACATGAGAAAAGCTGCATACATTCTGGCAATTGAGAGGGTTGCCGATGCGGTAAAGGTCAGAGGAATATTCCCATAGAAAGAATTTAAGTCTAAGGAAAAGTTTAAAAACCCTCTCCCTTTCTTATTTTTATGATATGCCCGATAGATTTTAGATACGGCCGAGAAAAGATGAAAGAGATTTTCAGCAGAGAAAAGAGATTTGAACTGATGCTGGAGGTTGAAACTTCCCTTGCCTATGCACATTACGTCGTAGGAAACATAGATGAAAAGGATTATAGAAACATTGAAGAAGGCGCAAAGAGGGTAAAGATAGAGAGAGCGGATGAAATTGAAAAGGAGATAAAACACGACGTAATGGCGATGGTTAAAGCTTTTTCAGAGGCCTGTGGAGAGAGTGGTGGTGTAGGGGAAGGAAAAGGAGGAGAGAGATACGTCCACTTTGGTGCAACTTCAAACGACATAACAGACAGCGCAACGGCGATTCAATTGAAATTGGCAATTTCCCTTCTAAAGCAGGATCTGAACGATTTAATAAAAAAATTTGCTGAGAGAGCTGGAGAGAACGTTGATACTCTATGTATCGGCAGAACCCACGGGCAATTTGCTCTACCTTTAACATTTGGTTATAAACTCACAGTCTTTGGATACGAATTTATCAGGCATCTCAGAAGAATAGAAGCGATTGAGAAAAGAGTTTGTGTTGGAAAGATGATGGGTGGTATAGGCACCGGAGCGAGCTTTGGAGAAAAAGCCATGGAAATACAGAAGATCACGATGGATCGTTTGGGAATAGGTTATGAGGAGGGTCCAACCCAGATAGTTGGCAGAGACAGGTACATAGAGATCATTTCAGTCATTGCAAACATTGCGACAAGTCTGGAAAAGCTGGCAACGGAGATAAGAAATCTTCAGAGAAGCGAAATCGGAGAGGTATACGAATATTTTGATGTGGAAAAACAGGTGGGATCAAGCACCATGGCACAGAAAAGGAACCCAATCACATGCGAAAACGTCTGCGGTCTGACAAGGATAATCAGGGGGTTTTTGAGCCCGATGCACGAAAGTGCTATACTCTGGCATGAAAGAGATCTCACGAATTCGAGCGCCGAAAGATTCATTTTGCCGCACTGTTTCGTTCTTCTTGATGATGCGCTGGCAAAAATGAGCAACGTGATTGAAAAAATGTGGGTGAACAGGGAAAGGATGGAAGAAAATCTGAAAATGGGTGGAGACAAAATAATGGCCGAGAGCGTGATGCTCGCTTTAACAAGAAAGGGCATGTCAAGGCAGGAAGCCCATGAGTTGATAAGAAAAATGACCCAGAAAGAAAATTTCAGAAAAGAACTCTTTTCTGACGAAAAAATAACAAAATTTTTGAGTAAGAAAGAGATTAAAGATATATTAAAGTATGAAAACTATCTTGGGGTATCCAAAAAAAGAACGATTGACTTTGTGGAAGAAGTGGAAGAAGTAAAAGAAGTAAAAAAGGAAAAATAAAAAAAGAAAGGAGGAAGGCAAAAATGAAAATTAAGGAAATAAAGGTAAAGGATGTTATGAGGAAAGAGGTTATATGCGCCAAAGAGGGCACGCCCATGAGAGAGGTTGTTAGGATCATTACCGAAAAAGACATCAGTTCTTTGCCCATCCTTGATAAAGAAGACAACCTGATAGGGATAATCTCTGAGAAGGATCTTATGCTAAAAAAAGAGTGGTTTGAAAGATTCTGTATGTATGACTCTTTTGACGCGAAAAATACGATGAACTCCATGGTAAGAATTCTATCAAACATCGCTGGAAGGGTAATGACGAAAAATGTCCTGACGGTTGGCGAAGAAGACTCTGTATGCAAACCTGCAAAGCTTATGGTTGAGCAGAGAAAAAATCAGCTCCCGGTTGTCAAAGGAAAAAAGATCGTGGGCATAATAACAAGAAAAGACATTGTGGCTCTGGTTGCTGAAGAGACTAATGTCAGCTGAGATCAACATAAGAGTAAGCACTGGAAGTGCGATCGCTCTTGGCCTGAAAAAGGGAAAGCTGAAAGTCAAGCCGGGAATAACCTATCTGTTGATGGACGGAGTGTGCAACAAGGGATGCGCATACTGCACTCAGGGCACCGATGGGTATCTTTCAAGAGTCTACTGGCCAAAATATCCCTTAAATTCCATAAAGGGCAAGATCGGAGATTTCTGCCTGCAGACCATAGAAAAAGAGGGGATGGAAGAGGAGATGGGTTTTATTTTGAATAGCATAAACTGCAGGCAAAAATGTGTTGCAATCACTTTTTTGAATGAGCTGCGAAATGAGATTCTCGAAAAAAATGGAGTGAAAAATGTTGGAATAGGACTTGATGCTTGCACCAAAGAGCTCTACCAAAAGTACAAGCCAAAATTAAGCTGGGGCAGGGCGATGGAAAGCATGAACATGAAATCGAAGTTTAATATCGTCTGCCATCTGATACTTGGGCTTGGTGAAAAAGATGTTGAATTTTTGAAACTGGTTGAAGATCTTTCTGAATTGAGTGTGAAAACAGCGCTCTTTGCCTATACTCCTGTAAGAAATAAAAAGGTTGTCGGGCACATAAGCTTAAAACGCTACCGAACTCTTCAATTTGCAAGTTTTTTGATTGAAAGCGCCCAATGCCATCCAGAAGATTTCGAGTTTGACAGGAATGGAAAATTGACCTTCATTCCTCAAAGAGAAATTAGAAAGGAGGCTTTTTTAACCAGAGGGTGTGAAAATTGCAACAGGCCCTTTTACAACGAAAGAGTCGGAGGGGAACAATACAACCTTCCATGCTTGGATTTTAATTGCAACGCAGAAGACGAGATCAGAGATTATATAAAAAGCATCTTCAATTGAGAGCTTGCCAGAACTCCAGAAGTGATAGTTCATGACATTCCAACCACAGTCAATGTACATACGGTGTATCCGACATAACACTCAGCTTATCTATCCCAATTTTATGTTCTTCTCGTATCCCTCCCCTCAACCCAGCCTCTTCTTTCGTTCTATCCCCTTCCTGACAGATCTAACATTATCACAAATCGTAGATATTAAATATTCATACCGAGATAATAGCATATCTAATTCAAAAATTTGAAGAGATTCCAAAAATTTGAAGAGGTGAGAGCAGTGGTAAAGAGGATCCCAAGGGAGAGTATTCTAAAAAGCTTTAAGGAAAAAATTGAGAGAGGCGAGCCAATAATAGGGTGTGGGGCTGGTACTGGCATTTCAGCCAAATTTGCCGAAGTTGGAGGGGCAGACCTGATAATAATCTATAACTCTGGAAGATATCGAATGGGAGGGAGAGGATCCCTGGCGGGCCTGCTACCCTATGGTGATGCCAACGCAATAGTAATGGACATGGCCAAAGAGGTGATTCCGGTGGTGAAACACACGCCAGTCCTCGCTGGCGTTTGTGGAACCGACCCATTCAGGGACATGGAAGTTTTTCTGAAACAGCTCCGGGAAATTAATTTTTCAGGAGTGCAGAACTTCCCAACGGTTGGGCTCATAGATGGAGTTTTTCGCAAGAACATAGAAGAAACCGGGATGAGCTATGACCAAGAGGTTGAGATGATCCGGATAGCGCATGAATTGGACATGTTAACGTGCCCCTATGTTTTCGATGAAGAACAGGCTCAGAAGATGGCCATGGCTGGAGCTGACATTCTGGTGCCTCATATGGGGTTAACGACGAAAGGTACAATTGGCGCAAAAGTCGCTGTGACGATAGAAGAGGCAGCCAAGAAAGTACAAAGGATGCATGATGCTGCTAAAAGCGTAAATAAAGATATTATAGTGCTATGCCATGGGGGCCCAATCGCAGAGCCAGATGATGCTGCCTACGTCTTGGAACACACCTCAGGTGTAGCGGGATTCTTCGGGGCTTCCAGCATTGAGAGGCTGCCCACTGAAAAGGCCATAACCGAACAGGTAAAGAAGTTTAAGTCGATCGAAGTAAATAAACATTCCAAAAAAGGAGGTGACGCATGAGCAAAAACATAGTCGAGCCAGACGATGTTGAAACCCAGGTTTTTGACTGGGGTGCCATAAAATGGTTGAGTGAAGTTGCGGGTGCCAAACGATTTAGTGCCGGAGTTGTTATAATTGAGCCGGGCAAGGGGCACTCAAAGCATACCCACCCCGGGGTTGAAGAGATCCTGTATGTGATCTCTGGCAAAGGCGATCAGATGGTTGCCGGGGAGCGAAAGATAATTACGGCGGGAATGCTGGTGCACATTTCACCCGGTGTCGAGCACGAAACGATCAACATAGGCTGGGAGCCGCTAAAGCTTCTTGCCGTCTACTCACCATCCGGACCCGAAAAGGAATTGGGCAAATCACCAGAGTGCAGAACAATTCCTGCTGGAGAGATGCCAAAAAAGTGAGGGCGGTGATTGTGTGACTAAAGGAAAAGCCGTACTTTTGATGGGCATTCTGGACACCAAGGGAGAAGAGATAAAATTTCTGGCCGATCAGGTTAAAGCATCCGGCGGAGAAACCATGGTGATGGAGTTAACAGTCAGTGGAAAGCCCGTTGGGTGGGCGGATATTTCCATAGAGGATGTAGCAAAAGAAGTCGGTTTGAAAGGTGAAGATCTCTCGAAGATGGTGCGTGTAAAAGCCGCAGAGCACATCGTTGAGGGCGGAATTAAGATCGCCAGAAAACTTTATGAAGAAGGAAAATTTAATGCAGTGATCGCCCATGGTGGTTCTCTGGGAACATCGATAGCAACCAGGATCATGAGAAGTTTACCTTATGGTCCGGCAAAAATAATGATGTCAACCATGTCCTCTGGAGATTGCCGTCCCTATATAGACATAAAAGACATCGCGATGTGGTACCCGGTTGCTGAGAAAGGAGTTAATGGTGTTACCATGCCCATATTGGCGTCAGCGGCTGGTGCAGCAGTTGGTGCCGCAAAGGCTCCTCAGCCAAAGAGGAGGACAAAGCCTCTCATAGGATACACACTATTCGGTACAACGACCCCCTGTGCCAACGCTGCTTCTGGCTATCTTGAAGAAAGGGGATACGACTCCATGTCAATACATGCCGTTGGTAGCGGTGGCAGAACCATGGAGACGCTTATAAGGGAGGGCTACATAAAAGGAATAGCCGATATAACCACGCATGAACTAACCGATCTGGTGTGCGGTGGCGTATTGAGTGCGGGTCCAGAGAGGCTCACGGCTGCAGGAGAAGTGGGCATTCCGCAGGTGGTCTCTACCGGCGGTGCAGACATGATAAACTTTGGCCCAAGGGAAGAGGTCAAAGGCAAAAGATCAAAAATTACAGAAAAAGAGTTTGAAAAAGAGGAATCAAAGGGGTTATCGGGAAGGAGGATTTACGTCCACAATCCCATGGTCACCGTTGTGGGCACTCTGCCAGAAGAAGCGAGAGAGCTGGCCAAGGCAATGGCTGAAAGATTGAATAAAGCCAAAGGCCCCACCTTACTTGCCATTCCCATGAGGGGCTGGAGCGCATATGACATCAAAAACCCGGCATTAGAATTGGGATGGGCAGGTCCAGGTCCAGGACCATTCTGGGCATCGTCTTCAGAAAAACCAGAGTGGGGATCCAGATCGGTAGCGTTTGTTGATGAGCTCAAAAAGTGGATACAAACAGATAAAGAGAATTTAGACGTGATCACGTGTGATAAGCACATCAATGAGAAGGGTTATGGGCTATTGCTGGCAAGAGCACTCGAAGACATGCTTAATGGAAAATGGAAAAAGGAATTGTACAGAGATATAACATGGGTTGGGTCATTGCCCGGATGAATATAGAATGGTCATTGAGATGTCTGTTGAGTTCTTAACATACCTGGAACAAATTTGAAGGCCTGATCTTGGCTGGATCTTTCCATTCGTTCCATTCATTCCATTCTTTCCATTCATTCCATTCTTTCCATTCATTCCATTCGTTCCATTCATTCCATTCTTTCCATTCATTCCATTCGTTCCATTCATTCCATTCTTTCCATTCTTTCCATTCATTCCATTCTTTCCATTCTTTTACCAGATCATGTGATGCCATGTGATGCCATGTGATGCGAGGGGAGGGATTTGAACCCACGAATGCCTGCACAACAAGGCCCTCAACCTTGCGCCTTTGACCATGCTTGGCTACCCTCGCTCTATCTCGGATAGAAGATAGAAATAGAAATATTTATGCTTTGTCTTAAAGCGTCTGGACCTCTTTCATTTGCCTGTCTATGTTTTCCAGATCTATTATCGATGCAAAAGAAGCATACTTCTCCTTCGCTCTCCTCAAGTATTCTAGGGATCTCTCCTTGTTCCCTATCTTTGCATAGATCATGCCAATCGCTTCCTCCATGTGGGCTATGCCATACTTGTTGTTAATTTCTCTGAAGAGAAATATCGCCAGGCCATAGCTCTGCAGCGCTTCACGATATCTTCGCTGTTCTTCGTTCACCCTTCCCCTCAAAGCGTAGGTTTCGGCTTTGTATCTCTTTGAGCCGCTTGAAGATTCATGGGCTTTATCGAGATGATCCAGTGCTTCATAAAAGGACTTTTGTTCTATACACACCTTGGCTAAACCGAGGTAAATCCTCACGATGATCTGCGTCTCGCCAATGTCTGTGGCTTCTTCTAACGCTCTTTCATAGTATTCTTTGGCTTCATCTGTTCTGTTTTCGAGCATGGAGATGTCCCCGAGATTGATGTAGCAATCTGCACGAAGACGGAAGCCCGTGAATCCCTTTAGTGACGCAGCCGATTCTACGGATAGGTTAAAAAATTCTTTGGCTCTTTCCCAAGCACCTGTCTGCCTGTAAGCCTCTCCGATGTTCAACTCCGCTCTTGCAACACCCAGTCTATCGCCTATCTCCTCAGAGATCTCTAGTGATCTGTTGAGTGAATCTATGGCTCTGCCATAATCACCAATCTCCATCTGAATAATGCCGAGGAGGTTATGTGCTGTTTCTTGCAAAAATAGATCACCCATTTCTGTGACCTTCTCCAAAAAACCCTCTACTCTTTCTCTAGCCTTTTCATACTTATCCAGATACCAGAATAGACCACCGTACTCATTCTCAATGAGCAGCTTCATCCGTTCGTCAAGCTTGATCTTAGATAGTTCTTCAAGGCACTCCTTTGCTTTTTCGAGATTTGATGCAGATTGATAGTTTCTTTCAAGGTTGTATAAAAGGTAAAATCTCTCTTTTTCATCCGGGATCTCATTCTCCCTGATAAAATCTTCAAGACAGGTTATGGAGGAGTCAATGTTCCCTTCATAAAAATGAACCAAACTTTTCAATATTGTAACAATTGCTGGGTCATCCTCGATCTTTTCGAGTGCTCTTTTGGCTTTGGCGGTATCGCCGTCAACCATTGCATTGAAGAACGGATCGAATTTTTTATCGATATCCAAAGGTATGAGGGGGAATCCAAACCAGTGACACACTGGATACTCTTTTTTAAGATCCACAATAATATGTATTATTTCGTATTGATATCTATTTTTCGGTAATATGATCATGGTTTTGGTCTATCGATAGAAAGATAACACAACTCACAAAAACCTCCGAAAACTAAAAATATCCAAAAGCATTTTACCCTCTATGTCCAAAGGAACAGCCTCAATGGGAAAGAGAAACAAAA